>Ga0123519_10002203_pt1 | contig 33164 bp, 36 predicted proteins | sample YelNatPaOPRAMG02_FD_87396 | JGI IMG/M metagenome (GOLD analysis project Ga0123519, IMG submission 87396) | Hot spring microbial communities from Yellowstone National Park - Yellowstone National Park OP-RAMG-02 (version 2) | ecosystem: Environmental > Aquatic > Thermal springs > Hot (42-90C) ... | reverse complement strand
GTTATTTTCGGGAAGAGCGCCTTTTTCTTCGACTTGATTTTCAGGTTCTAGGTGTATCTTACCTCCCAAACTCGGTTCAGTCGAGAACTTGGGAACAAGACTCCAGCCATACTTTTTTGCTATACGCTTGAGCTTTTCACCATTAAAATCGTAGGCAACAGTCGGTCCCTCTTGCAGTCTAGCTTTGGTTTTTCTGCCGCTTAAGACTTCACGCAGACGGTAACCGACTTTCTGTTTGGTAACTTCGCCGAATTCGGGCGTATCCATTTTGTTGGGTTTCTTATCGTCCAGTTTACCCTCCAAGTCTTTGACCAAAGCGTCCCAAATATCAGTGAAAGCAAGCAGCTGGTCTGCGACATAGAGTTCACAAACAACTTTAACTATGTGACCTTCAAGCGTGTTGACTTTCTCACTTAGGCGTTCTTTCTGCAGTTGCTCTAAATGTGCTCTCAGGTCCTTCTCAACCGTTAACCCTGAAACAACTTGGAGAATGGGCTTCCAGAGCTCTTTCAGTCTGCCTTTAGCGGGCAACTCGACTTCAGGCAGCTCCCATTCACGTGTAGCTAAACGCCACTTCAGCAGAATGTTCCTCAGCTGGCGGAGTCTATTTTCGTCTTCCCTATTTAGGTCTGCCCAGTCTTTTCTGGGGTAGCCTTCAGTCATGGGGATAAAGATGAAGCGTTCAAGCAAACCTTTGACACGTGGCATTTCTTCGGCTGCGCATGCCTTAAAGCAGAAAACGCGGAAGTATTTGATGAAACGCTTGTGCTGCGTTATCATGGTTCTGGGGACGACGGCGCCTTGCTTGTAGCCTGCTTTGTAGATTTTCGCCTTGTCCAAGTCCTTGTAGAGACCTTGCGCTTCGTCTTCCAAGATTGTGCCGGGAGCATCTGAGTCATCCAGGTAGCCGTAAACGTCAGCTGAAGGAATTGTTACACCAAGCATCGGACGATAGGACAGCCAATTCAGCAAGCTTAAAGCTACGGTTTTGCCGCTCTCGTTGTCACCCACAAAATAGGCGTATGGAACAGTGCGGACCTTCTCTTGCTGGTAAGTTAGCAGAACGCAGGCTGCAAGGTAGTCCTTCCAAATCGGCTCCAAATCTAAAAAGAGGTCGAATTCTTCTCTGACCTTCCAGAACAGTTCCTCCCGGTTTGGCACTGCTTCTTCGTAGTAGCCGTAGGGCTCATACGGATACTCGCTTGGGTACTCTTTTGGCAGGAAGCTTTCATCTTCCATCGTGAGAAATTCATAGACGCAAAAGATGTCTTTTCTGAGCACTAGGAAAGCTGGTTTTCCCTGGTGGTATATTGCCTCGAAGTAGCCTTGGTCTGAGTAGCCGCATACTTTGTGTGGTTTGGGCTTGTTCTTCGCTTTCTTGCTAAGCTCAAAATCATCACAGGCTCGGTCAGTCTTGAGCAGTACGCCTCGCCTGATTGCGTCGTAGTATGTGCAAGGGCTCCCAGCGACTTTCCAGTGTGCACATTCGCCGCAGGTTCTTCCGCGTTCTGCCATGCAAAGAATCCTCTAAGTGAAAAGCTCTGTTCTGGTTGTGCCGCTGCCGCTCGTGTATTTTTCTCGAAGGGGCAAACCTACTTTCAGGATTTCTTTTAGAATTTCGTCCTTCGGTGCGCCACTGCACTTGTTCAGCTTTTCTAAGATTGCATCCTGTTGCTGTTTTGTTAGTTCTTTCCAGTCGACCATGTACACTTTTTCGGTGCCACTTACGCCCTTGAGTCTAGCGGGTATCTCGATGATGCTTTTGACTGGGACAACTCCGTCGGGGAAGATGTCTCCCCAGTGCTTTTTGCCTTCAGCGTTCAGATTAGCCCAAGTATCATATTTCCTCAAAACTTTAGCCTCCAGCGGTTAGTTTCTAGTCTTGGGCTTCAGTTTCTGGCGGTAGATTCTGTCTTCTCCATAAAGCCAGTAGCTGTGCTGGTAGCCTTCACCGTAGTAGCGGTTCTGGATGGTTGCGTTACTATTCCGCAGGATATTGTATGCTTGGCGCCACTTATCCTCTATGTTGCCTGTTCTGTAGGCAATTTCGTACTCGCCGAGTTTGGCGCCTTGCTGAGCCTCAAACCGCAACGTCGAGAAAGTTATCTCTTGGACGGCTGCTGGCTGCTTGTTCTCTTTTGCTGCTGGCGGCGCGAAGGTTTCAAGGTATTCGTTTGCTGCGTCAGCGATCATTTGGCTGGCGTCTCGTAGCTTGACGAGAAACTCAACCTGCTTATCCATTAAGCCTCGCCCTCCAGCTCGGCTGCGTCTGGCTTCTTCTGCTTGTGTTCGTAGTCTTCTAGGTGTTCGTCTATGACTTCGTAGGCGACTTCTCGGGCGATAGAACGCAATAGGCGAGTCAGCTCCTTTCGGTTGTCTTCTGTTTCTGCCATGCACTTGTCTCCGTTATGGGTTGAAGAATTCGCTGTCTGGGATGTTTCCGCAAATCTTGGTGCAGTGTTTCCAGCAGAAATCCAAAACCCGCATCAGCTTGGGGTCGTTGGCTTCGAACTCGGCTTTGATGCCGCAGTTGCCAATCCAGATACGAACTTCAATTTTATTTTCATTCTCTAGTAGCTGGTAATGTCCTGGCGTGTTGCCAGCGTATTTTTCGAGGGCTTCCCACTCATCCACGAGGTTGACCACTTCATATCACCTAAAACTGTGTCGTGGCAGGAAAATAAAGGAATTCTGGCAGCCTCAAAGAACAGGGATCTTTCAGGGGCTTCACAAAGAACCGGGTACTTTGAAGTGCCTCTCAAAGAACAGGGTCTGGCAATGTGTAAACTTGAGGAGTAAAGGGTTGAATTCTCGGATTAGTTTGCGTTTTTTCTTGCAAATTTGCTTAAATCACTGAAAATGGCTCTGTAATTAGGGTGAGGTTGAAGTTTGTGAAAGCTTTGAGGGGATTGTTTTGGTGTCAGAGCAGGAGCGTATGGATGGCAAGCTTGGAAGGCTTCCACAGATACATGACTATTGTGTCCTAAACCAGCTAGACGACGACCGCACGTGTAACGGTAATGATGTCTATGGCATGGATAAATCTTTTCTTGACTGGAATCAATTTCAGAACTGGGTAAATGCAAAATACGCTAAGACATACGCTAGAATCATTCTGCAACACACAAAGAAATACCATCTAATTGGGACAAAGAAGTTAAAATAGTAAGGCATGGGAAACGAGAGCGTTACGATGACGACATAAAGGCATTCAATAAAAGCAGTGCAACTAGTGTTCAGGTATCAGTTAATGATGTGACGCTAGATTCTTTAGCTGTTGCATTGAAGGATAGAATAGAAAAGCTCGGATGGAAAGAATCCTTATATGTAAAAACAGTAAGAGACGCTAAGAAGAAAGTTACAGAGGTTTGGCTTGTTAAGAAAGAAAAGAAGTAGAAGTGAGAAGAGGTCTGTTGCTGGTTCCCATAGCTTCTATTTTTTATTGTTGCAACTGAGAGCATCTGTTTATACTATGCGGTCTGGGTTCTGTTGGCCTATTGGCTTTTACGGCTAGAGTAATTTTTTGAATTGGTTTTCAGAGAGCATGAGAAAGCTTAAATCTACATGGCATAGAAATAGGTCTTAGGTGATAAACTTGAGAATGTGGTGGTTGTTTTTCTTATATTTAACCGTCATAGCTTTGATAATGTTTTTTCAAACTTATAACACACCTAATTATGCTGGCACAATAGACTATGATAAAATTCCAATGTCTAACATATTTGGATGGATATGGATTTTTGGTGGCACTTGTTTTATTGCAGCACTTCTAACTGAAGCAACTGAAAGAATATATGATAGATTGTCAAAAAGAAAAATAATTAAAAGTTAAAGGTGTAACTATTGGGATTAATTAGCCTTAATATCTTTATGAAAATAATTCCAACAACTGCTTTTATTCTTGGTGGATTATGGTTTTTATACGATGGACTTAAAACAAATAATCAAAATGAAATTCTCATAGGCATTGGTTTGGCTGGAGTTGGAGCTTTTCTACAGTATTATTACCTTAAGAGAAAATTTAAAGAATAATGGTTACGATAGCTTTAGCACGAATCCCTTCTATTTCTATGCAATTACCGACAATGTCAAGTATGATTATGATAGCGTTTTGTTAATTGCAACCGAAAGCATGATTATACTGTGACGTTTGTGTTTTGTTGGTCTTAACGTCTTTTATGGACAGGCAATTTTTAGAATTCTAGTGAGCAGGGGAATATTTATCGAATAGATGTCGAAGGTTAATTATAATATACCACTTATTACTACTTATTAGATAGATGGTTAACATGAGAAAGAAAATAAACATCTCAATCGATGAGCAGTTGTTAGCAGAACTCCAGAAGGAAATGAAAGAGAAGAATCTTAGCCTATCAAGACTGATAGAGAATAAGCTGAAAGGATTAAACTAAAGAAGGTGTGAGCATGAAAGCAGTTTGTTCTGTTTGTGGTAGAGAAGGCATAGTGGAGCAAAGAGGCAATTCTGTTAGAATCATTCATTATGAGTATATTGACGGAAAGCGTAAGTTTGTAAAGCACACTATTGGGAACAGTGGCATGGGAACAATGGGAACAGATATGGGAACAGAAAAGACAGTTAGAAGCATCTTTAACGAAACGCCGTCTCAACAACCCTTAGGACGCAAGCTTGAGAGGCTTTTACGGCGCAACGAGAAGATACTCTTTGAGATAATGAAATCGAAGATTGGCAAGAAGAGTAAGGTTGAGATGTTCGATGTCTATGCGACTATGGTGGGTGGGTTGTGTTGCCATTTAGAGGATAAGTATCCGTTTCTCAAAGAGGCGCCCAAAAAAAGTGCAAGCCGACCAGCGAGTGATTCTGATCCTGTCGATTGTCAGAAGGAAGGGTAGAGTGAAGATGCATGCGAAAGTAACTAAAAAGATAGTTGAAGAGTGCATCAGGGAGCTAAAGGTGCATGGCTTGGTGAAAGATGGCTCAGACGTGGGTACGTACGATATTACGGAGAAGGCTGAGTGCTTCATAATTGAGGCCATGCGTCGAATGCGAAAGAATTATCCGGAAGCGTCCGTGCAGGATGTGAAGTTTAGGGCTCTGATTTTTGTGGTTCTTCAACAGATTGAACCTGTCGTTAGAAAATACGTGCCTGTTTACGTTGGCATTTTAAATGGTCTTACCGACCATATTGTTGAACGATGAACTTTTCAGAAGACAAGGTAGTTGATGGAGTGGGAGTCACTGTTTTTGTGTTTCCTTGTCCAGTTTGGTGTTCGCCAGGTCTGCGAGAAGTATTAGGGCAGTTTCGCCGCTTATTTTTTCAAATAGGTCTTCGATGCTGTTGCTGTCTATGAATCGGGCAAGGTACGCTTTGGGTGTCAGCTGGTAGTAATTTGTTGGTCCGCCGATTCTTTCTTTAACTTGGATTTTGCTGAGGTAGCCCTGTTCTTCAAGGTTTCTTACTCTTTTGTTTACGGTGGAAAGGCTTGTGCCTTTAAACTTTCTTGTGCTGGTTACGTTCTTTCCTATTTGACGTGTCGTCTGAGGCTGCTTGTCTTCCAGGGTGCTGATTATGGCGCGGTTTAGGGCGGCTCCTCTGCCGATGAATGGTTGAAGCGGTATGCCCTTTCTGTTTGTTTGCGCCATATTTGTCAGCTCCGCTAAGGAGGTTGAAGGTAGAAAATTAGGCGCTGAAACCAGCTTATCACGTTAGTGTTAGTTTTTTTCGCTACTTTGTCTTGAGAAAATTTTTGCTAGCGCTAGAAATCCCTTGGGCAAAATTCGGTTAAAGCCGCTATGTTGCCAAAATTGACAGGTTCATGTAAAAATTTAGTTGCAAGCGTGGTTTATAGTCGTCTTTTTCTCGAGTTTTATCGAGGTCTTTTTCGAGTTTTTCTAGTGCTAGCAACGTTTTTCCCATAACATTTCTAGCTGAGACAAAGGGCAAACGGCTGCCAGAATTCTTTGTGCGGGGGGTAGCAGTTTCTAAGAAATTACGATTTGTGCGGACTGACAGTTTGAGCGGGACTTTTGGTTTTCTTTCTTGTGAAGGTTACAGTAATTATCTCTTCTTCATCCGTTTCCTGCTCTAACCATTTCAGGTCGTAGTCCTTTTTCCGTTTAGTTTCGACGTTTTCGTTTAGTTTTGCTGGGAAGTTTACGGAGTAGATTGGGTAGCGGCGATTGTTACCCTTATAACGTCTACTTGTCCAACGTTTTTGGAACCTAACCATCTTCCTCACTCTCCGACATATCGTCTGGGAACCCGATATAGAGAAACTTTTCAGGTTTAACTATTTCATATGGGTTCCTGTCAATCCTGAAGCTAGTCTGAGATGGGCTTGCTATTTTTCTGTAGTATTCTAATTTCTGTCTACTGCAAGCTTACGCGATTGCTGGGCGAGCGGATGGTTAAAACGGGAAAAGCCCAGACCTTCAATGATGTCATCGAAGACTTGATTTCACGGGCAGGAAAAGTTTAGGAAAGTCTAAATTAGGTCTCCGAACATGGCGTCGGATTCCTCGGTTAGCTGGTTGTCCCAGCATTCCCAACACATCCCGTCATAATCTTCGTACTCTTGCTGGGATATTTCTTTGCCGCAGACTTCGCAGAAGCGCTTTTTTCTTCGTTGAACTCATGTTTGCTTTGTTTGGTGGATGTGTGGTTTAAGATTTTCGATGATGCATCGGTTGCGTGTTGTTGAGTTGGAATGCGTAAATCATATTATCTGTGAGGGACTATTTGTGGTATCAGGCTAATGCAAGTCTGGGGTTAATTTGAATTGGCTACAGTTGAGTCTGCTTTGATTGAAAAGATTTTGAGTACACCGAGTCGTTTGTCGAAGGACCAAGAAGAGGCGGTTTTGTCGAAGTCTCGGTATAATCGGGTTATTGCAGGGGCTGGTGCTGGAAAGACTGAGACGTTAACTAGGCGGATTGTTTATTTGCTTGCGGTTGAGGGTGTGAAGCCTTCTGAGATTGTGGCTTTCACGTTTACTGAGAAGGCTGCTCAGAGTATGAAAAGCCGTGTTTATCAGCGTGTTGGTGAGATTTGCGGGGAGGCGGCGACCGCTAATCTGGGTGAGATGTACGTTGGAACTATTCATGCTTATGCCAAGAGAGTTTTGGAAGATCACTTTAGGTTTGGCAATTATGATGTCTTAGATGATAATCAAGAGATTGCTTTTCTGATGCGGCACGGCTGGAACAAGGGCATCCATAAGTTGGGAGGTTCTTATGCTGAATGTTGTCGGACTTTTTTGCGGACGGTTAACATGGCTTGGGATGAGATGTTGGATGAGAAAGCGCTTGAGAAGCGGGCGCCTGAATTTTTTGGGAAATTGAAATGGTATGAGGAGCTTTTGCGGGAGCACAGGTTGTTGACTTTTGGCAGGATTATTTATGAGGCAGTTTTGAAGCTTAGAGAGGCTCCGGATAAGCTTAGTGGTGTTAAGCATCTTCTTGTTGATGAGTATCAGGATATTAATCGAGCGCAGGCTGAATTGATTGAGTACATAGGTAAGAACGGAAGCGTGTTTGTTGTTGGTGATCCTCGGCAGAGCATTTATCAGTGGCGTGGTTCGGATGAGCGGTTCTTTTCTGATTTTTCCAAGAAATTTCCTGATGCAAAGTTGGTCAGTATTAATGAGAATCGGAGAAGCGGGAAGCGCATTGTTTGGAACGCCAACAAATTTGCAGGCACCTTTACCAGAGCGCATTATGATGCCATGGATCCCACTAGGTCTGAAGAAGGGTTTGTTGCTGTTGCCAGCAACGAGAGCCCCGAGAATGAGGCAATATGGATTGTTAATCAAATTGAGGCACTTATGACGGCTAATGATGGGTTGAAGTTTTCGGATTTTGGAGTTTTAACGAGAAGTGTTAGCACTTCCGCAGGTCCTCTTATTGATGAGTTGAAGGAAAGGCATATTCCATATATCGTGGGTGGGAAGGTTGGTCTTTTCAAGAGAGATGAAGCTCAAGCTGTTGGTATGATATTTTCTTGGTTCTGGAATGAAGGCTTTTGGACTCCCGATGCACATAACTGGAGTGAGAAAATTGAAGGCGATGACTTGTTGACTGCGGCTTTAGCTTGTTGGGATGCTGCGCACACTCATGGTCACCCGAGGGATGCGGAGAAAAAGCTTCGGGCGATTAAGGATGATCTGAATTCTGTGAAGCCTTCTTACGACAATTTCACCAAGATTTACTATGATGTTTTGACGGCTTTGGGTTACCGCAATTTGGATTACAAAAACGGGAATGATGCGGCGGTCATGGCTAACTTGGGCAGGTTTAATAATCTTCTTACCGATTTTGAGTCTGCTAACCGTTTTGGTGGGCGCCGTCCTGATTGGGAGCGGGATTTGAAGAGTTTGTGCTGGTTTATGAATACCTATGCGATTGCTGCTTATGAGGAGCAGCCTTCGGATGATATTCGCGGAGTTGATGCTGTTCAGGTTATGACGGTTCATCAAGCTAAGGGGTTGGAGTGGCCTATTGTTTTTCTGTTCGCTACTGTGACGAGGCGTTTTCCTTCCTGTATGGTTGGGCGGGAGCAGAATTGGTGTGGTGTGCCTAGGGATATGTTTGATGTTGCCCGGTATGAGGGCAGTGAAGAGGATGAGCGGCGGCTGTTTTATGTTGCCATTACTAGGGCGCGGGATGCTTTGGTGGTTAGTCATTTTGAGAGGTTAACTCGGAGTGTTTCTAGGAGCCAGTTTATTGATGATATGGATTTGCGTAATGCTGTGCCGCTTAGCGGTGGTGCGGCTATTCCGCCCATTGTTGTTAGTCCGGGCGTGATGTCGGATGAGATTCAGACCTATTCTGCGGGCGAAATTGTGACTTTTGATATTTGTCCGCATATGTATTTGTTGAGGGAGCTTTGGGGTTATCAGCCGCAGCTTAATCCTGCTATCGGTTATGGTAATGGTATGCATTATTGTCTCAAGCGGGCTGGTGAGCTTGTTAAAGAAGGTTATAGCCCGGTTAGTGCGGTGGCTTCGAGTGTTGATGCGGATTTTCATATGCCGTTTGTTGGCGGTGTTGTGCTTGACAACTTTAAGAATAGTGCAAAGAAGCGGTTGGTGGCTTTTACCCAGAAGTATGGTGATGACTTGAAGCGCATAGAAGAAGTTGAGTACCGATTGGAGTTTCCGATTCATGATGAAGGTGTTACGAGCGCAACTATAATGGGTAAAGTTGATGTTATCCTGCGAAGCGGTGGGGAGTTGGAAGTTAGGGATTATAAGAGTTCAGAGGAAGCACGGACTCTGGAAGAGGTTTCTACTCAAATTCGGCTTTACACTGCAGGCTTGAAAACTATGGGCAGGCCAGTTTCCAGTGGTTCCGTGGCGTATCTTGATGATGCCGACGTAAAACCTGTTGACGTCTCGGAGCAGCGCTTAGCTGAGGCGAAGCAAAATGCACAAAAGGTTGTAGAGCAAATAACTAAACGCAAGTTTAAGCCCAATCCGGGTGAAAACTGTAAACGGTGTGACCATACTCAAATCTGCCGTTGGAGGAAATAGTTGTGGTTCAGATTGAAGAGGATGTACGAGAAAAAGTCAAGAGCTTATTGCGAGAGCTTTTCCAGTTTGATAATCAGGACCTTGATTTTGGCATTTACCGAATCATGAATTTTAAGCGAAAAGAGATTGAGAAGTTCATAGAGCAAGATTTGATTGCTGAGGCTGAAAAACAGTTCCAAGCGTACAGCCAAGTTGGGCAAGAGGAGCTGAAAAGCGAGGTTGAGAAGCTTAAGAATGAGATTGTTCGCGATTTTGGCGAGGGCACCTTGGACATCGAGGGCAACGTAAAGAGAAACGAGGATGCGCCAAAGGTTAAACTGTACCTTGGCAAAAAGAAGCAGCTCGAAGAAGCAAAGTTAACTCAATCTCAAGTAAGTGACGTCTTCAACCACATCTACGAGTTCTTCTCCCGTTACTACGATAAAGGTGATTTTATTCCCAAACGGCGGTACGGTGGCAAAAACAAGTACTACATTCCCTACAACGGCGAAGAAGTAGCGCTCTACTGGGCAACTAAAGACATGTACTATGTTAAGACTGGAGAGTTCTTCAAAAAATACAGTTTTAGAACTGGACGGTATCTGGTAACTTTTGTTCTTGCCGAAGCAAAGGTTGAAGTAGGAAATGTTAAGGGTGAAAAGAAGTACTTCTTGCTTTCCCCAGATGAGTCCGTTACCATAGATGATGCTGCCGGTTCTGTTGAGATTCGGTTTAATTATCGTGGGCTTACAGACGAGGAAACTTCCAAGTTTGGTAAGTCGGACGTCCAAGCGGCTCTGGTCAAGGATGCCATAGAAAAGATAACTCCCTTGTTGGAGAACAGCCCTGTTGCGGGAATCCTCAAATCTCGGGGTGAAGGAGAAAAACCCTTACTAGAAAAGCACTTGAATAGCTATGTGGAACGTAACACACGGGACTTCTTCATCCACAAAAACCTAAAAGGCTTTCTTGAGAGTGAACTTGACTTCTACCTCAAAAATGAAATGTGGAGCCTAAGTGACCTTGAAGCAGCCGATGGGAACGGTGCTAAAATTCTTGCAGCCAAAGCAAAAGCAATCCACAACATAGCAGCCAAAATAATAGAGTTCCTCAATCAGATAGAAGACTTCCAGAAGAAGCTCTACGAGAAAAAGAAACTTGTTTTGCGAACCGACTACTGCATGACATTAGACCGTGTACCTGTCGAGTTTTATGAGGAAATTGGACGAAATGAAAAACAAGTTTTAGAATGGAAGCAACTTTACCAATTGGATGAAATAACAAAAGGGTCATTTTACAGTACCGCTAATAAGAAAACGTTGCCTGTTGAATTCCTCAAACAATACAAGTATCTTACTTTAGACACCAAAAATTTTCCACAGGATTTCAAAGAAAGGCTACTGCAAAAAATCGACAATATAGATGAATTCACCGATGGATTGATGATTAAAGGCGACAACTACCAAGCATTGCGATTATTGGAGACTAAATTTGGCGAAAAAATAAAGTGCGTCTACATAGATCCACCTTACAACATAGGCGGAGACGACTTCATCTATAAAGACAATTACCAGCATTCAAGCTGGTTAACAATGATGAAGTCATGTCTTGAGCAGTCTGTTCCATTACTAAATTCAGAAGGATCAGTTTTTATCAGCATAGACGACACAGAACAAGCCCGGCTTAAGGCGCTTGAAGATTCAGTTTTTGGACAACATAATTTCGTTTCAAACATAATCTGGCAGAAGAAATTTTCTCCTCAGAATGATGCAAAATGGTTTTCCGATAATCATGATTTCATAATATGCTATGCCAAAAACAAAGAGATCTGGCGCCCGAATCTCTTACCGCGAACTGAAGGGCACAATGAACGATATAAAAATCCCGATAACGACCCTCGCGGTCCCTGGATGTCAGGTGGACTTGATGTTAAGACGTATTCTGCTTCTTATGATTACCCGATTACCACGCCTTCGGGAAGAATTGTCAATCCTCCAGCGGGATACTGTTGGCGAGTATCTCCTGAGAGATTTCAGCAAATGGTAAAAGATAACAGAATCTGGTTTGGTGAAGATGGAAATAATGTTCCTCGAATCAAGAGATTCCTTAGCGAGGTCAAAGAAGGAATTACTCCATTGACAATCTGGACCTATGAGGAAGTCGGTCACAATCAAGAAGGTAAACAAGAACTTAAATCAATGATTTTTGAGGGAGAAATATTTAGCACACCTAAGGTTAAGCGTCTTCTTAAGCGAATAATTACAATAGGCACTAACAACGATTCGATAATTTTGGATTTCTTTGCTGGGTCAGGAACGACAGCAGAAGCAACAATTGATTTGAATTCTGAGGACTCTGGAAAAAGGAAATACATACTGATCGAAATTGGCGACTACTTTGAGTCAACAATGAAAAAGCGCATTCAAAAAGCCATGTTTTCAAGCGACTGGAAAGATGGCAAGCCACAGTCTACTAATGGAAAAAGCCATTGCTTCAAATACCAGTACATCGAAAACTACGAGGACACCCTAAACAACATAATAATTAAGGAACCTGATAAAACGGCTCAAGAAACCCTTGACCGCTTTGGAGACTACTTTTTGCATTACATGCTTGATTATGAGACAAGGGAAAGCCCAACAAGGCTGATGGTAGACAAGCTTGTGAGGCCTTTTGATTATAAAATCAAAACAGTAAACGCCGATGGGGAGAAAACGGTAGTTGTTGACCTCGTTGAGACCTTTAATTATCTTCTTGGCTTAACTGTTGAGAAGTTGCAGCGGTTCAGTGATGAGGAACGGGTTTACAGGGCAGTGTTTGGCAAGGTGGAAAACCAGAGTGTATGTGTTATCTGGAGAAACCTAGATGAAATTGACCTTGAAAAAGACAAAGCGTTCATTGAAAGTAAGATTCTTGCAGGCAAAAACTTTGACCTCATTTTCGTCAACGGTGACAGCTACGTTGAGAATGCACGTCCTATAGAGCCTGAGTTTAAGCGGTTAATGGGAGCATAACCGTCATGCCCAAGGTAAGCCAAGCATCTGCTCAGCTGAAGACTCGATTCAGTTTAGAAAACCATTTGTTGCTTGCCCAGTTCATAGCCAACAAACTCGGTCTACACAAAGTTTCAGACATTAAACAGTTCAGCGATGTCAACGAGGGCTTTGGGGAAGACGGCAAAAGCTACATGTACTACAGCTTAATCTCAAAGAAAGGCAACACCGTCCCAGAGGGCAAGCTGAGGCAATATGACGACAACATTAGAAAATACTTTCAAAAGCTAAAAAAGAACAGAGAGGAGAAAATCTCGTTCAAATACTACCAATACCTTGCTCTGCTGTTTGCAGAAATATACTTGGACAGCTACTTTCAAAACCCCGTCCGTTTCCTAAACGAGTTAAACCAGTGGGTGGAACAAGCAAAATCAGACAACTACTTCTCACGGCGCCCAGACCTACAAAAAATCGCTTACTGGATGGCAACGGGAAGCGGAAAAACCCTCATCATGCATGCAAACTACTGGCAATTCTTAGCCTACAACAAAGGACCGTACAAAATAGACTACGACAACATAATCCTAATCACAACCGGAGACGACATGTCCAAACAACACCTAGATGAACTCAAAGCAAGCGGAATCCCCGCAACTCTCTTCCAAGGTGAAAACGGCGGCTACTTCGAAGCCGACAAAAACACCGTCAAAGTCATAAGCATACACAAACTTAAACTGCCCGAAGACAAAAAAGGCGAAGGCGTCACCATCGACATCTCAACCCTCGGCACAAAAAACCTCGTCTTTGTAGATGAAGGGCACAAAGGACAAAAATCTGAGGACATGAAATGGAAGAGAACCCGAGAAAGACTGGCAAAAGATGGCTTCACCTTCGAATACAGCGCCACCTTTGGGCAAGCCATCGACAGCAGCAAAGAAGAATCCTTCCGCGAATACTCAAAAGCCATACTCTTCGACTACTCATACAAGTACTTCTACGGCGACGGCTACGGCAAAGACTTCCGCATCCTAAACCTCGGAAAAAAAGAATTCAACGACAAACAAACCAAAACGCTACTCCTAGCCAACGCCATGGCATTCTACGAGCAACTCATCCAATACCGCGAAGCAGGCCAAAGCCTAAAAGAATACAACATTGAAAAACCCCTCTGGATATTCGTCGGAAGCAAAGTCCAAAAAGAAGCCTCCGACGTCTTCAAAGTCGTCCAATTCCTAAACTGGCTCCTAAACACAAACAAAACAGAAATCACACAACTAATCCAAAACATCCTAACAGGCCAATCAGGCATCATAGCAAACAACAAAGACGTATTCGCACCAAGACACCCAGAAAGAAACTTCGCCTACTTCAGAGAAAAGAAAACATCCGCCCAAGAAATCTACAACGGCATCTTCAACGACATATTCTACATCTCACCCGAAAACACAAGCTGCAAACTCCACCTAATCGACCTAAAAGAAGCCGAAGGCGAAATCGGCCTAAAAGCCGGAACAGCAGAAAAATACTTCGCCGTCATAAACATAGGCGACAAACGCGAATTCCTCAAACTAGTCGAAACAACAGCCCAAGACATAACCATACAAAAAGCAGCCATAAGCAAATCCCTCTTCGAAGACATAAACGAACCAAACTCACCCATCAACCTACTCATAGGCTCAAAGAAATTCGTAGAAGGCTGGAACTCATGGCGCGTATCCACCATGAGCCTACTCTACATCGGAAAAGGCGCAGGACCACAAATCATACAACTATTCGGCAGAGGCGTCAGACTAAAAGGCAAAAACCTCGGACTCAAAAGAAGCCGATACGTGCCTCCTCCTCACCCACAATTCATAGAAATTCTTGAAACACTCCACATCTACGGCATACAAGCAAACTACATGGAAACCTTCAAAGAAATAATCGAAAAAGAAGACCTCCCCATATACGAAATCCCCTTGCCAACCAAAAAAATAGAACCCTTCCCCACAGACCTCCAAATCATAGGCTTAAAACAAGGCTGGTCCTTCGAACAAGAACTCTTCAAACTCGAACCAACAGACGAGCTACAAGTAAAACTCGACCTCATCCCCAGAGCACTCGTAATAGACGGCAGAGGCGACCAAACCCTAACATCAACAACAACCACTCAAACACCACGAACAATCAGAAAAGAAATCCTCGACATCCTCGACTGGAACGACATCTACTACAAAATCCTAGAATACAAAAACGAACGCGAACTCTTCAACATAGCCATCACCAAAGAAGCCCTCAAACAAATCATCTACAACCAAAAATACACACTACTCTGCGACCCCGAACTCATAGAACCCAAAACCTTCCAAGCCATAGAACAAACCACCGACATAGTCATCCTCATACTCCAAAAATACCTAAACCTCTACTACCAAAAGAAAAGAAACGCCGCCGAAAAAACACACATAGAACTCAAACCACTCAAACAAGAAGACGACAACATCCTAACCATGTACCGCATCCAACTAAACGAAGAAGACCAAATGCTAATCAGTAACCTCGAAAACCTAATCCAAACCGGCAAAATCTACAACCTAATAACCGAACAAAAACTCACCGACGGACTCAGAACCTACATAGACCAAACCCCCGCAACCCTAAAACTTGCCCCATTCAAAGGACACCTATACCAACCGCTCCTCGTAAAACAAGACAATTCAAGCATAGTCACCATTCCAACGGGACTAAACGTAGGCGAATCAACCTTTGTTGAAGACCTCAAAAACTACCTCAGCACACACCAAACAGACGCCGAAATCTACCTACTAAGAAACCTAACAAGAAGCAAAGGCGTCGGTTTCTACGAAGCCCACTCATTCTACCCAGACTTCATCATGTGGATAAAGAAAGAACAAAAACAAACCATAGTATTCATTGACCCTAAAGGCTTAACTCACATGGGCTTAGACGACCCCAAACTAAAACTCCACGAATACCTGCACGAGCAGATAGAGAAAGAAATCGGCAACCCAAACATAAAACTCGACGCATTCGTAGTTTCAGTAACGCCCTTCCGAGACCTATCAAGGCTACATGGACCGCACCTGACAATGGACTATTTTGAAACGGAAAAACACGTCCTCTTCCAATCCACAGACGCAGGCATCCCCAACAAGTCATGCATAGAAAGAATGTTCGCGATTCTTGGAGTTAGGTCATTACTAATTATTGCTGAGCAAGCAGCAACCTATAGTCCTCTTTAGACAAGTAAAGGCCAGACATACTAATAGGTTTTCCAAAAACCTTAGGCTTCGCGTATTTTTTAATTTTGGAAAGCACCAAGACAAGCATCTTCTTAGAAGAATCCCTATTTGGCTGTAAGCGAATATACGCTTCCAATTCACCTTCATCAAGAAACAACTTTCTGCCATACCTCTGCAAAGCTTCGATAGGTGTAAGAAAACTAATTTCATCAATCGTACCCTCGCCCACGATCTCTTTAGATGAACCAGAAACATAAAACAAGACCCGATGTTTAACTAATAACCTTTTTAGAAGGCCAGTTTTGCCAACATATTTGACAAACACATTCCTTTTTTCCGTCAGCAACCTATCAACCAAGTGTTTGGGCACCGGAAAGATGACACCTGCAACTTCATTCATATTACATCAATCTTCCTCCAATTTCTATACTAAATTGCTAATATGACTTGCCCTATAAAGGCAAGATAACAGTAAACGAAAGAATGTGCAGTAAGCCTGCAAAGTTTTTAAGAACGCTACAGGTACATTATAAAGGGTGTGGAAAGCAACCAAATGACGAACTTACAGCGTGAGATTAAATCAGAGACCATGAGGATTAATGTGTTCGTTGAAGAAAAATTAACCAAAGACAAGATACTCATTCCGACTTTTCAAAGAGACTTTGTTTGGGAACCTGAAAATATACTAAAACTGTGGGATAGCATTTACAAATTCTATCCAGTGGGGAGCATGCTGTACTGGGTAACAGACACTTATCTGCATACTCACCGAAAAATTGGCGGTTTTAAATTTCCTCATGATGAAGAAACTTTAAGACAATTTAAGGAATGGGAGTACATTCTAGACGGCCAGCAAAGGGCTACTTCATTGCTTGTCTCGCTCATGGGAGGAAAAGGCAAAGTTAAAGAGAATGAAAACTTTGACTACACAGTTTACTTTGACGCTACAACGGCTGATTTTTTCTTTGAAAAAGACCTTCAAAGGCGAAAAACCAAGGTTAATCCAGCATTTCTCCTTCGGCTCAAAGACGTGACCAAAGGTGACTTCCTAAGTTACTACGAAAGGATTTTCAATGAACCTGGAATCAATGAATCAATTAAAAACAACATAAAACAGCTTTACCGAATATTCACAGATTACATGCTAGTCTTTGTAAGAATCCAAGGAGTAGATGTAGACGAAGTTACAGAAATATTTGAAAGAGTTAACCAAGAAGGAAAAAGACTCGACCCTGTTGACATAATAGTCGCCAGAACCTACCGCAACGAAAACCGGGAGAAAGGAATAACAATGTTTTATTTACGAGACAATCTTGAAGCACTCAAGAAAACCCTATCGCCAATTGGAAATAGATTTCGAGAGATTGATGACTACGCTCTGATTCAAATGTTTTCCATATGTTTAAGAAAAGATGAAAGCGGCGACCGAAAATCCTTCGGCATCACCCCAAAAGCGCTGGACAATTTGACGACTGATAGCCTGGAGAAAAACTGGGATAATTGTCAAAAAACGATATTCGAGACAATAAAATTTCTTTCAGACTTAAAGATTCAAGGTCCAAATATGCTACCCAACGCATACTTACTCTTCCCACTATGCCACTATTTCTACAAAAATCCAAACCCAAACAAACACTTAGCCAAACAATGGTTTTGGAGAACCGTTTTTGGCGATGAAGATTTCCGACGTGCAGACCAAGTATATGACTACTGTAACAACTATTTTGACAAAATTGAAAAGGGAGAGAAAACAGCCCTATCCGAATTGGTGCTGTCCAAATCTAAACTCGTTAAAACAAGTTACTACTACAGGAGTTCACTTAGCAGAGCAGTGTTAGCCTTGTTGGCCAAACAGAATCCACTTGATTTCTCAGACCCCGACGCCGAGGTCTTGGATGATGTCTACTTACTTCTCTCACAAGCACCAAATCTTCATCACATTTACCCACAGAATTTCTTAGAAAACGTTAATGATTTACCCCAAGAAGCAGACATAAACAGCTTGATGAACATCTGTTATCTACGCGCAAAAACGAACATCAAAATTGGAGACAAGAATCCACTCGATTACTTTAATGAGTTTAAAGACGTAAAGAACTTTGAAAAAATACTTGAATCCCACTTGATTCCAAAAGAATTTCTAAGCAGAAATGAATTCCAGCCAAAAGACTACAAGGACTTCCTGTATGCACGCGCTCAATTGGTATGCCAAAGAATTAAAGATGAATTACCAGATGTTATAGTTAAAATAATTGAGTAAAACCAAAAAGACCACTGAATACCATTCCCGTAAAATGGATCTTAAGCCTGTTAATTATTCCTTTTCTTTCCATATTAGATAGACTTTTGTTTGCAAGAGCATTCCAGCCACTTTAATAAGCTTAGCCAGCTTTCCTTTATCTGATTTCTTAACGCTTCTAACGTAATCTGCTGTTTTTCCAAAAGGTTGATGTCTGCTACTCTCAAACTCCTTCTTGAATCGAGGGTGCACGCATTTAGCAAACGTTTCTTTCAATTTCTCAAGTTGTGAGGAGGACAGGCTTACAAGTTTGTCAGTAACATAGCGTTCGCTGCCTAAGAGTTGCAGGTCAAACCCTAAATCCAAAAGCACCCCAGAAACAGCCGAAACACTTTCAACGGTTCGCTGCTCCGCAACCTTACGCATACCTGCCTTCTCCGCAAAAGGTGAATACTTTGCCATAACTGCAATCATCTCCACGTATGGTGTGCCCACCAAAGGCAATGTCTCCCGAATTATCATGGAGCCTAACCCAATGGTTCTGTATTTTGGATGGATAACTACCCGGTTTATGATGCTCAGTTGATTGTTTATTTCTCGGATAGACATTCGAGGCAACACCATTCGCCTTCCGAAACAATTAGGGGGAGGATACGTGTAAACAATAACACCACATAGCTCCTCGCCTCTTACCAAGCGGAATATCTTTCGGGGTGCAGCAACCTTGTGTCCTCGGTAATGGAAGTTGCTGAGCTTGCGCCAGTCGTTGATGGTTCCTTGTTCAGCCTTCATCTCTCGGACGAGACTGCATTCTTTCGCTGCTTCGTTTGGGTAATAGCTGATCTGGATTTCTTCTCCAAACCGTTTCCGCACAAGCACACTGGGCTTTAAGTCCTCTTGCAGGTCGCTGTGGGTTGTGGCGGCTATCACGGCTTTGCCCTGTTGCCGAGCGATTTTCTGCAGGTTAAACGCAATAATCTTAGCTGTGTCCCTGTCCAAGCAAGCGGCGAACTCGTCCATAAGCCACCACTGCTTGCCGCTTTCGATGAGCTTGGCTATTCGGTAACGGTACTTCTGACCGTCACTTAGCTGGCTGTATGTACGTAGGAAAAGAAACGCGTCATTCAAGCCAACCTTGCTCAGAAGCTCCAGGCCTTCCTCGACTGTTCTGCCAACTGTCTCGATAAGAGGCTTATCCACATTGATTGCAACCTCGGATAAATCCACAGCCTCCTCACCCAAGTCTTTGCGCAACGCCCGCAGTAAAACAGATTTTCCGCTACCACTGTCGCCTGTGATGTAGACGATGTCGGTTGGAGCAATCATCAGCTCAGTGTTTAGAACGGTGAATTTCTGGGCTTGGTCAACACCTAACCCAAACGCTTCAGCCACAACCAAAGCTCGTGGCGTAAGCTTCACCGTGGTTTCGTAAGAAATGTTGAAGCTGAACTTGCCCTGCGTTCGGTCGTAGGTTCGGCAAACCCTTCTCACTCTAAAGTAGTTGTTTCTGTTCCTCAATGCGTATCCCCCAACATTTTGCGCCTCACCAACTGCTTCCTGATTTTGCTCAATCGGTTAGCAATCCTTGGCACAACTGATAAGAAGGGTTCAGGACCCATAGTCACAGTCGCATAACATGCAAGCGCCAAACTCCAGAACACGTCGTCATGCGTGCCGTTTGGATGACTAAAACCGACGGCTCCGTCTCTGCGCAGCTCATAACGCTCCACATTCAATTCACTACAGATGTCCCCGCGGTAAGGCTTCTCCCAAGTCAAAAGCGGATAAAAGAACCGTTGATCCATCATCCGCTGCTTCAACAGCGAAGCCATCTCACTCTTGCGGGGCACACTAAAGTTGACGCCTTCAGCATTGTTTATGCCAGCATTCTCCATGTCACTAATGATGCTTGGACCTTCACGTGTAAAGTCGACACGGATTTTCTCAAACCCGCCCCAACGGTCCTGCAAGGCTTTGATGTAGCCTAACACATGAGTATACTTAGTCGGCTGCGAAAACACCTTCAGATGCCTAAGCAAAAGCCTATCATTAACCCGCTCAACCACAGCAAACACACAGTAATCCCGTGTCTGTGCAAGGTCTAAGCCGCCAAAGAACTCGCCTTCATAACTTGCTTCAGGATTAAACTCTTGCAAGTCTTCCCCACAATTCTTAGCAGTGCCCACACAAGAAACGATGAGGCTCTGCGCCAGCCAAACATCTTCATCTTCTGCCCATTCGGCTTCCATTTCGCGTCGCCATCGTGCTGGGTCATCGCCAAACTGCCGCTTAATCCGCGTAACCATCTCAGGACTCAAGGGACCATTAGGCGCCAAAGCCCGTTCATACGTGAAGTGATGCCTAGCAAAATCCGAATAATCGCGGTGATTGCACATCTTCCAAAACAAAGAATCACTATTAAATGGCGTACTGCTGGCAATTAGCTTGCCGTTGGTTGTTCCCAACGTGAAAAGAATGGCATCGTACAAGTCTTCATCGTTGGGTGTGAATCCGCATTCGTCCCAGTACAAACGGTGAAACGTGTTTCCCCTCACCGTATCAGGATTGTTCGGAAACGCCTCGATGATTGAACCGTTGGAGAAGCTGATTCTTGTCTTCTGCACACGAACATCTTGAGCTGGAAGGTTTCGGCAGAAGCTGGCTACTCGCCTGATGTTGAGCTTGGTTTGGCGCCAGCTTGGACCGATAAAACCTATGTAGAGGTCAGGGTTCTCGTAGGCATCCTGCAAAAGCAAAGCCCCAATAGACGTGCTCTTACCCGTTTGACGTGGCCAACGCACAGCCAAAAACTGGTTCTCACGGTACAACTGCGCCAGCTCAAGCTGATACCAGAAAGGCGTCAGCTTGCAGACGTCTCTGAAGAACCTAGCAGTGTCGCCCCTAACCTGTTCAACAGCCGCCTTCCTAGACTCGTCCAGAACCTTGGCACCCTCTCTTAGCTGTTGGCGTTGCAGGTCATAGTCCGCCTTATGCCACGTTCTAGCCCTTCTTGTCCCTCTCGTCATCAAGTTTTTTCTTCAGCTCCATAACTTCAGCTTCAAAACCCCGAATATCCACATACTTGGGAAAGAGCTCATTGTAGATTTTCACGGCTTGAATGATGCTGCGCAAACGCAAAACCTCAGCCTGATCCAAACCAGGAGTCTCCAAAGCCTTCATCGCTGCACTTAACGTTTTCAACGCTTCTTCAAGGCTGGGCAACTCGGTCGGCAGCTTTAAACTGGTAGTTGTTGTTCGCTCTGATTTAGCCTGAACAACAACTTCTAACCCAAGACGCGCTATCTTCATGCGTACGCAATCACGAGTTTTCCCAAGCGCTTTAGCAATAGCCCTAACTGACCTGTTTTCACGCAGCATCTGCTCCAGCTGCTTTTCCTCTTCAACAGTCCAAGGCTTACCCTTCGTCATTTCCGCTTACCCACCAACCAGTAACCCACAGAAAAACCGAATAGGAATCCGCCCAGCCAAGTTAAGACCCAAACAAGCCAAATCACGCCTGACTCCTCCTTGATGAGAAAAGAATTTTGCGACTCTTTCTTGCCTTAATCACGACTCCTCGACCTGCAAGTTCGTTGAGAATCTGACTTTCCGTCGCCCGGTTTCTGCCTGTAATCTGTGCTATGTCGGAGCTTGTGGCTGGCTTGCCCAGTTTGGTGAGAGCGTTCAGGGTAGGCAGGAACTTTTCGGACACCTGAACCTGTACTTGGGGCATAGCGCTTACTTTGGCATCTATAATGTCAAGTTTCTTGAAGACCTTCTCGAATGCTGCTCTAACTTCGAAGCTTCTCATGTTCTCTTCCCCATGACCACGCAAGTCGTCAAGCTGCCCACAAGTCCAGAAATGACAGCAAGCAACTCCATGCTTACCTTGCCACTAGTCAAAACCAAGTACATCCCTTCCAAGATGATGGCGCCTATCAAGGCGATGATTAAGCCGACCATGCCCCAGACAAAACGTTCAGAAGGCGGAACAGTAACACGCCTGAACCTTCTTGACCGAGTCCTGCTTGTCCTTGTAGTATCAGCTGGTATGCTCTCAGGGGTGCCTTCGGAAACCAGCATAACCCGAGTGAAGCGTTCTCTGATGAATTGTCTTAGTTTATCTAGCGTCTCTTTTCACCTCGAAGGTTCTGCCCTTAATCTGAAAACGCCTAAGGTAGTGATGGCAGCGTCCCATCATGAAAGCCGCTTGACAAAGCCGAACACGCTCCACGTCCAGAATTCCAGACTGGATGACGTGCACGTTCTCAACCGTGCCCACAGGAATGATAGTCGTGTCCACTTGGCCATAGTCGGCTACAGCGGTGAACACCCAGAGGCTTGCAACCATGACGATGTGCTTGCTTCTCTTGCCGAATAATCCAATGAATACGCCGTAGCTCTTGACGGGGCTGTCTATGACGGCTCCTGGAACGCCCACTTCTCGGAGCTCTCGGACGGTTTCGATTTTGCCTCGGCTAGCATCCAGCCAATCCACACAGATCAAGTCTCCTGGCTTAACCTGCTCCAAAGCCTTCAACACCGCCTTACTCACGATTAGCTCTCTCCATGGTGGCGATGCGACTTTCAACAGCTTCGCTGATGTCCTGCAGCAAGTCCTCTTGCGTCTGCTCAGGCAAAGCTAAGATTCGTTTCCCGACCTTTTCCCAGATGGCTTGCCATTTCCTGCGCAAGTACGCTGACTTAACGTAATTTCTAACTTTTTCCATGTTCCGTCTCTCCATTTTTCCTCAACTCCCCTCATCGTGACTGCGAAATCCCCAAAAACGGGGAACAAACTATGCGAAAGTGAAGGTCAACCGCCACTCAATCGTCAAAGGCACACTTGTGTTAACCACGAAAGCCGTGAAATCGCCATCTGCAGCGCTTAGGCGACTGAACAAGGCTGTGCCGCCGCCACCGTACGTCCAACCAAAGCCCTGCAAGTTAGTTACCAAGTCAAGGAACAGGCCAATTTCTGAAACTGTTATAGCCGTCAACGAACCGGCATTCCACGTTGCAGTCCATGCTATGCGATAAGTGCCGCCACCAGGAGAAGATGTAACTCCAGCTTGGGAGTCAGGGGCTGCCCCGACAGGAGTTGTTAATCCAGTCGTGGTTCCCTGAGTAACGTTCCCGCCTGTGCCGAGTCGCATGTACGTCGTCTTGGAAGTCCATTGATAGGACGTCCCATGCAACCCTGAGCTGTAAGCTAAAGCAGTCGGTGACAACAAGTTAATCAGGTGAGTTAAACCTTGGTTGACGATGTGACCTTTGGTTGCGAACCTGAGTTTCTTGCCCTCGTAAACTCTGATTTCGTCTGTTATGGTAACGACATCGCCGAAAGTGTTTCTGCGCTTGAAGACGTCTTTGATTTTCTGTTTTGACAGGCAGATACTCCGCTTCAAGACGTTGTACTCCGCAATTGTCAGCGGTCTTCTTGGCAAATCCATTTGCTTTTTCCACCTCCCTTTACGTGTTCGTGATTGTTGTTGACTCGGAAAGACTGAGCACATCCTCCCCAATCTTTCCTTCACTGTAAAGCAAAATCTCAACCAAGCCGTAGGAATCGCTCAGCATCCTTGCATCTCCAAAACTCAACGCCTCTTCCCTTAATGGGGCGTCGCCTATGCTACCCCGCATGTACGCTATGAAGCCACTTTCTTGCCCCACGTTCCAAACGTTCTCCCTTCCAACTTGTCCTCTCACGATTTCAACTGGCATAGTTCATCCTCACTCATTGGTTACCTCCAAAACCTCATCGAAAGCTGGAACATCAGCTCCAGCATAATTCTCATTCATGCTCCGAAGATGAGTTTCAAGATAAACGCAGACTTCGCCAACCTGCTTTGTCCCGCCATGGTTCAAGTAGAGCGACTCGGTCATGCAGAACTCAAGCTGCCTTCGCTCTTCCAAAAGAGAGGCCTGAGGAGCAAGATTACACAAAACCTCGTCTTCGAAACGTGTTAGCTCTATTGGATCGAAGAGTATGCTGTCTGAGAGAAGCGCCTGCTCCAAACTCTGGACGTAGCCGTCTGCAAGGTTGATGGTTATGAAGCCAAATTCTTCCTCCGGCTGCTCCTCTTCACCGTCTGTTCCCGTGCCAGCGTTGTTTAAGCCTGAATCCTTAGCCGACAAAGCCTCCTGATAAGCAGCCAAAGCATCCGCAAGCTTGAAGCCACGATTCTGGAACAAAACGGTGGTCCTGACACCTCGTGCCGAGTAGGTGAACTCTACGCTCTTGACTTCGCCGTTATACTCGTTTAAGCCAACTTCTGTGTTGGTTATGGTTGCCATGCAGTACAGGTCGATGGGCACGATGTTCTTGGTTTCAAGCGCAATTTCCTTGGTTAGCTCCTTGTACTTCTGCAGCAAGCCTTCGGCTTTGGCTTGAGTTGCAGCCTGAGATGACAGGCTTACGTCCTTGAACGTCTTGTCACGTCGCCAAAAGTTAGCTTCGCTAGTCGCATCATGCGCCGTGTAGTCGTAGGGCAAGCCAGAAACAGTCTTGCCCACCTGATGCACGTAGTTTACGACTTCGTCGATGTCTCGGTTGCTGATGTTGAACTGGTCGCTTTTGCTCTTGAACGGTATGCTGCTTTGGCTGCGTGCGAGGCTGAATGGGTAGAAGTAGACGGTTTTGTTGAAGTCTACGCCCCAGACGAAAACATTGACGTCTGCAAGCTCCTTGATTATCTTTGAAACTGGGGCAGCGTTGTATTCTGCAGAGATGACTATGCCGTCTAAGACGTTGTCATACCAAAAGACGCCGTCAAAATAGGTCTTGATTAAGTCTTTGACTATAAATCCGCATGTCTTGTTCGTGTACGTTTTGTTGTAGGCTTCTCTGAAGTCTAAGCGTTTAGCATAGCCTTTGCCACTCTCAACCTTAAGCCGAGACGGCGGATAAGTCCTCTCGGGAGCGTCGATGTAGCCTCGGAAAAGCAAGTAGAGAATAGCCTCTGTGCCCGCTCTGATCTCAATTTCCGATTTGACACTGAGCTCGTCGTACTTGTTGCCCTCATTCTTAATCGTTAAAGAAGCCTGAGGGTGACTGCCGTCACGGAGAACGACCCTGAAGTCTATGACATCATCAGTGATAACCCGCTTATCATTACCTGTCACTGCACTTACGATTGCCTTTGCTTTTCGACTCTGGTTTCCAAAGACAAGCAGTGATTTAGCGTAGAACTCGATTGCCCCTGAAGCGTCTGCACGTGCACTAAAAGCGCAACGCAAAGTTGCTGATAAGCTCTGGTCACACCAGTCGCTAACCCGCCAAACCAACGAACCGTCAGAAACCAGCTTAACAGTCAAATCCACGTTAAATTTGCGAGAGTTAGAAGCATACGGTGTTATTTCCATTTCGACTATGTACTCAGTGTTTAGTCTCCAAGTTGCCTCTGACGATTTGGCCTTTGGCGAGTAGTCTTGGCTGACGACAAACCGGAATTTGTTGTCCGCAACTGTGCCGTAGAGTATGGCAACCCACATGCCGTAGACTTCGGTTCCCAAAAAGTGACCATCACGAATATCAGGCGACAAAAGATAGAAGTAGAAGCCAAACGTGATCGGCTTTATGATTACTCGAACTTTGAAGGGCACCTTGAATTCGGCTCTGCTCATCAGGTTTAAGCCACCCCAGCCGTTAGAATCCACAGCAGCAACAAAGCGGCAACCATTCACAGTCGGCTCAATGGCACCGTCAGTGAATTTTACGCTAGTGTTCTCACGTGTGAGAAAGGCAAACCACTTCCCCCTATCAGGTGGATAACCAGCGGTTCCAATGAAGGAGTCCTTGAACAGAACGTTCTTGTAACTACCCATCACTCAAAACCTCCCACATCATCAACAGCGAAAAAGTAGTTTTGAGCCTGAGCCTTAGTTACAGCGAACTTTATCTTGTCAATCTGTCCCCAATCGAGAGCGCCATGGTTTATGAAAGAGGTTTTATGGATTCGAAGCCTTAACCACTTTTCAGCTTCTGCTATCAGTGCTGAGAAATCGTATGTAGCATTGTTTGTGCCTTCACTAACCTTTATGGTGGCACCGCTAATCCCCGAGACATCGCTCATTAACCATGCGAAGCTTAGCCAATCAAAATCCTCGAGGTCTATAACGTCTATCGGGTCATAGGTTAGGTTGACTTCTTCGGCAGCCTCTGCGTCGTGACTGACTTTTATGCATGCTGCACCTTCAAGCGGAACCGGTGAACCTGAAACGACGCCAACAACTGCATCCACCGTTTGAGTTGACCAATCCAAGAGGCTGTCACATGAGTTAACCAGCTTAAACAGACTCTCCTTTAGTGAAAGGCTGTATCTGAGAATGTTCACGCCAACTTTGGCAAGTCTGACCTCTTTAACAAAGACAACGGTGGAAACGGCGTCTGAGTCCAGTTTTAAACTGTTTCCCAAGCGCTTTGCTCTTTGAAGCTGCTTGAAGTCATCGAACCTGCTTGGTTCACGCAATATTCCAGTCAGCTCTATGGTTGAAGCTTGTTCGCCTAAGTCTTGACTGCTGCTTCCTCGGGCTGCTGGCAAATCAATGTCTTCCAGCCTCTTCGGGTCAGAGAAGCTGAAGCCATTCACGACGCCAAGGTTTAGTCCTCCAAGTGACACCGTCATTTTTGGGTTACCTCGGCACAAAGAACGTCTGAGCCTTCAAGTCGGAACGCACAATCCTGCTAAGATGCTCGTAAACAGCTTCAGCGAATTCTCTCGGTTCCTGACTCTGGCTTACGCTACCTTCTGGAAAGTTGAATGTAGGAGCCAAAACCAGCGTCTGAGAACCAACGCTGGAACTGCTTGACAGTTTGTCGAGTGGGACGACGACTTCAGGTCCTGTCTCGCCGATTAGGGCAACGGTCGGACTGGTGACTATTCCCCCTTCAGCTAAACCCAGCATCTTGCCTATGCTGCCTAAGCCTCCGCTGATAGCGTTCCCTAAACCGCCAAGAGCATTGCCGACTCCGCTGAAGAAATCGCCAATGGGCTTGAGGATGTTATTATAAGCCCATGTTAACGCATCGACAACTGGCTTGATGAATGTGTCATAGGCCCACTTCAAACCACCAGCAAAAGCATTCCAAGCACCCAGCAAGGCGCCGGCAACAAAGTTGCCAAGAGGCACCAGAACATTGTCCCAGAGCCATTTCAGCCCATTGTAAACTGCGCCTATGGCAGACGAAAGCACATTCCAAACAGCAACCAGTCCGTTCCAGTAACCGATGAATACTGATGCCACGAATTTCCCAAGCGGAACCAGCACGTTGTCCCAAAGCCACTTCAACCCGTTATAGACCGCGTTAATCGCGGCGCTTAAGGCGCCTCCGAGGACTTGTCCAATGGCGTTTATGGCATCACGGAAAGGTGGACAAGCATTATAGGCAGCAATTAAAGCAGCAACAATCAAGCCTATGGCCGTGACAACAGCCACAATCGGGTTAGCCGCAAGAAAATTCAAAGCGCCACTCAATGCTCCGGTTGCAGTGGTTGCGGCTCCTTGGATAGCTGTCCAGCTTCCAGTTATCGTGCTTAAACCGCCAACCATTGTTATGACAGTAGGTATAACCTGTAGTGAACCGCTAATCATGGCTTGAGTTTTGTTTTCTTCTGCTTGTTTAACTCGTTCTTCAGAGACCCTCAATGCGTCTTGAGCAATTTGCAGCTGATTAGACGAGTTTGTGTATTTCTGTGTGGCGTCGTCGAGTTTTCGCTGTGCTGCTTCCGCTTCCTTGCTACCGTCGCCGTACTGTTCGATTGCCTGTTCTAGGTCAACTTGCGCTTTCTCCAAGTCCCGTCCAGCTTTCTCGGCTTCCTGCTGAGTTTTAGTAAGCGCCTGTTGGCTTCGCTGCAACCCCAAAGTAGCTTTGTCGACGCTTAGCTCTGCGTTCTGGACTCGGTCATAGGCACAGTAGAGTGAAAAAGCAGACGTAGCTAATCCGCTGAAACCCAATGCAAGGTCCTTGGCGCTCGCATCTGTCTTTCTCTGCGACTCGGTTACTTGTTTTCCTGCTAATTCCACGTCTTGCATGCTTTCGGTTATGTTGCGTCCAGCTTCCGCTACAACTTCGCTTGCCTCATCGGTTGCTTTGATTGTCACGTTTATGTTGGAGCTCATACGATTTCGCCTATTTGTGGCGCCAACGCAGCCAACTGACTAGGAACGATAGCTGGAACGGTGTTAGGGAGCTGATGTAGTCGAGGGTGTAACCGTACTCGTGTGCTATGATGCCGATGATTTGGGCTTGTGGAGTGGCGTCGATCCAATCCGCTGTTGGACGTGCAAAAAACGGGTAAACAACTGCGACATCACCAGCGTCAATGCGCCTCTAACGTCGAAGGGTACGGCTTGATAGTCTTCCCAAGTCAGGGCTGGGTCAGCTTTTTGAAGCATGGCATGGATTAAACGTTCGGCTTTCTCGTTGTCACTTTGGATAGCTTCAAGATGCAGAGCTGCAAACTCGCTTTGAGAAAGCAGCCCGTATCGGATTTCTCCAAGGTCAGGGTCAACTAACACTTGGATTTTGCGAGTGGATTCCGCCAGAGCTTTTGCATCGAATTTCTTGGCGATTTCAGCTTTCGCTTCAGCATCCTCTATTTCGTGTTCTTCGAGTTTCTGCTTGTACTCGGCAACTTTCTGCTCTTCAGTTTCAGTCATGGCCCTCACGTTATGCTATGGTTCCTAGTTGCAGGTCGTCGCCTTCGCCTTCCATCGACTGCATAACAACACCAGTTTGCTTCTGATCCAATTTCCAGTTGGTGAAAACCACATTCTTCACCGTCACCTTGGGCTTGCCTGTAGCTGCGCCAGCGGGATCCAACTCAATGTCCACGGGGTCACCAGTCAAAACCACCTGCGCATACGTGTTGTCCACGTACATGCTTTCCACAGAAACTTTGTAGCTCTGGTTGCCGTCTTCAACTATGGCGGGCTTGTTGCTGTTTAAAGCGTAGTCTTTCACAAGTTCGACGCCTATGCTTACGGAGACGCCTTTCGCATATCCGATTGCCGTTCCAGCTTTCTTGACGACACCGTTTCTTCCAACTATTGGTGTACTCAATTTCTTTTCCTCCTTTAGTTACTTGGATGATAGATGATGGCTTGGAAGCGGGTTTCTCCGCCATAGAACAGTTTGTTCTCAAACTTGATTTCACCCGGAGCAAAACTCACAGGAATGCAGTCAGCTGCTTTTCCGCCCAAGGTTCGGTCAGCTAAAACAGCGTCGACGACATCTGCCATTACTGAGATTATGTCTTGGAACCAGTCCTTCGGCTCATTCTCGTTAATGACCAGAATGACGCTGAAGTTGACCTTGACTTCCAACATGTCGCCGAGTGTGCCTTGTGAAATTCCAGAGGGCATGGCGTTTATGACTGCTTTGGGTAGCGAATCGTAAGTGAACTGTTCGCCAAGCAACACAGCCTTGATGGAGCTTTTAGTTTCGATGGCAGTCTTGACCGCGTCGAAGACGTCCTTGTATGCAGTGTAGAAGCCCATTAGCTAAGCATCTCCAGCCATAGTCTGGCGAATGTTTCCTCGGCTTTACAACGTGCATCATCAACCGCGTTCTGAATGAACGGGTTAGGCTTCGTACCAGGATGATTAACCAGATGAGTGAAAACTAATCTTCCGTCTGCTGCCTCAAAAGCCAAAACCGAAGCATTAACGGGTCTAATCACGTGAGGCCTTGTGCCCTTCACCACGTACATGGCATAAGAAGCCAAAACGTTAATTGACGCTTCACCGTCGCCGACTTCCTTGACTACTGTGCTGGCTAAGTAGCCTGTTTGTGTTGGAGCATTCCAGAAAGCCGAAGCCCACGCAATGTCCGCAAGCTTCTCAACCAACTTCTGACGCATCGGTCCGCTAAGCTTCTGAGCCACGTCATCAAACTCAAGACCGCTGGTGGAGACTTCGAAGCTAAGCACGGTTAAGCCACCCCCACGTACAGCTCTTTCTCAGCGTCCACGTAGACGCTTAATATGCGGTTTGCTTCAGTCCAGAAGGCTTCAGCGCCCACAGGGTCTCGTCTGCGTCTGAAATCCCAAGCAGCAAAATACTTCGTCGCATCAGCTAGAACCTGCGGCACAACAGAAGGCACGGTTAAGCCTTCACGTGACAAGAGACCATCCACAAGGGCGCTGGCGCTGGTTATGCATTCGGAGAGTTCGCTGTCCCACTTATCCTCGCTGATTTGCAGAACAGCCTTCACGTTGGCAACAGCGCAGTAATCCAAGGGCGCCTAACATCCAAACCATTATTAAATCGGATATGTAAAGGCGCGTTTGATAAGCAATCCCGCGGAAAAATCAGCATGAAAAGTTAACCACAAAAAAAGAAAAAGAAAAGTTAAAATTTTACAGGGTTTAAGATGAGCTAAACGGATTACTGAGTTTTCTTTTCTTCAGTTTTCGATTTCTCTTCTTTCTTCTTCTTAGGCATCCGCTCCATCCCTCCTGCTGACTTTCAGCCGCGAATGAATGAACCTTGCCTAGCATTAGCCGCTTTCTGCAAGCGATATATACGTTTTTGCTTGGCAAACAACAGTTTTAACGATTAGTCAGCGGTATCGACTAGATGTGCTGTGCCGTCGGGACAATACACTTTCTCGCCGACTTTGACTTTGGCGTAACGGCGCTTACAATCGTAAAGCTGCAGGGCGCAACCGTCACAATCACGAGACAGCATCTTGTCACCTCACCTACATTAAACAAGTTCCGACCGGGAAGTCAATTCAGGGAAATAAAGATTTTCTAAACAGAGATGTCAAAAAAAGTGTTATTCCTTTAAGTCAAAACTTGCAATTCAACTGAAAAAATGAGGCAATGCCGCTACCAGACTATTCTATGTATTTTTCTGAGAAGGAGCTTGGCCGCCTAGTGCTTCTTTGATGCTGAAACCAACGATGCCTGCAAGCCAAGATATAACGGCGAGTGGAACCTTGAACTCGATAGGGACAAAATCAGGAATTGTTGCAGCCGCTGTGCCGAAAGCGCCTAGTCCAGCGCTTAACCCAACTAGAACTGCTTGTGCTCTGTTGCTTAATCCCATGCTTTCACCTCCATCGCGGTTGAGAAAATCAGGTGTTAGCCTCCTGAGACTGATTAGAACCCGCTTCCGTTTCGGGAGCATCCCAAAGTTCCCAGCCGAATTTGACTGCATTCTTGCGAAACTCTTCAGGACGAATAAGCCCAAGCTGCGCAGCATGAATCAAGTCGGCTGGAACAATTTCAGGCGTTTCAGGGCTTCCCCAGTTCAAACGCACCTTAGCTTTAGCAGGGTCAAAACCGCTTTGCCTGAGGATGGGGTTGAAGATTTCTCTCTCGACTTGCCGCTTTATGTAGCGTTGAACTGGTCTAATGAGCATGTCCTGCAAATCTAAAGCAGCTCTCGCGCTTGCCTCAGTGAAGCCTGGAGTGCTAAACAGACGTGGCAAAGGCGTTTCGCACCCAAGATAGAACTGGTTCACAATATGGTCGATATAATAGACAAAACCTTGCGCCCTCGGGTCAATTGTGACTGGTTTGACTTCACAGGGTTTATTGTAGAATAGCCAAGCGCCCTCTTCAGGGCGATTCTTTATGGCTGATTCGAACTGTTTTATGGTTGCAGCATCAGCCTTGTCAACGTACGCAAGCACGTCTGGTCCTGCGTACTTCTCGAAAATCTTGGGCATGATGCGTTCGATTTTGGCTTTCATCCAACTGTAAGCTGGACGCTTATCAGTCCCGACCGTCAACGTGTGAACTAGCACCTGAAGCAGTCCTAAACCTAAGCTGCTTGTGTTAGATGAGTTCAAGCGCCAATGAATCACCGCCTCAGGGCTTAGGATGCTCGTAGTATTCGCTTGATATTTGGAACGGAGCTTATATCCTTCGACTTTGTAGGGAAGCCTTACCCCTTTAACAGAGGTCAATTGAACTCGCTCAACTACGTCTATGGGCATGCGCAGAACATCAGAGAGCCGCTCAGGCATCAGCTTGAGCCAGAAATCGTTTCCGCACGCAATCAAGGATTTAGCCATGTCATTGAGGAGACAGTCAATGTTTACTTCTTCGCAGAAGCTGTCGACTGCAGCTTTGGCTTTCTCGTGTCCTTGCTCGCATGTGGTGTAGAAGCCCATGCCCACGGTGCTTGCAGCCAGCAAGTCTACGCTAGATTTGCAGGTTGGGTCACGCTCGTACAATTGCATGACGTCTCCTAAGGGGATGTCTGCGGTCTCAAAGAAGACTGGACTGTTAGGTGAGGCGCGACCAGCTACTGGAGCATATGTTAGAATTTCACGAATCTTTTTAATGACAGAACTCATGACAGAGCCTCCAGAAGTTTTTGTCCTCGCTCCGTGATTTTGTAGGGCGACCGGTACTCGGTTCCGCTCTTCTGGACTCTGCCACTTCTAACGAGAAACAGAAACGTGCCCTCAAAAGCTGAGGGCGAGTCAAATTTCTGCATGAAACGTGTCTGCAGTTCAATGCGCGAAAGAGGCCTTCGGCTAAGCTCACGCAAAACCAGATGCATGCGGTCCAAGTATTTTTCCTGCAGACTCTTCCTCAACCTGCTCAACCTCGAAACGATTCAAACAACAAAAAACGGGGAAATGAACAGATACTCGCAGTGTTACAGCGCTTAAGTTAGCGTGGTCTTGATGTTGGTCATCTTGGCAACTGCGTTGGCGCGTAGGATACCAAGGCCAAACCGTGTGGTTGCGCGGACGCCGAACTTGCCTGACTTGACGTCTTCCCAATCCTGCACAGTCACATCTCTTCGCAGCAGCATCACCGAAGCCACACTCGTATCAATAGCGTAAGCTGTCCCATTCGGCACCAGTGGGCTTGAAACTATCTTCATGCCCAAAGCACCTGAAACAACACCAGCTTCAACATCGGTCTGGCCTGATTGCAGGTACTGCGCGTTAGTGAAGGTCGCATCATTGAGGAGCTGAGCCATCTGCATGTCGTTAATCGCTAACACGTTAGCCATCCACTTCTCGCTTTTGATGGCATACCACAGCGAAAGCAGTTTAGTCCAGCTCATCACCGTGCCGCCTCCAGCAAGTACAGCGCCAGTTGCCAGGTCACCGTCGGCTATTCCAGCGTACAAGGCAATGATCTTCTCGGTTTCTTTCTGCCCAACCGCCTTGCCAGCCTTCGCTATGGCGTTGCTAAGCACGTTCCATGTGGCGTCTTCTAAGAATTC
>Ga0123519_10002200_pt1 | contig 33181 bp, 26 predicted proteins | sample YelNatPaOPRAMG02_FD_87396 | JGI IMG/M metagenome (GOLD analysis project Ga0123519, IMG submission 87396) | Hot spring microbial communities from Yellowstone National Park - Yellowstone National Park OP-RAMG-02 (version 2) | ecosystem: Environmental > Aquatic > Thermal springs > Hot (42-90C) ... | reverse complement strand
GATGCGTTCCTCGGCGCGGGGTTCAGCGCCGGGGAACTCGCCCGCGACCTGCACCAGCGCGACATCGGTGATCTTCATCCGGCACCCTCCCTGGCGTGGGTCTCGGCTGCGGCTCTCTTCGGGGCAGAGAGAATTCACTGACGCCGGGGCCCGCTCCTGTTGGCTTGCGCGGAAACGGCCGGAGCGTCGGCAGGCGGCTCAGATGGGCAGACCGAGGGCGCTTGTGGAAGAACATGAACGAGTGACTCACCCCGCACCCGCAGGATGGTCCAGCGGCGCTGCGAAGCATGATATCGAGTCTCACCTTGCATATAGAGCACGACGGAACACAGCAGCCGCAACAAAGGTTGCAGGCTGTGTGGCTTCCCTCCTGCGCGGAGGGGCGTCAGGGAACGGGCTCTCGGAGGTGAAGGAGTCCGCGATGGGTCGCGGCAGCGGCCCGGACGCCGGCAGCGCGTGTCGGGTGCACACGGGGCGGTGGGAGGGACCAAGATGAAATGCGCGAGATGCGGCGCCACAACGTACGAGGGCGCGATCTTCTGCGGCCGCTGCGGCGCCGCGATTGAGGGCGAGCCGCCGGCTGGCCTCGAGGAGGCGCGCGCCAGAAGGCGCCTCTGGGTGAACGTGATCGCGTGGACGTGCATCGCTGTGGCCGCTGGGCTGGTCGTGGCCTCGCTGGCGCTTAACGTGGGTCAGGGCGCAGCCGCGGTTCGCGTGCCGAATGTCCTGGGAAAGGAGCAGGCGGCCGCGGAGGAGCTTCTCAAGCGCGCCGGCCTCGAACCCGTCGTCGGGCACGGCAAGCCGAGCAGCACGACTCCTGTGGGAATCGTGGTTGAGCAGCAGCCCCTGGCAGACACGCTCGCCTCCTCCGGCGGCCGGGTCACGATAGCGTTAAGCGTCGGGCCGGGCGTCAGGGTGCCGGAGGTCGCGGGGCTGGAGCAGGACGCGGCGCTCTCGGCCCTGCGGCGCGCGGGCCTATCGGGCACGGTGGCGAGCTGGGAGCCGAGCGCGTCGATCGGCCCGGGGTTAGTGATCGCCTCCCATCCGGCGGCGGGCTCGCTGGTCGAGAAGGGCAGCCAGATCCGCCTGGTCGGGAGCCTGGGCAGGGCCCCCGGCGAGAGCGCCGAGAAGCCCGAGAGGGTGGAGAAGGCCCAGACTCCGCCGCCCGGGGTTCCGGCCGCCTCCAGCGTCCCCTCGGTGACAGGCAAGAGCGCCGCCAGCGCGAAGGCGCTGCTGCGCGCGGCGGGGCTGGGATATGCCGTGGAGGGCAAGGAGTTCAGCAGCTCGGTGGCGCGCGGGCATGTTCTGTCGCAGCGGCCGGCGGCCGGCAGTGCCCCGCCCCGTAATCGTACGGTGTCCGTAACCCTGAGCCTGGGGCAAGGGGTGCGGGTGCCGCAGGTGGTGGGCAAGTCGGAGGCAGAGGCCACGGCGGCCCTGGCGCAAGCCGGTCTCCGGGCTGTCCCGGACCGGCGCCATGCCGAAGCGCCAGCCGGCCAAGTGATCGCCTGCTCTCCGAAGGCCGGCGACACGGTGGCGCAGGGGTCGACGATCTCCCTGGTCGTCAGCCGGGGGCCGGAGGACGGCTTCCTGCGCGTGGATGCCGAGCCTGGCGGAAACGCGTGGGTCTATGTCGACGGCGGAAACACCCGGGGCAGGTGCCCGGTCACAGTGCGCCTGTCGCCCGGGGAGCACTCGGTGATCCTGTGGGACCCGGAATCGCAGAAGCGGCTGAGCTTCACCGTCGAGGTCAAGTCGGGAACCACGGTGTCGGTCACGAAGAACCTCGGGTAGCGGCCGCGTCGCGCGGTTCTCGCTGCCACAGGTGCACATAGATGCTGTCCGTCCAACCGTGACTGATGATGGCCGGGGCACCGGGAGCGACCTGGAAGACTTTCGTCCCATCGTGGTGCTCGAAGCGAGCGTCGACCAGGTGTCGGGTCCACGTCAGGCCGCGCGGGTCGGCCTTCTTGTAGACGAACAGCCGGCACCGCTTTCGGTAGGGCAGGAACGGGTCATGCTCGCCCGCGATGACCTCGGGCTCTCCGTCGCCGTCCAGGTCGGCGACGTCGATTGAATGCGGGCAGCGGATGCGGTCGATGACGTGGGCGGGCCATGGGCTCTGCCTCGGGTCGGCCGGGCGCTCGAACCACGCCACCCGCGCGAACCCGACGGTGCGGCTGGGGTAGTCAAGCGACTCCTCGCCAATGACCACCTCGGGCTGGCCGTCGCCGTTGATGTCCGCCACCCGGACGCGCGCGGCCTCGAAGCCCTCGGCGATCACGTGCGGCTCGAATGTGCCGTCGCCGCGGTTTCGCAGCCACCATGGGCCGCAGATAAGGTCCAGGCGGCCGTCGCCGTCGATGTCGAAGGCGACGATCTCCTCCTGGTGCGATATCTCGGCCAGGACGCGCCGGGGCCAGGGCCCGTCCCTGGGATCGTCGGGCACCTCGAAGATCTCGGGGAAATGACCCTCCGCGCTTCCGCTGTGGTAGGCGACCACGAGCGCCAGCCGCCCGTTGGGGAGGATGGGCGCCACCAGGCTTCCGTGTGCCCAGTCGCCGGTGCCGGCCCCGATCGGATGCTCCTCCCAGCAGTCGTTCGCCGGGTCGATGGGCTTGAGCCAGAACAGGTCGCTCGACAGCCGTTCGTACCATCCGTCGCCATGGGGTCTGGCCTTCGACGCGATCAGCTCGGGCCGGCCGTCGCCATCGAGGTCTGCGGCGCAGTGGACCTGGTACACGCCCGGTATCGTGAAGCGGCGCCAGTCGGGGTTTCGGTACCACCACGCGCCGCAGACGACATCAGGGCGGCCGTCGCCGTCGATGTCGGAGGCGAGGATGTCGGTGGCGGGGTAGGGCTTGTCCCTGTCGAGCAGCCGGTGGCGGAGCCCCTCGACGGGCGAGGGCTCTTGCCGCTGGCGGAATACGTGGACCTTCGGCCACTTCCACTCCTTGCCGAGGACCTCCCAGTTGCCGTCGCCGTCGAGGTCGAACGGGATGGCCTGGTGGGTGCCACATCCCTTGTAGATGAGCGTGCGGTCCCACGTCGCGCCGCCGTCGGCGGTCGAGAACTCCAGCAAGCGCGCGTCGTAGTTGTAGAAGTCGACCCAGCCGCCGGCGGCCATCTCAGCAACGAAGAAGTGGGCGCGCCGCGACGTCCGCCAGGCGTGGAGCGAGTGAGCGTACTGCAGGTCATCGGCGAGCCGGTGCTCCACCCAGGGGTTATCAGGGTTCTCCTGGAGGCGGTTTTCGTACCAGGAGAGGAGGCCGTCGAGGTACTCGGCCTCGCAGATGACAAGGTCCGGCCGGCCGCTGCCAGTGATGTCGAGGGCGGCGGTGCGGCACATCTCCCGGAATGTCGGCGCGAAGACGCGGCGCTGCCAGGGGCCGGCGAATGGGCCGCCCTGGGGCGCATGGTACCAGGCGGGCCCGCTGACGATTTCGAGCTGCCCGTCGCCGTCGAGGTCGGCCACGCAGGTGCCCTCGGCAAAGTGCCCCTGGTCAACGGCATGTTTGCGCCAGGGCGCGGTGACGTCGTCTCCGGGCTTGTAGAGGAAGATGCCAGGCGTCGCCGTGTAGGCGGCGATCGCGACCAGCTCGTTGCGCCCGTCGCCGTCCACGTCAGCGAAGAGGATGTCGTGCGCGGCGCCGCTGCACGACGGATCAATGAGATAGCGCGACCATTCACCCGCCAGGTCCCCTCGCGGCTCGAAGACGGCGATCCGGTTCGGTGCTGCCATCTCCGCGACGAGTTCCGGTCGGCCGTCGCCGTCCACGTCCTCGAGCACGAGGCCGACGTGGAACCTCCCCTCGGCGATGACGCCCTTCTCCGCCGTGTCGGGGCGGTACCACAGCAGGGCGCCATTGCCGCCGGTGAAGACCTCGACGTGACCGTCGCCGTCGAGGTCGCCCACGGCTAGTGCGCCGAGGTCGTTGGAGGGCGGAGCAGCGTCGAGCAGCACGAGTTCCCAGCGCGCGTCTCGCGGAGAGGGCATCGGTCTCGCTCCCTGGCGGGCGCCGGTCCGGGTCGGCGGCCCAGGTTGTCCTGCAGAATTGCAGAACCGGAAGCGTGCGTCAAGCAAGCAAGCCATGGATTGCGGAAGGTCGGCGAGGAAAAATGTGCAGGCTGTTCCCTTCTGCTGCCACGCGGAGCCACCGGGAGCTGTCCGAAAAGACCGCACTCGGGCACGCGTCGCCGCCTCCCAGAGGCCCCGACATGGCCCTCGCCCGGCTGCCGCACTGGCGGGCCGGGCGAGGGGGTCACCCGTGCACGGCGGGTCGAGGCCGCGCGCGAGTCGGCTACTTCTTTCCGGCCGCCGCTGCGAACTTTTCGGGGTTCTTGTCGAAGGTTTCCTTGCAGCTCTTTGCGCAGAAGTAATACGTCTTCCCCTTGTACTGCGACTTACCGGCGGCGGTCTTCTCGTCACACTGCATGCCGCAGACAGGATCCTTGACCATTCCGATCACCTCCTTCCCGCCCGGCGGTGCTCCGTCGGTGACACCCCTCAGGATACACCCGGCGCGCCGGACGCGCTGGCGGTTCGGGGGTTTCGTGTGCGTTGCTCGGCACACCCGTGTGCGCCAGGGGCACGCGAGGCTCGCGTGCCGGCAGTACCGGCTGGCGGGAAACGTGAAGCAGGAGTGGTAACAGACGGAGGCAAGGTCGGCAGATAGCGGTGGAGGTTGCGATGCCAAGGCCGAAGATCGCGGGCAGCATTGTTGAGCTTATCTGCAACACGCCGCTGGTCCAGCTAAACAGGGTGACGGACGGCGCGGCGGCCCGAGTGCTGGCGAAGCTGGAGTTTTTCAATCCGGGCGGAAGTGTGAAGGACCGCATCGGGTGGTCCATGATCGAGGCGGCGGAGCAGGAGGGCCGCATCGAGCCTGGCAAGAACGTGATCGTCGAGCCGACCAGCGGCAACACCGGCATCGCGCTGGCGATGGTCGCCGCGGCAAGGGGGTATCGCCTCATCCTCACGATGCCCGAAACGATGAGCGAGGAGCGGCGGATGCTGCTGAAGGCTTTCGGGGCTGAGATTGTGCTCACGCCAGGCGACGAGGGGATGGCCGGGGCGATCAGGACGGCGAAGCTTCTCGTTGGCGAGATCCCGAACTCATTCATGCCCCAGCAGTTCGAGAACCCGGCCAACCCACGAGTCCACCGGTGGACCACTGCCGAGGAGCTGTGGGAAGACACGGACGGGCAGATGGACATCTTTGTGGCGGGCGTCGGCACGGGGGGCACGCTCTCGGGGGTCGCGGACGGCCTCAAGCCGCGGATTCCCGGCCTGAGGTGCGTTGCGGTGGAGCCGGCGGGGTCGCCGGTGCTGTCCGGGGGAGCGCCGGGACGGCACGCGATCCAGGGCATCGGCGCGGGGTTCGTGCCGGCGGTCCTCAACACGAAGGTGATCGACGAGGTGATCCGCGTGAGGGACGAGGACGCGGCTGCGATGACGCGCCGCCTGATCCGCGAGGAGGGGATTCTGTGCGGGATCTCCTCTGGTGCCAACACGTGGGCCGCCGTTCAGGTGGCGAAGCGCCCGGAGAACGCGGGAAAGACCATCGTCACGGTCCACCCCGACACCGGCGAGCGCTATCTCTCGACGGCCCTGTTCGCCGACCTGCGCGAGAGTCGTCCCCGAGCAGCGGCTGAGCCTCAGGCGTTGTCGTCGTCCTTCAGGCGCCGGCGGATTTCCTCGTACTGCTCGTGGGTGATCTCGCCGCGGGCGTAGCGCTTCTTCAGGATATCCAGCGGCGATTCGTCCGGCTTCTGCATGCTCGCGCTGGACGCTACCCAGCGCACGGCCCAGATGATCCCGATCACGACGACGACCCACACGGCGATCATGAAGATCATCATCGCGAATCCCCATCCGCCGGCATACCATCCCGTGTGCGGCATAGCTGCCTCCTTCCGCCGCGAGCATTCGCCGTCACGGGCTGGCCCCTGGCGGCGGGCCGGGCGGCTTGGGCCCAAACGCCCGCCGTTGTGCAGCCATTGGCACATCGGCGTGCCCTGGGGCCGGTCCGCAGAGAGGCGACCCCGCCGCAGTTGACATCCCGCCGGCGCCGCTCTAGACTGCGGGCCGAAGTCAGGGGTGCAAGCGGCGGAGGGATGCTTATGGATCGGGAAGTGAGATTCGAGCTGCTCAGGCCGTCGCAGGTGGCGGCCGAGCGCGCGCGTTGCCCACTGGTCTTCCTGCCCGTGGGACCGCTGGAGTGGCACGGACCGCACCTGCCGCTCGGCACGGACCCTCTGAACGCGTATGAGGTGTCGCGGCGGCTCGCCCGGGAAGTGGGAGGAGTGGTGCTACCGCCTCTGTTCCTGGGGACCGAACGCGAGCGAAGGCCGGACATGCTAAGGAGCATCGGCTTCCGGGGAGATGAATACATTGTCGGCATGGACTTCCCCGGTCTGCCCGTGCGCAGCTTCTACAGCCCGGAGGAGGTGCTGGCGATCGTCGTCCGAAGCTACCTCGACCTGCTTGTGAAGCAGGGCTACAGGCTCATCGTGATCCTGAACGGTCACGGCGCCGACAACCAGATCGAGACCCTCCAGCGACTCGCCGTCGAGTTCACTGGCACCGGGCCGGCGAGGGTCAGGCTGTTGATGCCAGTGGCGCGCACGCCCGGCGACTACTTCAACGGTTCGCACGCGACCCGAAGCGAGACAGGGGTCATGATGGCGCTCACCGACAGCGTTGACCTGTCGGCGCTCCCACAGGGGCCGCTCAAGAACGTCGAGCTTGCTATCGTGGACGAGTTGACGTTCAAGGGCAACCCGACGCCTGACTTCACCGTGCGTGAGCAGGATGACCCCCGCCGGGCCACGGCGGAGGAGGGCGAGCGCCAGCTTCAGCAGGTCGTTGCCGAGCTGGCCGAGGTGATCCGGACGGAGCTGCGCTCCCTGTGAGACCGGCCGGGCGGGCCGCCAGCGGCGGAGGCGTGACGGCGCGTGCCAGAACGGGCGAGGCGTCTTGGCCACGCTCCGAGGAGACGACGATGGCGAGAGAAGTTGTTGTGCTGCCAGACGGTAGCGAATTCCCCTTCTGGGACGACGAGACCAGGTACGCGAAGACGTACCACGTCGCCTGCGGGCATCCGCGGGCGTCTGACGCCAACCCCGGCACGGAGGACCGACCGTTTGCGACCATCAGCGCCGCGGCGGCCGTGCTGAACCCTGGGGAGCGCGTGCTGGTGCACGGGGGGACGTACCGCGAGTGCGTGCGGCCGGCCCGGGGCGGCGATGGCCCCGACCGGATGATCGCATACGAGGCCGCGCCGGGAGAGGAGGTGATCGTCAAAGGCTCACAGGTCTGGCAGCCGGACCTGCGGCCGAGCGAAGGGTGGGACCTGCGGTCATCGCGGGAGGGCATACAGGTGTGGATGGCCGATCTGCCCGCGGAGTGGTTCCAGGGATACAACCCCTTTCTGGCGACCAACGTGTTCGGCGAACTCATGACCTTCATTCAGGCCTGGTCCACTGTCGAGATGCACCGCCTGCAGCGCCGCCGCGGGATGATCTTCCTGAACGGACAGCCCCTGCATCAGGTGTTCCGCTTTGAGCACCTGGCTGAGCGCGAAGCCGCGTTCTGGGTCGAGGACCCGGGGCTCCGAATCCACATGCGGCTTCCCGCGGGGACCGACCCGGCAGGTGTGTCCTTCGAGGTGACCACGCGCGAGCAGGTGTTCGCCCCGACGCAGCGGCGGCTGGGCTACCTCAAGGTCAAGGGCTTTCGGTTCGAGCACGCGGCCGACGGCATCCCGGTGCCGCAGCGCGCGGCGGTGAGCGCGTCACAGGGGCACCACTGGATCATCGAGGACAACTCGGTGCGCTTCGCGAACGCGTGCGGCATAGATATCGGCGCGCAGCACTGGAGCATGGCAGACTACGAGCCGTGCGGCCATCACATCCTGCGGCGCAACCGCATCTCGGACTGCGGGGTGTGCGGAGTGGCGGGCGTGGGGAAGGTGGACTACACGCTCGTCGAGGACAACCTGGTGGAGCGCATCGGCGGCCGCGACATCGAGCGGCTCTTCGAGTGCGCGGGCATGAAGTTCCATGTCGCCAAGGGCATGCTGATTCGGCGGAACCTGTTCCGCCACATACGACATGCGAACGGCCTGTGGCTGGACTATCTGAACGAGAACTGCCGCGTGAGCGGGAACGTGTTCGCGGACATCTCGAGCCTGAGCAGCGCGGTCTACCTGGAGGTCAGCCACGCGCCCAACCTGATCGACCACAACGTGATCTGGGATGTGCGCGGCGAGCCGTTCGACAAGGGAGATCCGACCGCGCCCATCACCGGGGGCCATGGGATCCGGGCCGATAGCTGCGAGTATGCCATCGTCGCGCACAACCTGGTCGGCAAGGTTGCCCACGGGTTCGCGTTGTACCTGGGCACGATGCAGGACCAGCGCGAGGTGGGCGGTCGAACGGGGCTCGCGCGCCGGCAGAAGGTCCTCAACAACATTGTCGTCGCGTCCCCGCGGCGCCTGTGCTTCGGCCGGGCCGACGACAACGTCGCCGAGGGCAATCTCTACGATGCGGGTCACGATCGCGTGTCGTTCGTCGTAGAGACACCTCCGCCGAAGTCCTCGCAGAACCTTCGCGGCTGGCAGGAGTTCTACGGCTTCGATCGTTCGAGCACCCAGGCGACGCTGGCGGCGGAGCTTGACCCCCAGACGCGGGAGCTGTCGCTGCACATCGAGGGGCCCGCGCCGCGGCCGGCCGAAGTCGAGCCGCTCCGGCCTGAGGGCGCGCCCACGGTGGGCCCCTTCGACGCCGACACGTGGGCCGACCTCACGGCCGGCAAGCCAGTGAAGGTGAGGCTGCGGGCGGGGCCGCCCGGCGAGGCGTAAGCGAGCGGCGTCAGCCCTCCGGCAGGGTGACGTGCACGAGCGAGTCCAGGTCTCCCATGTCGGGGGACAGCGGCCTGAGGCGGAAGCGGTAGGTGTAGGGCCGGCAGGGAAGCGAATACTCCGGGTGCGGCCGGGCGCCCCAGCCGTCGTCTGCGCCCACGCCCATCTGGCGGTAGTCGATGTTGAGCGTGATCGTATCCCGCGGCGGTAGCTCGTTGATGTGGCGGGCCCGCTCCAGGTCGGCCATGGTGTAGGGCCAGGCGCTGACGCTCAGCAGGGGCATGCCGACGACGAGGAGGCCGGCGCTGGTCTTGTCGGTCATCGTGAGCCAACGCACATCCGTCTTGTTCCCGTTCTCCTGCGGCCGCACATACGGATACACTTGCTCTGAGACCGGGCCGCGATAGAGCCCGACGGCCGCGCCGGTGTTCCGATCCCAGTAGTTCTCGTGGGGCCCGCGCCCGTACCAGGTCATCGTGTCGAAGTCGCCCGGAATTGCCATCTGCATCCCGAAGCGCGGGAGGTCGGGCAGCTCCGCATCGCCGGGGTCGAAGCTGCTCTCAACGATCACATCCCCGCTGCCGTAGACCGTGTAGACACAGCGGTAGTTGGCCGGGCCGACGGGCACCTGGTCCGTGCTTCCGCGGAACATCTCGACTGTGCGATATCGGGTCTGGCCCACCGGCACGATGGCCTCGACGCTCACGCGCACCACCTGGGCGCTGATGCGTTCGACCGCGATGTCTGTCACCTCGCGGTGTTGGCCGGCCCGCCGCCACATGCCCTGCCGGCGCAGCATGCCGGCGACGCCCTCGACGAAGTCGCGGTCCCACTGGTCGCACATGTCGTTGTCCGTGGGAACGCGCCAGAAATTCGCGACCAGCGGTCCGGCGACCAGCTCGCGGCCGCGGTGCCGGAACGAGACGATGGCGCCGCTGACATCGCCGCGCAAAGGGTTCTTGCGCCCGACCAGCAGTCGAAAGCCCTCGCCGCTAATGGCGATCGCCCCCCACCCCGGCGGGCCCTCGCCGATCTCCAGCGCGGGCATCTTGGCGACGGCGGCCATGGGCAACGGAGGTGCTTCGAACGGCAGCCTGAACTGGTCCCACGCGACGACATGCCCGCGGTCGGCCCAGAGCGTGTCTTCGGCGAGGCGAAAGACGATCTTCAGATGGCATTCCTGCCCCGGCTTGAGCTGGGGGCGCGTGAACGGAACGACGACGTCCTCCTCCTCCCGCGGCCTCAACGAAAGCCTGGGCAGGGCGCCGCGCTGGACCACCGCGCCGTCCACACTCAACTCCCACGCGATGTCGAGGTGGCTGAGGTCGATGAAGTCGTACTTGTTCCTGATGCGAACGGAGCCGTCGGCCCCGCCCTCCACGGGCGCCGCCTTGACGTACTGGTAGACCTTCTTGACCTCCTCAAGCTCTGGCTGGGGCACCCGGTCCGGGCCGACGATCCCGCAGCAGACAAAAACCCCGCTGGAGGGGGTTCCCGGCGGCCCGAAATCGCCGCCATAGGCCCAATACATGGCACCGTCGGGTGCATACTTTCTGAGCGCCTTGTCGGCCCAGTCCCAGATGAAGCCGCCCTGAAGGTGCTTGTGGGCCTCGATGACATCCCAGTAGTCCTGGAGGTTGCCGACTGCGTTGCCGCCGGCGAAGACATATTCGCACATGATCAGGGGCCGGCTGCGCGCGCGGGAGGCATATTCGATGAGCCCCTCAATTCGCTCATACATGGGGCAGACGATGTCGGTGATGGGGTCCTCGCCGGCAGGTTCGTACTGGATGGGCCGGGTGGGGTCGATCTCCCGCGCCCGGGCCGCCATGTGGCGGAAGTTGTCGCCGAAGCCGGCTTCGTTGCCCAGCGACCAGATGATCACCGAGGGGTGATTCTTGTCGCGCTGGACCATGTTCTCCATGCGGTCGACGCAGGCACCTCGCCAGGCCGGGTCGCTGCCGGGCACGCGGTGGGCTACGCCGTGCGATTCGAGGTTGCACTCGTCCACCAGGTAGATGCCGTAGCGATCACAGAGGTCGTACCACTTCGGGTCATCGGGGTAGTGGCTGGTGCGCACCGCGTTGATGTTGCTCTGCTTGAGGAGGCGGATATCCTGCACCATGCGGCTGTAGGGGATGGCCTGCCCGTGGTCCGGGTCGTGCTCGTGGCGATCGACGCCCTTGATGAGGATGGGCACGCCGTTGACCAGAAGCTCCCCTCGTCGAATTTCGACCTTGCGGAAGCCGAACCGGCACTGCTGGACCTCAAGCGTCCCGCCGGCTGCGTCCTTGAGCGTCAGCAGCACCTGGTACAGGTGCGGGTCCTCGGCCGACCACTTCCGCGGGGCCGGCACGAACGCCTCGAGCTCGACCGCGACCTCCGCTCCCACGCCAACGGGCGCGATCGTGGTCGCCGCGATCGGGTCGGCGCCCACCGGCCGGCCATCTGCATCCAGCAGAGAGACCTCCAGCGCGAGCGGATGGTCGGCTTCGCCGCTGTAGCGGCGGACGGCCGCGGTGACGCGCAGCACCGCGTCGCGGTACTGGTGGTCGAAGTCGCAGCGGACAAAGAAGTCCCGGACGTGGACCGGCGAGGTGGAGAAGAGGTAGACATCGCGGTAGATACCGCTGAGCCGCCAGGTATCCTGGTCCTCGAGGTAGCTGCCGTCACACCAGCGGTATACCTCGACCGCCAGGGTGTTCTCACCCTCGCAGAGCAGACGCGTGATGTCGAACTCCGCCGCGGTCATACTGTCTTGGCTGTAGCCGACCTTCTCGCCGTTGACCCATAGGTAGAAGGCGCTGTTGACCCCGTCGAAGTGCAGGAAGACCTGGCGTCCCTTCCAGTCTGCGGGCAGCGCGAACCGGGTTCGGTAGGAGCCGACCGGGTTGTAATCGTGAGGGATGTGAGGCGGGTCTGGGTCCACCGGCATGAAAGGATACTGTGTGTTAGTGTAGATGGGGACGTCGAAGCCGTGAAGCTGCCAGTTCGAGGGAACGGGGAGGTCGGCCCACGCGCTGTCGTCGTAATCGGGACGGTGGAAGTCGACCGGCCGGTCGGCCGGCCTGCGGACCCAGTGGAACTTCCATATGCCGTTGAGGGACATGTGGAAGGGCGATGCCTCGCGCGTGCCTTGCTGCGCGGCGGCGGCATCGGGATAGGGCATGAGCGTGCAGTGGGCCGGCTCCTTGTTGAGCCGGTACACCTGTGGGTTCTCCCAGTCGTAGGTCTCGGCGGGCACGGCGACACCTCCGATGGCAATTACAGGATCGCGTCGAAGCGACGGCAGCAGGTTCGGCTCGTCGGCGGCGCGCTCCTGCCCTCGCCAGGGGAGTGGACACGTCCGCAGAACTGTGCCCATCGCGTTGGGAGACCCGCCTTGCGAAGGGAGAGCTTCCTTGGGCACGTGCATCAATATCCTGACCGAGTCGGACCTCGACCGCCTCGCGGAAGCGACGCTGAGCACCCTCGAGCGAGCCGGTGTGATGTACCAGTCAGATGAGATCCTGGACGCGCTCGACCGGGCCGGCGCCGAGGTCGATCGCGCAACCCGGCGGGCCCGACTGCCGCGGAGGCTCATCGAGGACATCCTCGAGCGTCAGCGCGCCGACGCCGGACCCGCAGGGCCGCCCGCCGAGCGGCGCGAGCCGGGCCCGGCCGATGGTCCGCTGCCGGGGATCCACAACCAGGTCGCTCAGTTCTACTACGATCACGAGCGCAGGGAGCGCCGGCGGGCCAGCCGCCTGGACCTGGTCCGCATGGTGCAATTCGGCGACGCCCTCGACGCGCGCCAGCCCGTCAACCAGGTGCTTCTTATGACAGACGAGCCGCCGCTTGTCGAGCCACTGGAGTCGCTGGCGGTCATCCTGGAACACACGTCCCGGCCCGGCACCATCTACCCGCACTTCGCTTCCCAGTTTCCCTATCTCGAGGAGATCGGGGAGATCTGGGCGGGCGACCCGCACCGGTTCCTCACCGGCGGGATCTTCATGGTCTCGCCGCTGCGCATGGACCGGCGCGCGTGCGACTATATGGCGGGAATGGTCCGCCGCGGTTTGCACTGCGGCGTCGGCACGCAGCCGGTCAGCGGCCTCTCCGCGCCGGTGACCCGGGCGGGGACGATCGTCGTCGGCGCGGCCGAGATCCTTGCCGGCTGGGCCGCCTCGACCGCGCTGAACCCTGAGATCAGGCCCCTGTATGGGTCGATCTGCTCGGGGTCGGTGGACATGCAGACCGGGAACGTCACCTTCTGCTCGCCGGAGTCGATGGTCCAGGACATCGGCTGCATCGAGCTGTTCCGACGGCGCTTGGGGGGGCACGTGGGGGTCGCCGGCGGCTCCGACTATACGAGCGCAAAGCTTCCTGGCTACCAGGCGGGTTTCGAGAAAGCGTTCGAGGCCATGGCCACCTCCGCGTACACAGGAGGCCACCCGCACCTGGGCGCCGGTCTGCTGGACCTGGGCAAGATGTTTTCGCCGCTGCAACTGCTGATCGACCGGGAGTTCCAGAGCTTCCTGTGGCGCTTCTCCGCGGGCGCCCCCGTCGACGACGACCAGATCGCGCTCGACCTCATCGTCTCCATTGGGCAGGGCATCGGAGCCTCGTACCTCGATTCCGAACATACGCTCACCCATTACCGCCGGAGCCTGTGGTTTCCCGGGCTGCTGGACCGCCGCGTCTGGCAGGGCGACCGCGAGGAACAGTGCCCTGACGAGCGCCTGCTCGCCCGAGCGCAGGCCCAGTTCGACGCGGTCATGTCGCGCTACAGGCCGCCGGAGGTCGACCGCGATATGCTCGCCAGAGTGCGGGCCGTGATTGGGCGCGCAAGGCGCGAGCTGGCGTGATGCCGAAGCGGGCCTGCACAGAAATGGGCGGTGCCGCGCGAGCAGGGAGACGGGATCGACCGGGCGCTTGCGGACGAGTTCAGGCTCACGGAAGAGCAGCGCCAGGCCTGCTTCCCCGACAGGAATGAGACCATCTGGAGCAACCGAGTTCGATGGACGCGGATGGGGTTGGCGAAGAAGGGTGACCCGGACGGCAGCCGCCGGCGGATATGGGCGCTAACCGAGCAGGGGCGCAAGCGAGCGGAAGCGGGATGAGCACCCGTCCCTGGCGGGAGGTTGACAGGGGTGTCTCTCAGTGAAAGCGACCTGTTGAGTCGCTACAAGTGGTTCGCTGAGCAGAGCTGCCGGATCAACGAAGCGCTGGCTGCTCTCAGGGATGATGTTGAGCGTGCCTACTCGGGCGATCCCTCAAGGCTGGAGCACCTTTTCCTGTTCAACGACTTGCGGCTGTTTCTCATGCAGGTGTTCGCATTCGATTGGTTCATCACGACGTGTATGCATGCTGTGCGGCTGGAGCACAAGACTCGGTGCGGCCTGGTTAACCGAGTTGATTTGTTGGCCAGCGAGAGTCTGAGGAGAAAGGCGAACTATGAGGCGCTCAGGTCAGCCCTCGAAAAGATCGTCAGAGTCCGAAACGCCTGGGCTCACAGGTTGTGCGATGAAGAGATCGCGGACGATCTGGACGATCTGAAGGACAGGCTCGGGCTGCATAAGCACGACGGCTTCCAGTGGGTCACGCTGGAGCATGTCTCTGCGGACGGGTGCAAGGTTTGGACGTTCGTGGTATCCACGCTCCAGCAGATGGCTGAGCTGATCTGGCGTTGCGTCAAGGATCAGATGTCCAAGACGGCGCAAGGCGAAGCGTGAGCGGGTCGGTGTCCCGGCTAAGGCAGCCCACTCGGCCCCCTCAGCTGAATCACATCCCCTGGCAGCGCTACGCCCCGGCGGGGCGCGCCCCCGCCGTTTCTGCTTCGGCAGCGAAATCGCGGTGGAAAGCAGCCCGTAGTCCCCTTCTGCATGGTAGACTTGTCCCGCGGTGCTCGTTCAGCTCCGCGCGGTCAAGGGGTGGATGCAGAGACACGAACTCCATATGAGGGGAGAACAATCACCGATGGAACTGCGCACAGCCGCGATCCTGCTCGCGGCCGCCGGCGCCGCATGGACACTGCTGGGAAAGCCGGCCTGCGGCGGAAGGGGGGCTTCGGCCGATGCGCCTGCGCATATCTCGCCGGGCCACACGACCTATTACGTGGACAGCGCCACTGGCAACGACGCCAACCCGGGAACGGCCCCCACTGCAGCGTGGCGGACGCTGGAGCGCGTCAACGATGTCGTCTTCGCCCCCGGCGATAAGATTCTCTTTCGCGCCGGCACGCGTTATGCCGGCCATCTTGCCCCCCATGGGTCGGGCGCGGAAGGGGCGCCGATCGTGATCGACGCCTACGGCGAGGGGCCCAAGCCCCGCCTGGACGGTGAGGGCCGTTACCGCGAGACCGTGCTGCTGCACAACGTCGAGCAGTGGGAGATCCGCAACCTCGAGGTCACCAACGAGGGGGAGACCAGGGGCGAGCGGCGCAGCGGCGTCGCGGTGTCTCTGGACAGCTTCGGCACCGCGCACCACATCCACCTGATCGGCCTCTACATCCACGACGTGAACAGCATGACGGAGAAGGAGCGGGGAGGGTCGGGGATCGTGTGGGGAAACGGGGGCGAGCGTGTGAAGTCTCGGTTCGATGACCTGCTGATCCAGGACTGCCACCTGGCGCGGGTGGACCGCAACGGCATCACGGGGTGGAGCGACTACTGGGTGCGCACGCGGTGGTACCCGAGCCTGAACGTGGTGATCCGCGGGAACCTGCTGGAGGACATTGGCGGGGACGGCATCGTGCCCATCGGGTGCGACGGCGCGCTGGTGGAGCACAATGTGCTGCGGGGCGGGCGGCAGCGCGCGCCGGACTACGCGGCGGGCATCTGGCCGTGGAGCTGCGACAACACCATCGTGCAGTTCAACGAAGTCAGCGGCATGAAGGGCACCAGGGACGGCCAGGGCTTCGACTCGGATTGGAATTGCCAGAACACGATCGTACAGTACAACTACAGCCACGATAACGAGGGAGGCTTCCTCCTCATCTGCAACGACGGCGGCGTGAAGGCTCCGGAGTCTGTGGGCAACCGCGGCACCGTGGTGCGGTACAACATCAGCCAGAACGACGGCGCGCGCACCTTCCAGATCAGCGCCGTCGAGGACACCGCGATCTACAACAACACGATTTACGTGCGGGAGGACATGGAGGTCAGCCCCGTGTTCTTCCACAGTTGGGGCGGATGGGCGCGGGACACCCGTTTCAGCAACAACATCTTCTACTACGCCGGCGGGAGCGCCCCCTGGCGGTTCGGCGAAAGCGCGGGCAACGTCTTCCGCCACAACGTCTTCTACGGCGACCACCAGGACCTGCCACCCGACGAACACGCGATCACGTCGGACCCGATGCTTGTCGCGCCCGGCAGCGGCCGCGACGGAATGGACTCGCTGGCTGGCTACCAGCTTCGCGCGGGGTCGCCCTGCCTCGGCGCGGGCGCGGTGATCCCCGACAACGGGGGGCGCGACTTCTGGGGCAACCCGGTGCCCCGGGACCGGCCGCCCGACATCGGCGCGCACCAGCGCGAGCAGCCCGCGCGATAGCTGCGGGCGGATGGCAGGGCTCCGCGCGGCCGTCGTTGAATTTGCGACCGCGCCGGCGCGGCCCGCGCCGGCAATGCCATACTGGGGAGCCATCCAGGATGACGCTGAAGGAGATGAACCTGGCCGTGTTCGCTGGCCAGCCCATCCCGCACGTGTTCTTCCAGCCACGCTTCGAGCCGTGGTTCGCCTGGCACGAGCAGTTCGACAGCCTGCCCGCGGAGCTGCGGGGCCTGTCGCTGCGCGACGCGTACGACCTGATCGGGGCCTCGATGCGCACCGTACACTACTACACCGGACAGCCGGACCCGATCGAGTACCGCTTCACCGAGGAGGTGAAGATCAGCGGCGAGCGCGACGGCGACCTGTACCGGCACCGGTATGAGACGCCGCACGGCCCACTCTTCCAGACCGATCGCTACACCATCGACCGAACCTGGCGGACCGTGGAGTTCCCGGCGAAGCGGCCCGAGGACCTGCCGGCGCTGCGATGGCTCATCGAGCGACGCGTCATCAGTTTCAGCGAGGAGAAGTTCCGGGTTGGCGCCGAGTACATTGGCGACCGTGGTCAGCCGCAGTTCTGGGTGCCGAAGAGCCCATACTTCTCTCTCGCCCAGCAGTGGATGAAGTGCGAGCACTTCATGTACGCGCTCGCCGACAGGCCCCGGGAGATGGAGGACCTCATGCGAGCGATCGACGATTCCTACGACCGCCTGTACGAGCAGCTCGTCGCGTGCAAGGACCTGAAGATCATCAACTTCGGCGAGAACGTCGCGATGGCATACCTGTCGACGCGGTACTTCGAGAAATACGTCATCCCCTGGTACGAGAAGCGGGCCGGGCAGCTTCGCGATGCGGGCATCTTCACCCACGTCCACATCGACGGCTACTTCAGGCCGCTGCTCCCCTACCTGGCCGACCTTCCTTTCGACGGGCTGGAGGCCCTCACCCCTGAGCCACAGGGCGACGTCTCGCTGGAGGAGATGCGCGAGCACATGGGGGACAAGGTGCTGCTCGACGGCATCCCCGCGGTGCTCTTTCTCGACCACCATCCCAGGGAGCAGCTTCAGGAGTGCACCGAGCGGATCGTCGAGCTCTTCCACCCCCGGCTCGTCTTGGGCATATCGGACGAACTGCCGGAAGGGGGCGGGGACGAGAGCTTCGAGCGCCTCAAGTGGGTGGCCGAGTACAGCCGCACCCACGGCAGTCCCGGCGCCTGACCTGAGCCACCCCCCTGTTCCCTCCCCGGCGGCCTTGGCCCGCTGGGGATCCGCCAGGGGACAAGGGCGCGCGCCGTGCTGAGCCTCGGTCACTGGCCCAGCAGTTTCCTGGTGCGGCGCTCGACCTCGTTGATGCGATGCGAGAGGGCGGCTTGCTTGAGGCGAGTGAGGACGGGGAAGCAGGCGCGCTGCTCCGCCTCCCACTCCTCCGCGAAGCTGCCGTTGGTGATCTCGGCGAGCGCGGCCGCCATGTTCTCCTTGAGCCCGGAGGGGAAGACGCGGTCCATGCGCGTCAACGTACCGTACTGGCTGGTCCGGGAGTGGAAGTCCATCTGCCTGAAGATGCCCACGTCGGCCATCCGCTCCAGCACCTCCGCGGCCTCCTTGGATCCCCACAGCTCGAGGAACGTGGCCTCGGGCTGATAGCCGCGCTCTGTCAGAAACTCGAAAGAGCCAACGAGGACGCGGAAGATCGCGGGCCAGACAAAATGCTCGCTGAAGTGGTCGAGTTCCGTCTCCTCGGCGAAGGTTGTCTCCAGGGCCCCCGCGCGTGTGCATCCCAGGGCGCGGGCCAGGGCGAGCATCGTGGGCCACGCCCGGCCGGAGCCGTCCTGCTGAACGGCCACGAAGGCAGGGACGCCCGCTCCGCGCAGATAGGCCTCCCGCACTCCAACGCCGATCATCCGCGGCGCGATCATGATGACATCGATCTCCGCCGGCGGCGCGATCAGACCGTAGTGGATGGTGTACCCGTGCGCGAAATCGAGGACCTTGCCGGCAGCGAGGTGCGGCAGGATCTCGCGGCGGTAGACCTCCTGCTGAACCTCGTCTGGAATGAGGAGACAGATGATATCCGCGGCCGCGGCCGCCTCCGCGACGGTCATGGTCGAGAAGCCGTCCTCTTTCGCGTGGGCCAGCGTCTCATCGGGCACGCCGCCCACGATGACCTGAACGCCGCTGTCCCTCAGGTTCAGCGCCTGGGCGCGCCCCTGGTTGCCATAGCCGATGATGCCCACCGTCCTCCCATCGAGCACGCTCGCGTCGGCATCCGCGTCATAGTACACCCGCGCCATGCAGCCCTCCATGTCCCTGCACCCCGTGCCCAAAGACCCGCACCGGGCCTGCACTAATTGCGGCGGGCCAGGCTGCAACCCCTTCCGGAACGCGCGGGCAGGTCTGCTGCACGGGTGGTGGAAGTAGGCTCGCCGTCTGCACTATGGGAAGGAGGCGCGAGATGCCCGATTCGTTCATCCGAGCCACGTGGATGCAAGATCGGCCCGGGCGGGACTGGCAAGCCATCATGGCAACGCTGAGCAAGCACGGGTTCACCAAGATCATCCCCTGTATGAGCACGGGCGGCTCTGCAATGTACGACAGCGAGGCGGTGCCGTGGTTGGCGCCGCGGTGGCGCGGCGAGGAGGCGCCCGCCGAGCGACGGAATGAGCTGGCGCTGTGCCTGAAAGCCGCGCGTGAGCACGGGATCGAGGTGCACGTGTGGCGCATCAACTGGGCGATGTGGCGGGCGCCGGAGGAGCTGCTGGAGCGCTTCGTGCACGAGGGCCGCGTACAGCTCAACCCGGAGGGAAAGACGGCCGGAGACGCCGGGTTGGGATGCCAGTGGATGTGCCCCTCCGATCCGCGCAACCGCGAAGTCGAGAAGCAGGCGATGCTCGAACTGGTCCAGCGGTACGACGTTGACGGCATTCACTTCGACTACATGCGGTTCCCCGGCCGGCAGTTCTGCTTCTGCCCGCGCTGCCGCGCGCAGTTCGAGGAGCGCACGGGCGAGAGCAACGTCGCATATCCCGAGGACGTGCTCGGGACTGGCTGGCACGATAGAGGCCGGCTCGTTCAGGCCTGGGCCGATTTCCGCCGCCAGCTCATCTCCTCCCTAGTGGAGGAGATATCGCGGGAGGCGAAGCGCCTGAAACCCGCCGTCAAGGTATCGCTCGCCTCCTGGGCGAGCACGTGGGGCGCGCTGCGCGAGGTGGCGCAGGACTGGTTCACCTGGGTGGAGAAGGGCTGGCTCGATTTCATCTGCCCCATGGACTACACCCCTGACACCGAGTGCGTCCGGCGAGCGGTGCAGCAGCAGGTCGGGTTCGCGAAAGGCCGCGTCCAGGTATACGCGGGGCTCGGGGCCTTCCTGCTGCCGTCGCCCCGGGAGCTCGCCGAGCAGATCAGGGCCGCGCGAGATTCGGGTGCGGACGGCTTCTGCACGTTCTCGTATGATATGCAGGGCTTCGACGAGTGGCTGCCCGAACTCGTGAAGCTGATCTAGCTGGGCGGGGTGCCGCTCACCGGTTGAGCAGCCAAACGCTGAGGTTGAGGGCGGAGGCGAATCCCACCCACAGCAGATAGGGAACCATCAGCCATCCGGCCAGGGCCGAGCGCCGCCAGAAGGCGACTGTCGTCGCCAGGATGAGCGCCCACAGCACGACGATCCAGGCGAAGCCGAGGCCAGGCATCCTGGCCCCGAAGAACACGACCGACCAGCCCACGTTCGCGGCGAGCTGGACCAGGAACAGGACCAGCGGCCTCCGCTGGGCGGAAAAGCCGCCCATCATCCACACGCGCCAGGCAGCGATGGCCATCATGGCGTAGAGGATGGTCCAGGCCGGGCCAAAGGCGGAGTTCGGCGGCGTCCAGGGTGGCTTGCGCAGCAGCGAGTACCACGTGCCCACCGATCCGGCGGTGAAGACCGAACCCACCGCCGCGGCCCCGAAGCAGAGCACCAGCCATGCCCCCAGGCCAATCGTCGCGCGCAATCGGGTCATCGTCGTCCGCATTCCTCATATGGTGAACGCCGCCCCATTTTCCCTGAGACACGCGAATACCTCTGTCCGCGGGCCGCGCCATGGCACTCCCTGTGTCAGCTCCGCGCGCCAGGAACGCGGGCGGGCTTTCCGTATCTGCCTGCCATGGCAGCACAGCGGTGCGCTGGCAGCGGCCGGCCGCCGTCTGAGCGCCCCGCGGGGAAGGAGACTCCTGTGCCGAAGCTCAAGCCCGGTGACCGAGCGCCGGCATTCAGCCTGATGGATCAGCACGGGAAGATGGTCAAGCTGTCCGACTTTGAGGGGAAAAAGCTGCTTCTGTACTTCTACCCCAAGGCGGACACTCCCGGTTGCACGAAGCAGGCCTGCAACGTTCGCGACCACCGACAGGACCTGACGACACTGGGGGTGGCCGCCGTCGGCATCAGCCCGGATTCACCAGAGAAGCAGCTCAAGTTCGATCAGAAGTACGGCCTTGGCTTCCCGCTGCTCTCTGACGAGGACCACGAGGTGGCCTCGGCCTACGGGGTCTGGGCCGAGAAGACCAGGTTCGGGAAAACGCAGATGGGCATCACGCGGTCGTCGTTCCTCGTGGACGAGGGCGGCAGAATCCTGCGCGCCTGGTACGGCATCAAGCCCGACCAGACCGCCCCGGAGGCGGAGAAGGCCCTCGGGGGCGGCCAGGAGTAGGCGGCGCATCGAGGCGGCGGCTGGAGGACCGGGGAGCCGCGCGGGCGAAGTGGGCGGCAGCCTGCGACCAGGAGACGCTGTGTCCGGCTCGTCCCGCCCTCGCTGCAGCCCCACATGTCGCGCGCCCGCCGCTCCGACCGAGGGCTGGCGCGTCGATCTCCCACAGCTCTTTTCCCGCTACGCTTCGCTGACAACGCGGCGCGTCATCGGGCTGATTTCCGGGACGTCGGCCGACGGCGTTCACGCCGCGCTGGTGGAGGTCTCCGGAGAGGGCGCGTCGACGTGCACCCGCGTGATAGGATTCCTGCACGAGACATATGACGCGGCGCTCCGCGCGGCCATCTTCCGGCTCTTCGCGCCCGATTGCCCCGCATCCGAAGTCTGCCGGATGAACTTCGCGCTGGGCGAGGTGTTCGCAAGCGCGGCTGCCAGGCTCGCAGGCCAGCATGGCGGCCTCGACACGGTAGACCTGATCGCGTCACACGGGCAGACCATCTGCCATCTGCCGCGGCATCGCTCCGCGGAGACGCCGGCCGGGGCAACGCTGCAGATTGGGGAGCCGGCCGTGATTGCCGAGCGCACCGGCGTCGCCGTCGTCGCCGACTTCCGCGTCGGCGACGTCGCCGCGGGAGGCCAGGGCGCGCCGCTGTCTGCCTTTGCCGACTGGGTGCTCTTCCGCGATGCGGAGAAAGGCCGCGCGGTGCAGAACCTGGGGGGGATCGGCAATGTGACCTATCTGCCGCCCGCAGCCGGTCTTCGCGACGTCATCGCCTTCGACACCGGACCGGGGAACATGCTCATCGACGCGGTGGTCGAGGCGGTGAGCGGCGGCGCGCTCACTCACGACATCGACGGGCGAATGGCCGCGCGCGGCGCGGTCGATGCCGAGCTGCTCTCCTGGTTGATGCAGTCCGAGTTCATCCGGGCGCGTCCCCCGAAGACGGCCGGTCGGGAGGAGTTCGGCGCCGGCCTTGCGGCAGAGCTGCTGGGCCGCGCGCGCAAGCGCGGCCTCTCCGCCGAGGACATCGTCGCGACCGCGACGGCCTTCACGGCAGAGTCGGTCGCGGATGCCTATCGCCGCTTCGTCCTCCCCCGCGGCCGCCTGGACGAGGTTATCCTGGGCGGGGGCGGGGCGTACAACGCAACCTTGCGGGCCTGGATCGAGGAGCGCCTCACCGGCATGCGCGTGCTGGCGCACGAAGACTTCGGCATCCCAGGACACGCGAAAGAGGCGCTCGCGTTCGCGATACTCGGAAACGAGGCCATGCTGGGCCGCGCCGCGGGGATGCCGTCGGTCACTGGCGCGCGGCGGCCCGCGTTTCTGGGAAAGATCGTGCCCGGCTGGCGTGTTGCGCGCGCGGCCCAGGACGACGCGACCTGACGGCGAAGCCCATTTGCGAGGGAGGCGCGGGGTGAGCGACCTCCTGGGAGCGGCACCGGATGCCAAAGGTCATCGCTGGCGCGATCGGAAACTGCGTGCACGTTGCCGGCGTGGTGAGGTTCCTTGCGATCGCGGAGCGGGCCGGGTACGAGACCGAGTTCCTCGGGGCCGCTGTTCCCGTCGAGGACTTTGTCGAGGCCATCCGCGAGCACGACCCGGACATCGTGGGCGTCAGCTACCGACTGACGCCGGAGGTGGGCGCGCGGCTCTTCGCGGATCTCAAGGAGCGAGTGGAGCGAGAAGGCCTCGCGTCGCGGCGCTTCGTCTGCGCCGGGACGCCGCCGGTGTGTCGGGAGGCCGAGAAGCTCGGCTGGTTTGAGAGGTGCTTCACCGGCCTGGAACAGCCTCAGGAGACGTGGGCGTTCCTGCGCGGCGAGCCGGCCGCGCAGGAGGCCGAGGAGTTCGGCGCAACCCAGCTTGCGCGCCTCGATAAGAAAAAGCCCTATCCCCTCCTCCGGCACCACTTCGGCCTGCCCAGCCTCGAGGAGACGATCGCGGGCGTGCGCAGGATCGCACAGGCGCGGGTGCTGGACGTGATCTCGATCGGCCCGGACCAGAACGCGCAGGAGTCTTTCTTCCGGCCCGAGGAGATGGACCCAAAGCTCGACGGCGCCGGCGGCGTGCCGATCCGGACGCGAGACGATCTCGTCCGCATCTACGAGGCCAGCCGCTGCGGCAACTACCCCCTCCTGCGGATCTACTCGGGGACGCGCGACCTTATCAAGTGGGCCGAGCTGGCGGCGGAGACGATCCACAACGCCTGGGGTGCGATTCCGCTGTGCTGGTACAACGTCCTCGACGGGCGCTCGAAGAGGACCCCCGAGGAGTCGATTGCGGAGAACCAGGCAGCGATGCGGTGGTACGGTGAGCGCGGCCTACCCGTGGAGGTGAACGAGGCCCACCACTGGAGCATGCGCGATGCCCACGACGCGCTCGCCGTCGCCATGGCCTACCTGGGCGCGTACAATGCTCGCGCTATGGGCGTCAAGCATTACATCGCGCAGTACATGTTCAACTCGCCGGCGACGACCTACGGCAACATGGACCTCGCAAAGATGCTGGCGAAGCGGGAGCTGATCGAGGGGCTGCACGGCGACAACTTCGTCTCCCTGCGCCAGGTCCGGGCGGGCCTGCTGCATTTCTCGCCTGACCCGAACACCGCCAAGGGCCAACTCGCGGCCTCCACCGCGCTCGCGCTCGCCCTCAGACCACACATCATCCACGTCGTCGCCTTCTGTGAGGGCGACCACGCCGCGACGGCCGATGATGTCATCGAGAGCTGCGAGATCGTCCACGGGGTGCTGCGCAACAACCTCTTCGGGATGCCGGACATGACCGCCGATCCCCTGGTTCAGGAGCGGAAGGATCGCCTCGTGGCAGAGGCGCAGGTTCTGATTGCTGCGCTCCGCGCGCTGGGCGAGGGTGAGGAGGACCCGCTGACAAGCCCGCGCGTCCTCGCTGAGGCCATCCGCCTGGGCGTGCTCGACGCGCCGCATCTGAAGGGCAACCCATACGCCGCCGGCGTCCTGGAGACCCGCGCGGTGAACGGCGCGATCGTCCCGGTGGACCCGAAGACCAAGCGGCAGCTCACGGAGGCCGAACGGCTGCGGGCCCTGCCCGGTCTGCCACCGGCCGCGCTTCCGCCTGGCGACGCGTAGTCGGCCCTCCCCGTAGAATCGCCGCTTGGCCCGGCGGCCTTTGTGAACACGCCTCGGGGGCCGCGCCCCGGCCTTTGGCCGCTGGCGTCTGCCGTTTCCCTTGTTTTCCTTCGAGGCCGCGCCGCGCGCCTCACGCGAGGCCGAAGAGCGCGGCTGCGTTGCCGCGGTTTACCTTCTCGCGGAGCTCCGGGGGAGCCCCGATGGCGTCAAAGACCTTGTCGTAGAACTCGAAGTACGGCTCGACCTGGGGATCGCCGTGGAAGTAGCCGACGTCGCTGGCGAAGAGCAGCTTCTCGACGCTCTGCGTGTCGAGCTGGCCGTTGGGCGCGAAGGTCTCCCGCCACATCAGCAGCGACCGCTTGAAAGCCGTGCCGCCGCTGAGGTCTGCATATATGTTCGGGTTCGACCACGTTATCTTCCAGGCTTCCTCCCACCACGGGTTGCCGTAGTGCGACATGACGATCTTGAGCTCGGGATGGCGGCGGCTCAGGCAGTCGACCGCAGAGGGGCGCATCAGGGCGATGTCGGTGGGGCGGGACGGCGCGGCGAACGAGCGGGCCAGGTAGCCGGTGTGGAACACGGCGACCTTGCCCCGCTCCGAGATCGCGGCGTAAAGGGGATCGTAGCGCGGGTCGCCATACGAGAAGCAGGGGTCGATGAACTTGATGCCCGCGGCGCCGGCGTCCAGGTACTGGCGGATCTCGTCCACCTTCACCGCGTCGATATTCACACGCACGATGGGAATGACGAATTCCGGCATGGCCCGGTGGGCGGCCAGCACGTCTTCCGGGTCCTCGATGAGGCCGATGCGCTCGATGCCAAGCTCGCGGCAGCGCGCAACGTATGCCTCGAGAGATCCTTCCAGGTTAGCCAACTTCCCGTGAACATGCGCGTCAATCCTCATGTCTTACTCTCCAGGTGATCCCCTCGCCGCTACGGCCTCAGGTCTTGGCCGGAAGCGCGCGAACATCCTGCCCGCGCCGGCAGCGCGTCATTCGCTGGCGCGCACGGCCGGGGCCCGCCACCACGCCCCGAACGCTGCAAGAAGGCAAATCGCCGCGCCAACCGCCACTGCCGCGCGCGGCCCGAACCACTGGCCCACGGCCCCCACCTGGAGGTTGCCGATGGCGACCATGCCCGCAAAGAGCAACGTCCGCAGGCTCATCACTCGCCCTCGCAGCTCATCCGGCGGGGCCTTCTGGAGGATGGTATTCGCGACCGCGTTGAACAACATCAGACCCGCGCCGGCCAGGAACAAGCTGGCAAGCGCCGCCTCGTACTTCGGCGCGGCCGCGACCCCCAGCAAGGCCACGGGGAAGATGAACGAGCCCATCGTCATCAGCTGGCCCAGACGCCACCGATGTCCCAGGGCGGTGAGCGTGACCGCAGACGAGAGAGCTCCGATCGCGTATGCGGACACCATGAAGCCCAGGCCCTTCGGGCCGGCGTGAAAGACGTCCCGGGCGAAGGCGGGCAGGAGCGTCTGGTAGGACATTGCGAACACGCTGGTGATAGCAATCATCACAAGCACCGACCGGGCGACCTCGTGGCCGCGCACCCAGGACAACCCCAGCCGGATCTCGTGGGCCATGGGACCGGTGGGCTTCCTGTCGGGGTTCCGGGGCCTGATCACGGCAAGGGCAGCGATGAGCGCCACGAACGTCAGGCCGTTCACGAGGAAGCAGATCGCCGTGCCGAAGGCGGCGATCATAACCCCGGCCGCCATCGGCCCGACGATCCTACCTGTGTTGAAGGCCGATGAGTTGAGCGAGACGGCGTTGAGCAGGTCCTCACGGCTGGCGAGTTCGATCACCATGGAGTGCCGCGTCGGCATGTCGAACGCGTTCACGGTGCCCAGTATCCCGGCCAGGACCATGACATGCCACACGCGCACCACCCCGCCGAACGTCAGGCCGGCGAGGACAAAGGCCTGGACGAGGGCTGCGCTCTGGGTCACGAGGAGGATGTTGCGCTTCGGAACGCGGTCGGCCAGGACCCCGGCCGGCAGGCTGAACAGCAGAACCGGCAGCGTGCCGCAGACGCCGACAAGCCCCAGGTAGAGCGGCGACTGCTTCAGGTCGTAGACGAGCCACCCCTGCGCCGTCATCTGCATCCAGGTGCCCATCACGGAGACAATGAGGCCCATCCAGAAGAGACGGAAGTCCCGGTGGCGAAGCGAGCGCAGCGCCGTGGGCCACCGCCTCAGGAGGCGGCGCGGAGCATCTAGGAAGTCGACTTGCTGATCAGGAGGCAGTGTCCTTCCTCGCACGAACAGCGGCCCGGGCGCGGGACGCGCTCACGGCCCGCCGCGAAGCCAGCTCCGGGCCACCGCCGGCCTCCCCCCGGTCACAGCATGGAACAACCGCTCTCATCGGGGGTGCGGCAAGGCCCCGCACTTGGCCGGACCAGCGCCGGTCTCCACTGCGGCAGTCCGGCACCAGGCCTCGGACGCGCGCCGCCGGTCGCCCGTGTCATCCGCCCCCAGGGCCGCCGTGACAGCGGTCCGCCGGCCAGCGCTCACTTGCCGGACTGGCCGCCCTTCCCCTTTGCGAGGATGTTGTGGATGACCGCCTCCAGGTCCTCCTCGGTCCAGTAGATGCCCATCCGCTTGATGAAGTCCACGGTCTGGGTCTTGCCGTCCCGTTCGACCTGGTATCGACTGCTGCCGTTGACGAATAGGGCGGCGCACGAGAGCCCCGTCTCCTGCCACGCCTTGCGCCCCGCGTTGGTCTGCATGTCGAAGATCTCGACGCTCACCTTGCCGCCGTACTTGTCGGGCAGCGTCTTCAGGTAGTCGGCGATGAACTTGTGATCCGAGTTCAGGGGATAGTAGGCCCGGATCTGCACCGGCGCGTTGGGCGACCCGACTCGCTCTATGCCGCCCGCCGGCTGATCTTCAGCAGGGGCGGCTTTGGCTGACGCCGTCTCGCCTCGTTTCCCACATCCCGCCCCGACCGCCGCAACAACGGCGGCGACCAACAGCACCGCGATGAGTCTTCCTCTGGCTCGCAAGCTCTCCCTCCCGGTAGGAGATTGCCCCCCTTGCCCCATTCTACCTGAACACGCGGCGCCCCTGCCGCGCGGCGCGCCGGGCTAGCCCGAGCACACCGGACAGTCCGGGTTTCGCGCGATCGGGTACAGCGCGAACTCGCAGTCCAGGCCGTCCCAGACCAGCAGCTTTCCCTTCAGGTTCGACCCGATGCCGGTCAGGTGCTTCAGCGTCTCCACCGCCTGGAGGCAGCCGATGACGCCCGGCACCGCCCCCAGCACTGGGAACATCTCCCGGGGCGGCGCGGCGGGAAACACACACCGGAGGCACGGCGTTTCTGGCGGCCGCAGAAACGTCATTCTTCCTTCCATCCCCCACACGCTCCCGTGCACCAGGGGAATGCCTTTCCGGACGGCGCACGCGTTCAGGACGTAGCGCGTCGGGAAGTTGTCCAGGCAGTCGACGATGATATCTGCGTCACCAACCAGCTCGTCGACGTTGTCGGCCTCGATGCGCTGCGGCACAGCCTCCACCCGGATGTCAGGGTTCAGCCGGCTCAGCGTCATTCGTGCCGACTCGGCCTTGTTGACGCCGATGCGGGAGTCATCGTGCAGGATCTGGCGGTTCAGGTTGGACAGCTCCGCGGTGTCACAGTCGCAGACCGCCAGGTGCCCGACGCCCGCGACGGCCAGGTACATTGTCGTGGGGGAGCCCAGGCCCCCCGCGCCGGCCACGAAGACCCGCGCCGCCTTCACTCTCTCCTGCCCGGCCTCGCCCCAGCCGCCGATCAGCATGTGCCGGTGGTACCGCTCGCGATCGGCGGCCGTGAGCCCAGCCGGGGTGCGCGACGTGCTCACGTCATGCTCCTCACTTTTTCCCCGGCCGCCGGGGCCGAGGTCTCGTCAGTACTTTACCCGAAGCTGCAGGAAGGCCGCGTTCCCGTCGTACTTGCTGTATTCGGAGAAACCCGGCTGCGGCTTCCTCAGCTCATAGAGGAAGGTGAGGCGGGTCGCCGGGTCGAGATCGAGCCAGTAGCCGAGTGTCCATCGCCGGAAGAGGTTGTTCGAGGCATCAGCATTCTCGTCGTACGTATCGTACTTGGCGAAGAGGATGTTCGGGCGGCCCGTGCGGATCGGGTGGCCGAGCTGGGCATACCATCCGCTCACATCATGCCCCCGGTCTCTGCCGGCCATCGCCTCGCCCATGAACTCGGTCCGGCCGAACGCCAACCGGGAGCCGATGCCGAACCGGTCCTGGTCGGTCTGGGCCGCCCCTGCTCCGTCCTGCCCCACGTATGCTGAGAGGGCGACCGTACCGCGGCTGACCGGGAACGTCACGCGGCCCATTGGGTTCTTGTCCTTGTTGTTGTCGCTGGCGTTGATCCCGGTGCCGTTGAAGAGCCCGAGGTCGTAGGTGGGCGCCTTGGCGTTCGCCTGGTAGCTCCACTGGACGCCGATGTCCCGCTGGTTGGGGAAGAGGCGGTCGAGGAAGAAGGCGCGCTCTCCTGCCCACAGGTCGGCCGACGACTCGCCGAGCTCGTAGCCCCATGGGACCTTCGCCTGACCCACTCGCAGCAGGCCCTGGTTCAGGCGATAGTCCACGTAGGCACTGCGCACCTGCGTCTTGCTCGTCGGCCCCTTTCCCTCCTCCGTCGCGTCGAGCTGCAGCTCGAGCCGATACGAAACGCGCTCGCTCACCGGGCCGCGCAGGTTGATGCGGGCGCGGCGGACGAGGAACTCCGAGCGGTCGATCGCCTCATCGTCGCTGTATCGAAGCTGGATGTACCCGTCGATGCGGTGCTTCTTCTGGTCCTCCTCTACTCTGGCGAGGCGACGCTGCACATCGTTCAGCGCTGTGGCAAGGTCGTCGACTCTCGCTCCCATGGCGACCAGCTCGGTGCGGAACTCCTCGATCAGCTTCTCGACTCGCGCGACGTCCTCGATGCTCGCGCGCGCCGGGGCCTCGGTCTCCGCGGGCTGTTCCGCCTTGGCGATCTCAAGCAGCGACCGCCCCTCCGCCTGGTAGGCCGCGGCTATGCCCTCCACCCCGCGGAGGACAAGCGAGGCGGCCTCGAACCGGGTGAGACTATCGCACCAGGCGCTCAGCGGTCCCTGCGGGTGACCCGCAAGAAGGCCCGCGCGAGACAGCGCATCGAGTTCCTGGTACTGCCAGTCGGCCGCGCCGATGGTCCCCGACGAGCACCACGCGCTGCCCCCCAGCAGCGCGATCATCAGCACCACTGCCGCCCATACCCCGAACCGCTCGCGATACCGCTCGCTCGCCATCCCTCGCTCGCTCCTTTCCCTGGCCCAGCTAGCCGCTTGGTGCGGCCGGCGCGCTGATGACACGCTATCGCAGTGAGGTTAACCCCACATGAACGAAGGGCTAACCTTCTATTAAGCGACACGGCGGCGCCCCCAGACGCGACCTGGCCGGCCCTCCTCCGGCCGGCCAGGCGATCTGTCGCTGTGCGGCCGCGGCCGCAAGTCTCCGGCTCCGGTGCTAGGCCCACCAGACCTTGGGAGGCGGCTCGCTGATCGTCACCTCCTTCAGGAAGGCGACGGCGCGGCGGAACCCCTCGCCGATGCTCATGAGGCTGTCCTCGTGTTCGATGCTGAGCACGAAGTCGTATCCGACCAGCCGCAGTGCAGAGACCATGTCCTTCCACACCGCGGCGTCGTGCCCCCAGCCGACCGTCCGGAAGATCCACGACCGCGCGGCCTCGTTGGTGTAGGGCTTGGTGTCGAGGACGCCGTTGCGAGCGGTATTGATCGCATCTATCTTCACGTCCTTGGCGTGAACGTGGTAGATGGCCGAGCCGAGCTCCCGGATGGCGGCCACGGGGTCGATGCCCTGCCAGAACAGGTGGCTGGGGTCGAAATTGGCGCCGATCTCCTCGCCGCAAGCCTCCCGGAGCTTCAGAAGAGTCTCCGGGTTGTAGACGCAGAAGCCCGGGTGCATCTCGAAGCAGATCATCTTGACGCCGTGCTGCCGCGCGTACTTGGCCTCCTCCCGCCAGTAGGGAATCAGCTTCTCCTCCCACTGCCACTTCACGGTCTCCGAGAAGTCTGGCGGCCATGGGCACGTCACCCAGTTCGGCGCCTTCGCGCCCTCGCTGTCACCGGGGCAGCCGGAGAAGGTCACCACGCGCTCGACTCCGAGCGCCTCCGCGAGGAGCACCGCGTTCCGCCACGCCTCGTGGTGCTCGCGCGCGACATCCGCGTTCGGGTGCACCGCGTTTCCGTGGCAGCTCAGGGCGGAGATGACGAGGCCGCGCTTCTCGACGGCCTTCGCGAACTTCTTCCTCGCCCCTTCGTCCTTCAGCAGCTCCGCCGCCTTGCAGTGCGCGTCCCCCGGATAGCCCCCTACCCCGATCTCGACCGCCTCGCACCCCGCCTGTGCGACATGGTCCAGCATTTCCTCGAAACCCATGTTGGCGAACAGAACCGTAAAGACGCCGATCTTCATCCCTGCCTCCTGTTGGGCCGCGGCGGGCGCCCGCCGGCTAGTAGCTGACCTCGACCCACTTGCGGGCGCGGTGACTCGCCAGCACGGCGTCGCAGATCGCGACCTCGTTGTGGCCGTCCACAAACGTCGGGTAGTCGCCGCCGGCGGACTCGCCGGCCACGTGCGCGTAGACGTTGGCGAAGAGATTCTTCGGGCCGTCCGGGTAGCCCTCCGGGTGCCCGCCGGGGTAGTGCGCGTAGCGCCGCACGCCCTCTTTCAGCAGCGACGGGTCCTTGATGATGATCTCGTTGGGCTTCTCCCGGTAGCCAACCCACAGCTCGTTGGGGTTCTCCAGGTCGGCCGCGAGCGCACACTTGCTGCCATCTATCTCGTAGTAAAGTCGGTTCTTGCGGCCAGCCGCCACCTGGCACACCGTCAGCACGCCGTGCGCGCCGTTCTCGAGGGCGAGCATCACCGCCGCGTAGTCCTCGGTGTTGATGGGCACCTCCGTGTAGTCCTCGGGCCGCAGCAGCTTCCCGGCGTAGGTCTCGATGGGGCCCTTGGGCTTCTTGCGCGTCTTGTGGACGGTCACCAGGTCGGCCATGACCTGCGTGATCTTGAGCCCGGTCACGAACTGAATCAGGTCGCACCAGTGGGACCCGATGTCCGCGACGGCCCGGCTCTCGCCCGCGGCCTCAGGCTCCAGCCGCCAGTTGTAGTCGGTGTCGAGGTAGAGCCAGTCCTGGAGGTAGGAGCCGTGGACCGCGTACACCTGCCCCACCTCGCCCGCGCGGCACATCTCCCGCGCGTGCTGCACCAGCGGATAGAACCGGCAGTTGAAGTTGACCGCGTTGACGAGCTTGGTCTTCGCGGCGAGGGCCACCAGCGCCTGCGACTCCTTCGTGGTCAGCGCCAGCGGCTTCTCCGACACGCAGTGCTTGCCGGCCTCCAGCGCCGCGCGGTTGACCTCGAAGTGGAGGTTATTGGGCGTGCAGTTGTGCACCACCTCCACCTCCGGGTCCGCGAGCAGCTTCCGGTAGTCGCCGTAGGCCTTGGGAATCGAGAGGGCGGCGGCCTTCTGGTCCGCCGTCGCCTGGTCTCGCTCGGCCAGGGCCACCACCTGCACGAATCCCAGCCGGCGCAGCGCCTCCACGTGGGCCGGCCCGATGAACCCCGTCCCTATCACCCCCGCTTTGATGGTTCGCATCTTCGCCCTCCAGAGACGATTGGCGCACCGGACCCCGCGCTGAGCTCGGGCTCCGCTGCCTCGGTTTCTCCGGCCGGCCGCCCCAGGCGGCCCGCCGGCGCTATCCGACGAACATCATCCGCCGCGCAGCACCTCGATCTTCGCGTCCTTCAGGTGCTGGGCAATCCACCGAGGCCAGACTTCCTGCTCCAGCTTCTGCGTGCGAAGCTGGGAGCGGATCTGCTCCCGGACCTCGTCGAGCGTGAACTGGTGTGCGTCGATCTTCTTCTCAACGCGCACCAGGTGGTAGAAGTCGTTGGCCTTGATCGGGCCCACGACCTGGTTGAGCGGCGCGGAGAAGATAGCCGCTTCCAGCTCGGGCGCCAGGCCTGGCCCCCGGCCTCGCTCGTACTCGTGCAACTGGCCGGCGACGGCCTGGTTCTCCGGGGGCGCGCACTCCTTCGCCACCGTCTCGAAGCTCCGCCCGGCGCGCAGCGCCGCCAGCGCATCCTGGGCCGCCTTCTCCGTGGGCACGCTGATGATGCGGAAGCTCACTGTGTCTCCGCGTCGGTAGAAGTCCCGATACTGGTTGAAGAAGCGCTCCACATCACGGTCGCTGATGTACACCTGGTCAGACAGCACCTTCTCCATCAGCAGGTAGCCCCGGGCCTTCTCGCGAAGCCAGGCCGGCGTCACCCGGCGGGCCCGCAGGTAGCGGTCGAGCGCCGGCTGCGTGGAAACCCCCTCGGCCTCCAGCAGCGCCTTCAGCTTCGCGTCGATCTCCTCGTCGGTCACCGTGATGCCGCGGCGCTTCGCCTCCTGCTCAAGCAGGAGCACGCAGACCATGTCGTGGAGTATGTACGGACCGTGGTCCCGCACCGCGGCATCCCGCACGTCCTCGACGGTGATCTCGTCGCCGTTGACTCTCCAGCCCCGAACTCCCGAAAGATCCTGGACCTCGGGCCGCATCGGCACCTCGCCCAGCACTTGCACGGGCGGCTTCTCGGAGGCGCTCTCGGCGGCCTCCGAAGCCGCCCCGGCCGGAGCGGTCGCCAGCAGGCAGACCGCTGCTCCCACGATGGCTCGTCTCAGCATCGACATTGCGTCTGCTCCTTCCATCTGCTGCCCCCCAGCAGCCTCACTTCGCGCACAGCACCCGCCCGGCGCGGCGGTCGCGCCTCGCGCTCGGCGCAAGCTCTGGTGTCTCATTCAATGGCCCCGGAGCTGCCTCCTCCCCCCGTTGCGTGGAAGTGAGCCGCCGCGAGCAGCCCACAGATCGCGGCTGCGTTCTGCACCTCGCCCCGGGCCACCATCGCCGCCGCGCGCTCCAGCGGCACCGGGTGCGCTTCGATCTCCTCGTCGGGCTCCAGGTGTGGTCCAACGCGCGT
>Ga0123519_10002198_pt1 | contig 33183 bp, 35 predicted proteins | sample YelNatPaOPRAMG02_FD_87396 | JGI IMG/M metagenome (GOLD analysis project Ga0123519, IMG submission 87396) | Hot spring microbial communities from Yellowstone National Park - Yellowstone National Park OP-RAMG-02 (version 2) | ecosystem: Environmental > Aquatic > Thermal springs > Hot (42-90C) ... | reverse complement strand
GAAACAGGCCGATGAATCGATATTCAAGATAGAGCCGAAGCCGGACTTCAGCTTTACGCCGGTCAAAGGATCATTCAACAAAGCGCTTTGCAGCATCTGCGGGGAGTATGTATTCGAACGGTATGTGCGCACAAAGGATGGAATGCCTGTCTGCATCCCATGCTCGGGTTATGAGCAGTAGCCTTGCTTATGTGTGAGCATGTTTCACAAGGGAGGGAGTGATGCTCGCTATACCGGCCCTTGTCATTCTGCTCTGCAGCATGCTTGTCGTGTCCGTAATCTTCGCCATGCTCGGCCAGGGAGGCGGCGCTCTATATACCCCTCTTCAGATCTATCTGGGTGTCGATTTTCATACAGCGGCCACGACCAGTCTATTCCTGATAATGATCACATCGCTGTCTGCGACGATAGTGTACCGCAAAGCTCATAAGGTCGATTGGCCGCTTGCCGTCATCCTCGAATCGGTAACGGCGATTGGCGGGCTACTGGGAGGGCTGTTCTCCGGCAAATTGTCCGGAGCTATGTTGTCCGTTATATTCGCCATCGTCATCATTACTGCGGCAGTGTTCATGATCCACAAGTTTGAGGCGAAATGGGACACGCGCAATCCATCTGGAGGTTGGGGTCTGTGGAAACGTGAGTTCGCCAACCATGCGTATTCGATCAACCTGGTCGTCGCGTTGCCGGCTTCGTTTGTAGTTGGAGCCACAAGTGGACTGGTTGGCGTCGGAGGAGGGATACTGAATGTGCCTTTAATGGTGCTGCTGCTTGGCGTACCAATCGACATTGCGATTGGTTCAAGCGCCTTTATGGTAGGGGTAACAGCAGCAGGCGGCTTCACCGGTCATCTGCTCTCAGGCCATTGGGACTGGAGGGTATCACTGATTCTCGCCGCCGCAGTTTTCATAGGTGGACAGATCGGGGCGAGGAAGTCCATCACTATCGACAAGGACAAACTGCATGCGGCTTTCGGATGGTTCCTTCTGGCCATTGCGGTGTCGATGATCCTGAAAGCCGTTCTCTAGTCCACGTCGAGCCGTGGACATTAAGGAAACCCCGGCAATAGCCGATGAGCAGAGGTGGGTATGGCCACAGACTCTTTACACAGCTTGAGTGTTGATGAGGTCCTGAGGCGATTAGGCACGCGACGAGAGGGATTGACAGAGGAAGAAGCAGCAGAACGCCTTCGACGGTATGGTCGCAACGAAATCCAGCGTCGGAAGCCTGTTTCTCCTATTCGCCTCATTCTGCAGCAGTTTACGGACTTCTTTATAATCGTCCTGCTGTTTGCGGCGGCGCTGGCGTTTGCGGTTAGCTTCGTACCTGGTGAGGCTGATCGCCGGCTTACTGCGTATTTCATTCTAGGCATCATCGGTATCAGCGTGGGCTTGAACTTCTTTGAGGAGTACAAGGCGCAGAAGGGGCTGGAAGCTCTCGATAAGCTTCTTGTGTTCAAAGCATTCGTCATACGTAATGGTGCCCGGCGAGAAGTAGATGCATCCGAAGTCGTCCCCGGAGACATTCTGGAACTTGCACACGGCCAGAAGATTCCTGCCGATGCCCGACTGATCGAATCTCGCAGCCTGCGTGCCGATGAATCCGCGCTTACGGGAGAGAGCGTGGGCGTGGACAAATCAGTGCAGCCGGTTGCCGAGGATGCTCCTCTTGCCGAGCGCACTAGTATGGTCTTCGGCTCCACTTACATAACACAGGGCAACGGGACAGCCGTAGCTGTTCGCACAGGTATGGCGACGGAGGTGGGCTTGATTGCCGCCACACTGCAAGGCATGGCGGAGCGCCCTACGCCGTTCCAAGTCGAAGTGAAGAAAATGGCCAGCCAAATGACATTCCTGGTTGGCACTCTGGCCCTGATCGTCGCGTTTGTACTCTTCTTTGTGCAACACCAACCACTGGTCGATGTCGCGCTCAATACCCTAAGCCTTGCGGTCGCAACCATTCCTGAGAGCCTGCCCATCGTCTTGACTTTTGCTCTCGCACTCGGTGCTCACGAGATGGCCGTGCGTAAAGCCGTTGTGCGGCGATTGGCCGTGGTCGAATCACTCGGCTCGGTTGATACCATCTGCACGGACAAGACCGGCACACTGACGCAGAACATGATGAAGGTTCAGCGCCTGTTCATTGATGGTCAGACTTCGCCACTGCCTGACGGCCGAGCAGTTGAGGGAACACTTCTGGAACTGCTCCGAGCCGGAATACTGTGCAATGACGCTGTTGTAGAGGACCCGGAAACCTTTCGCCTTGCCGGTGATCCGGTTGACACGGCGATGCTTCGGGTGGCGAAGCTGGCAGGGATGGATATCGAGAATGTGCGTGAGCAATGCCCCAAGGTAAGCGAGATTCCATTTAGCTCTCAGACCAAGATGATGGTGACCGTTAACCAGTGTGACCATCTGTTCGTGGCTTATGCTAAGGGAGCGCCCGAGGCGGTATTGGCGCGCTGCGCGACAGTACTGAGAAATGGAGAGACAGTGCCGCTCGACCAGGACTTACGGGAATCGGTAGAGACCTCCCTTCATCAACTGGAGAGTGAGGCGTGGTATGTGCTGGCGCTGGCTCGAAAGGAAGTAGACTCAGGTGAGGCCAACGACGAAGCCTCGCAAGGCATGATTTTGATCGGATTCCAAGCCATGATGGACCCTCCAAGGCCGGGGGCGGCGGAATCTATCGCACAGGCGCACGGGGCGGGAATTCGCGTCATCATGATCACTGGGGACAACTCGCTCACCGCGCGGGCCGTGGGAGCGCAGCTTGGAATTGGTACGCGCGCAGCCGAAGCCAGTGAGATCGACAGACTCTCCGATGATGAACTGACCCAGCGTGTTGCCGAGATCGATATAGTGGCTCGAGCTACTCCTGAAACCAAGCAACGTATACTCAGCGGCCTGCAACAAGCTGGACACATCGTTGCCATGACCGGCGATGGCGTAAACGATACCACAGCCCTCAAGCAATCTGATGTTGGCGTTGCAATGGGTCTGCGCGGAACGGACATAGCGAAGGAGTCTTCGGCAATGGTCCTGCTCGACGACAATTTCGCAACCATCATTGCCGCTGTCGAGGAGGGCCGCCGCATCTTCGACAATATCCGCAAGTTCACCAACTATCTGCTGAGCACCAGCCTCGGTGAAGTCTTTGTGGTGTTAGCCATCTCAATTGCCGGCTATTTCCCTCTCTCAGCGGTAATGCTGCTGTGGATAAACGTAGTGACCGATCTGGTGCCGGCCAGCGCACTGGCGGCTGATCCTGCTGTTCCACAGGTAATGACGCGCCGCCCCAGGAGACATAGCGAGCCGATTCTGAACAAGGCTATCTACGTAACCATCGCGGGCAGCGTGTTCCGCACGCTAATCGCCTACGCGTTTGTTTTCTACATGGGACTGAGTTTCGGAGGTGTGACATATGCACGAACTATGCTGTTCACAGTGATTGTGCTACATGCATTCACCCGGGTGTTGGTCGTGAGGCAGCTTGACAATTTGTCTTTGTGGTCTAATCCGGCTGTGCTCTGGAGCTATATGGGGGCTCTAGGGCTGCAGATGCTTGCATTATACACACCTTTGCGTGAGCTGTTCCGCGTAGTGCCGTTGGACTGGAGAGCGTGGGCAGTCATGGTTCCGGTGACGGCCATATCTTCTCTTGCCGGCGTGTATATGACTCGATGGCTTTTGAGGTTGGTACCATTGTGGCAGGAGTGACAGGTCCCAGACGGATGATCCTGAAAGCCGTGCTCTAGTCCAGACGGCGTTAGTGCGCTGTTAGTTACCGCTGCTCACGCAAGCGAATTCATGCATAATGCAAAAGATATGCTTGACAATGCTTGGCGGAATGGTAAAATAACCAAGAGAGATACTCATCAGATTGGAGAGCGACTAATGGCTGAAGTAGTGTTCTCAGTGATAGCTGATTCTGTCAGCAAGACTCGAATAGATATAAGCGCCGGCAGGCATGTATTCAGTGTCGACGAGCCGGAGAAACTCAGCGGTACAGATGCTGGACCCAACCCGCTGGAATACATGCTCGGCGCTCTTGCCGGCTGCCTCAACGTGACCGGACATTTAGTTGCCAGAGAGATGGGATTTAAAATCGAGTCCATGAGCATCCGGTTAGAGGGCAAACTCGACCCGCTGGTATTCATGGGCAAGAAACAGGGCATACGAGCCGGCTTCAAAGAGATTCACGTCCGTATGGATGTCAATAGTTCGGCGTCAGAGGAGACGCTTGGAAAGTGGGCAAGGGCGGTGGAGGCTCGCTGCCCTGTGAGTGATAATCTCATAGGCCCTACTCCTGTCAGAATCACATTCTGAGCAGCTAATTCTGCGAACTGAGGTGGATAGAAGTGTGTGGTAGCAAGAGCAAGAACAAGTGCCCGCCGATCCAGACGGTTTTCCGACGGCCGTAGTCATGTCGCGCGAATGCGACGGCTGAACTGATAACGCGCAGAATCGAAATACCAAAGGAGACCACGGAAAATGTTGGATAAAGAACTACTTGAGTTTGGACAGAAGTTTCACGGGCACAAGTGCCCCGCTATGCCGATGGGCCTCAGGGCTTCTCTCGCGGCGATGAAGAAACTGGGAGTCGAGCACGCCCCTGACGGTCAGCTTGTCGCGCTGCTTGAGCTTGACGAAGACCACTGCGCGACCTGCTTTGCTGACGGAGTGCAAGTCGCGACTGGCTGCACGCTGGGCAAAGGGAACATCAAGAAACTGCACTACGGCAAATGGGGCCTTACTCTTATCGACAAGAAGAACAAGAAGGCCGTTCGCGTTTCACCCAAAGCAGAGGCGATGAAGAAGAACAAGGAATCGGAGTTCATGAAACTTCGGTCCTCCGGCGTTCCCGCTTCTCAAGTGCCTGCCGAGATCGCCGATCCATTGGTCGAGATGGTTTCAAACGCTCCCGACGAGATGCTTCTCAACATCAGCGAGGTGTTTGATTATGATTGGCAGGATGCCCCGCACACATTTGAGTCCGTTGTGTGCGAGTCCTGTGGGGAAATGGTAGTAACCCGCAACGCAAGAGTGAAGGACGGCAAGATCGTCTGCATCCCTTGTTCGGGGTACGGCAAGTAAGACCGACTTTAATAAAGGACGCTCCAGAAGGAGTGTCCTTTATTAGTCCGTTATGCTCCAGCTTGTAAGGATGATATAGGAAAGGCACTGGAAGTAGCCGTGGGCAGGCCTGACGGCATTGCCGACCCACGGCTGGCAGTTGAAGGTTTTTTTGCGATGAACGTTTTTCAATTACGTGGAGGCTGGCGCAAGGCTGTGCTGCGGTCTCTATTTCTTTGGGCCGTCGTGGTGCTATCTGCTGGAATCGGCAGTGTCCGTGCCGACACTCCACAACCGCTAACGTTGAATGCCGCGGTTCAGGAAGCGCTGCGAGCTAACCCAAATGTGCAAGCAGCAACGCGACATGTGGCGGCCGCCCAACAACAGACGCATGTCGCGAAGGGGCAGCAGTACGGAGAGCTGGATGCCGTTCTGACGGCGCAGCACCTTAACGATGCGCAGCTATTGCGCCCTCTGGCTGGTCCCATAACTCCGGCGGTAATAGGCATGCTGCCGTTCGCTCAGGACCAGATCCATGCCGGTGTAGCCTACAGCTTCCCGCTGTACGTGGGAGGGCGAATATCAAACGAGATCTCTATCGCTGAGCTTGGCACGGATCGAGCGCGGGCGCTGCTGCGCGGCACACGTTCGGACATTGCCTACAACGTTACTGCGCTCTTTGCCCAGGCGCAAGCTTTGGCGGCTCAGGCGCAAGCCATCAGCCAGGAGTTAGATGAATTGAACACAACTCGGAGCAATCTGGAACTGGCCGTTAAGATTGGTAAACGACCGGAGGTCGATCTGCTGAAAACGGTCGACCGGATCAGCGAGGCGGAGGCGGATCGGACCGAGGTACTTGCCCAGCAGAAAACTGTTCTCAGCGCGCTTATGGCATTGATGGGGCGTGACCCATCGTCCCAACCTACGCTCGCCCCGTTGCCTCAGGCAACGGCGGCTTTGACTGCTGGCGAGGATGTTCTAGAGTCGAACGCCGCAAATAGGAGTTCGGTTGCAGCCGCTTCCGATGCATTCAGACAAGCTAATCGGCGGGTTGCGGCTGCGCGTTCGGCTCTGGTGCCCAATGTGTTCTTACAGGCGAGCTACTTTGAGCATACTGATGCATCGGACCTGTCGTCGGACACGTGGTTTGTCGGGCTGCTGGCGTCGTATCCAGTTTTTGACGGAGGCTCGCGCCGAGCAGAGGTCTCGCGCAGACGCGAGGAAGAAAAAGCCGCGCAGGCAGACGTTGAAGCCGCGCGGCTGCAGGCGGAGGCCGAGTTGCAGAGTGCTCTGGCTGGCTGGCGTGCGGCTGCGGATCAGCAGAAAGCCGCCAGCGCTCAATTGGCTGCAGCCCGTGAGGTCGCAAGAATCGAGCAGATAAAATATGACACCGGCGCCGGCGATATTGAGGATTTACTGCGAGCAAGAACGCGGGAAGTCGGAGCGGAGAGCTCTGAGATCGCGGCGCGAGCGCGGATAACCGTCAGCGGAGCGCAGATCAACCGGGTGACGGAGAATGAGGTAGTTCGATGATGCAAGCAAACTACAAACCCAAAACAAGGAAGCGAAGAATGGCGTGGGTCGTACCTGCCCTTGTTCTGATATTAGCGCTCGCGGCGGTGCGGGCTCATCACATGAAAATGCTGCAGGCCACTCCGAAGATAGCGGAGACTGCAACCCCCGTTGTGGTCGCGAATGCACGCCTAGGGCGAGTGTCGACTTCTATAGTTCAGCAGGGTGTTGTCGCATCCGAGACCGAGTCAGCTGTCGCTCCGCAGGTTATGGCGCGCTGCCTCAAAATGTACAAGCATGAAGGTGATTGCGTCAAAGCTGGCGAGGTGTTGGCACAACTGGATGACCAGGAACTCGCTAGCGCGCACGCCGCACAAGTATCCGAGGCACAAGGCGCAACTGAGTCTGCATTGTCTCAGAGCGCGGAAGTGGACCGTGCCCGTGAGGATCTGCAGGCTCGTTTGGCGGATGTAAAGTCCGCCGAGGCTGCAGTGCAGGCCCAACTTGCCGAGGTGAGCGCGGCCAAGGAGTCCATTGCAGCACAGGAAGCCGAGGTCGACCGTGCTCAGGCAAACCTGGGCGCCGCACAAGTGGCGGCAGACACGCAAGCATCACGCACGGCACGTGACAAGATACTCTTCGATAACAAGGCAATCTCGCTTGAACAGTGGGAGTCTTCGCAAAATGCCCAAGCACAGGCAAACGCCGCCGTGTCCGCCCTTAAGCATCAAATAGTGTCATTGAGTAAGGCTGTCGACGCCGCAAAACAGAAACTCGCCGCACTGCAGTCCGGAGTCGAAGCGGGCAGGCAGCATGTGCACTCGCTTGAGAAGACGGCGGCTGATGCACAACATCGCATTATCTCGCAGCAGCGAACCGTTTCGGCGGCGCGTCAAAAGGCGGATGCTATGGCTGATTACGCTCGAGTTGGACAGGCTCGCCTTGGCTATACCGTCATTCGAGCACCGTACGATGCGGTGGTCACTGCGCGCATGGCCGAACCGGGCGACCTACTCGTGCCCGGACAGCCCATCTACAAGCTGCTGAAGCCCGGATCAGTAAAGATCACGGTCGGTGTAGCGCAGGAGGATCTCAAAGCGCTGCACGCTGGAACGACCGCGATACTATCAACAGGCGATGACCAGATGCAAGCCAGGGTCAGCCGCGTCTATCCCTCACTTAACGGGACACATCTCGGCACGGTCGAGATCGACTTGCCGCATGCTCCGCTCGGCCTCAAGAGCGGTTCCACTCTGGAAGTGTCCCTGCAAACTGAATCAGGTAGAGGTCTGGTCATACCATCCTCTTCGATACTGCAAAGTAGCAAGGGAGATTTCGTCTTTGTCGCAAAGAACGGGATCTTGCATACCGAGCCGGTGGACATCGATGTTCGAGGAGAGACGGAGTCTTCTATACGCGGCAGCGTGAATGTGGGAGATCAAGTGGTTGTGGCGCAATCGGCAGAACTGATGAGTATGCACGATGGTCAGCGGGTTGTTATCTCATCCGAGAAGGGGGATGGCTATGCGATTCGTTGATTCGTACCTTAGAAAACCGCACCTGCTGCTATCCCTTGTCCTGCTGGCGGCATTCATCGGCTTGGTTGGCTGGAAGAGTATGCCGGTCAACCTGTTTCCGGATTCCGAGCGGCCACAAATCGCCGTGGTTACGGTTTATCCTGGAGCCGCGTCCGGAGACGTCGAGTCGGAGGTGAGTCGCCCGATAGAGAAAGAAGTCTCGACTATCGAGAACGTTCGGAGGGTAACCTCGACCAGCAAGGATGAAGTAAGCGTCGTCAATGTCGAGTTCGAGTACAGCAAGGGACTCGAGGCTGCGGCCACGGATACCGCCAATGCGCTATCCAAGATATCTTCCCAACTCCCTCGTGACATACAATCACCGATGGTCTTTAAAGTCTCGTCGGCGACACCGGCGGTCCTGACCCTGGCGCTGCGTCCGAAGCCGAAAAGCCCACTGGACCTATCGATGGTCCGCGAACTAGCTGACAACCGGATCAAGGAATGGCTTCTGCAACTGCCGCAAGTCTCCAATGTTGAAGTCTTCGGTGCAAACCAACCTATCATTCGCGTGACTGTTGATCCTGTTCGATTGGATAGCTACGGTCTGACGCCACAGTCCGTCCAGACAGCTCTGGCGGCATTCAACAGCAATCGTCCACTGGGGCTTGTCATCAATAAGAGCTCTCAGTTCCTGTTCAAGCTCACTGGGGAGTTCGGTGATGTTCGTGAGGTGGGCGCTATTGTCGTCGTGCATCGTCAAAACGGCGATGTTCACCTCCGCGATGTTGCTACCGTGTCTCGCTCGGTCGTGGAGCCTCAGAGCGCATATCACGCCAACGGCGAGCCTGCAATTGCAATCAACATCGAACGCGCTCCGAGCGGCCATGCGCTCAATACTTTCCAGAGCGTGATGAGCGCCTTGCCCAAACTCGAACGAATGTACCCAGGGATCGCTTTCTCGGTCCCTGACAATCAAGGTGAACTGATAAAGCTGTCGGTTGGCAATATGCAGGATGCGCTGCGCGACGCGATCATAATGACCGTACTGGTCATATTCCTTTTCCTGGCAGATATCCGCCTGATGCTGCTTGCCGCGATATCCATCCCGTTCACATATCTGCTGACCTTCGCGGCGATGTGGCTGGGCGGGTATGAGTTCAATCTGGTTACACTGACGGCGATAATAGTCGCCGTGGGAATGCTTTTGGACGATGCCATTGTTGTATTGGAGAACATCGAGAGGCACTACAAAGCGGAAGGCAAGAACCTTCATGACGCAGCCGTAGGTGGGACCGAGGAAGTTATGCTGGCGATATTCTCCGGCACGTACGCGACGGTCATGGTGCTCGTGCCGATCATATTCATCGGCGGCTACGTGCAGACGGTACTGCGTCCGTTCGCGGTAACACTTGTTATTGCCCTGCTGGCCTCCTATGTGGTCTCCGTCACGATCATTCCGCTGCTGGCCCCACTGCTCTTGCGGTCGTCCGAGGCACGCCGCCGCAATTTGATCGAGCGGCTGGCGCATCGTTTCGACACCGGCGTCATAGACCCGCTGCGCGGGGTGTATATTCGCTTGGTGGGAACGGCACTCCGGCATCCGTGGGTGTTTCTGATCTCCGCGCTTATCGCACTTGGTCTATCTCTGCGTCAGATGCCGATTGTCGGGCGTGATCTTATGCCCCCGATGGACACAGGCATAGTGAAGATATCCGCTCAGATGTATCCGAACACGTCTCTTGCAGCTACCGACTCGGCATTGACTGAAATGGAGCATCGTATTCGCAGCCATCAGGAGGTGGTTTCTATTTCCTCCACCATTGGATCGGAACCGGCGGTGATCTCATTCGGCCCGGGACGTACCGCACAGCAGTTCGACGCCACCGTGCATCTGGTGGACAGATTCCATCGCAAGGCAACTATCTGGCAGATAGAGAACAAGATACGGAGCGAGCTTAGTCGAATTCCCGGGGTCCAGTACCTCGATATCTATGACTACGGTGCAACTCCGCTATCGACTATCGGCGCGCCGGTGGATGTGATGGTCTCCGGGTCAAACCTGTCGGAACTCCAACGCCTTGGCGATGAGGTCTCGGGGCGACTCAAGGCGAATGTCCGTGGACTGACATCCATTCGTTCGTCGTGGCGGCTCGATTCTCGCGAGTTGGCATTTCACATCGTGCCCGAACGTGCGGCTTTGTACGGGATATCCCCAGCGGCCGTAGCCGGGCAGATACAGGGAGCAATTCGGGGGCTGCCGTCCTCCATATACCGTATCCCCAACGAGGACGGGATATTCCTGTGGGCGCAATTCCCAAGCAAATGGCGCAAGGAGCATTCGCAGATAATGGACTACCGGATTCAGACTCCGAACGGCGCTGTGCCGCTTGCCGCGTTCGGAAGTTTGACTTCCCAGGTGGCTCCCGCCGTCATTACCAGGCAGGGCCTACAGCGCACCCTGGACATAAAAGCATACAGAGCAAAGCAATCGATTACGTATCTGCAGGAGCAGATTGCGTCTGCTATTTCCAAGATTCCGCTGCCGCCCGGTTACTCGATATCCCACGAGGGCGAGATAAAACTGCTCCAGGAATCGTTCAAACAACTAATGATGGCGCTTGTGCTAGGCATGATGCTGCTGTATTTCTCACTTGTGCCCGCATTTAAGTCCTGGGTGCATCCGTTAACTATTATGACGGCAATCCCCTTCGGGATCATTGGGGCGATCTGGGGCATGCTGATCACTAACAACCACAGCTCCATGCCGGCGATGATGGGGATGATCTTATTGGCCGGAATCGTCGTCAAAAACTCGATCCTGCTGATAGACTTTATTGAAGAGGCCCGTGCGGGTGGCCAGACAATGGAGGATGCCCTTGTCGGAAGCGTCCGTATTCGTACACGACCGATCCTAATGACCGCCGTGGGTACCGCTGTCGGGATGATTCCGATTGCGTTGGGTTGGGCAATCGGTCTTGAGCGTTTAGCGGGACTGGCTGTCGTCGCAATCTTCGGCCTGATGGTTTCGACATTCCTAACTCTCATCTATGTGCCCGTGTTCTACCGACTCTTCGATGGTATGGTCGTGAGGATCGGACGGTTGTTCCGTTCGCCACACAAGCTCAGCGCGACAGAAAGCGAGGAACTACCTTGAGTGGACGCGACGACATGCATGTGCCGCTGTGGGAAATAGCCAGGGCATTTCTGACCATAGGCACAATCGGCTTCGGCGGCGGAATGGCGATAATCGCGCTCATCCAGGACTACTGCGTCGTCAGGCGGCGCTGGCTGGAACTGGATGAGTTTTCACACGGGATCGCGTTCGGACAGATATTGGGCCCGTTCGCGGTGAATGCTTCAATATTCGTCGGCTACAGGCTGAGAGGACTCAAGGGGGCGGTAGTGGCCGCGATATCGTTCCTGATCCCTTCAGTCACGCTCGTCATGATCCTGAGCGAGCTGTATATCCGGTTCCATCACGTGCCCTCGCTCAAAGCCGCGCTGAACGGCATCGGTCCCGTAGTTGTGGCGTTGATTCTTGCAGCGGCATATCAGATGGGGAGAAGCCGGATTCGCTCGTTGGAGCCGGTATTGCTGATGATCGCGGCTATCGGGCTTATGGTGTTTCTCAAACTGCAGATCATCGCGATCTTGCTGATTGCGGCAGCTTACGGCTTCGCGAAGATCAAGTTTGGAAAGGCGGGCAACTCTGATGAGAATACTTAAGTTGCTGTCTGCGCCACTGTTGCTGGCCATCGCCTGGACGTTCCTGAAGATCGGCATAGTCTTCTTTGGCGGAGGCTTCGTCGTCATCCCTGTTATGCATCGCGAATTAGTAACTAATCTTCACTGGCTTACGGATCGGCAGTTCGTGGACGGCACCGCCATCAGCCAGTTGACGCCCGGACCGATTGCGGTGCTGGCCACATTCGCGGGATATCTGGTTGCCGGAGTGCCAGGGGCGCTTGTCGGAACAGCCGCAATATTCCTGCCCGGCAGCTTGCTTATGATCTTACTGTCGAGAAGCTATGAGATCCTCAAAAAGCACGACGCGGCCCGCAAGATACTCAACACCCTGATCCCGGTCATCGTTGGGCTGCTGGCAGCCGCCGCCATGCAGATAGGCCGAACGACAGTGACAAATTGGGTGGATATCGTCGTGCTGATAGTCTCACTAATAGCGCTCATCAGGTTCAAAGTAAGTCCGGCGCTGCTGATCATCGCGGCGGCGTTGCTGGGTTGGATAAGGACTCTTTGATAGGAGGAGAAGACAAATGCAAACTGTCTGTTCACCGTTGAAATGGATTGCGGCCTTGTTCTGTGGCGTACTTCTAGGCGTAGCTGCGCTCTGGAGTTGCTCGCCTGCCAATGCTGCTGATCCTGCAGAGAGGCTCCCCCGATTGCTGGATGTAGGATCACATTCTTGCATACCCTGCAAGTTGATGGCGCCTGTTCTTGAGGATCTCAAACGTGACTATTCAGGAAAGTTAATCGTTGAGTTCGTGGATACCGAGCTTTCCGAAAACGCACAGGCTGTAAAGCAGTATAAGGTCGAGAGTATACCTACCCAGATCTTCTTCGGAGCTGACGGGAAGGAACTCTGGCGGCACACCGGGTTCATCTCTCAATCCAATATACTCGCCAAGTGGGCGGAACTGGGTTACAACCTGTCGAAAGGACTTCCCGTCGTCGAGCGCTGGACGCCGGCGCAGACCGACACGCGAGCGAAAGACAGCATCTGCTACATGTGCGACGCTACCATTGCGCCAAGGACGCGAGTGACTGTCCGCACCGAAAAGGGCGACGTCCATCTCTGCTCCCCCCACTGCTATTTCATCATGCTTTCGAGCCTCACTGAGGACACCTCTGGAATCGAACAGCGAGTTATGGTGACCGATTGGGCAACTGGCAAGGCAATCCCGCTCACGAAGGCCACTTACTTGTATGGCCTGGATGGTCGTGCAGGCAGACCAACAATCAAAGCGTTTGCATTACAAAAGTCGGCTCAGAACGAACTGCACAAAACTGGCGGCAGTCTGATCAACTGGTCGATGCTGCAAAGAAAAGAACTGGCACTGCGGTGCGGCTTCTGCGACCGCGCTTGTTACCAGGAAGATGCAGCTGTGGTGAAATGTGGTGGAGTCTACACTTGGGGATGCTGCTCTCACTGTGCGCTTGGCGTAGCCGCTCGAACCGGTAAGGATATAGAGATCAGAGAGCGCGACAGGCTCACCGGAGAGCCAATAGTGGTGCGTGTTGCCGATGGACAAATAGCAAGCACAGAGCCGAAAGGCGCAGTTGCCTGGTTTGGCCAGAAGAAGAACGCGGAGGGCAAGTTTGTTTCCGCCGGCTGCTTCCATCAGGGTTTCTTCACGACGCCCGATCATCTGCGGACGTGGCTGAAACAGCACCCGACAGAGACTGGCAAGCTCATCAGCATTGACCAGGCGCTCGCGGACAAGATGGCACTAACTCCGGCCCAGATTTCCAAAGCCTGCAAGATCGGGGAGTGCGCTCCCAAATAAGCGCACCCACAAACGATGTCTGGGACAATTACCAAGCATTGACATCTAATAATCGGCATGATAGTATATCAATAAATACACATAAACTGATGGATGCAACTATGGACGAGATTTTCAAGGCGCTTGGCGACCCAACCAGGCTTCGGATTGTTCAGATGCTCGCGCGCGGTGGCGAGACCTGCGTATGCGCAATTGTGGATGAGCTTGAAATGAACCAGCCCGCGGTATCGTTTCATATGGCGAAGCTAAAGCATGCGGGGCTCTTGAACGCGCGCAAGGAAGGGCAGTGGATACACTACTCGCTCAAGATCGAGGCGCTCAAAGATGGCCCACTGGCATTCCTTTCCGCGATCGTCTCAGATGCGGAGGCATCGGCAGGGACAGCAAGCAAGGCTCCTTGCTGCGAGTGATTGAGGTGGATTATGAACGTTGAAGAGAAGACAGCCGAGGTTAGTAGAACTGCCGTAACACGGGTATCGGTCGTGAAGCGGATAGGTATGCCCGCGCTTCTTGTTGTCGCGTGGTATCTTGTCTACAGATCATTGCAGCCTGTAGCCGATTGGCTTACCTACTCCCTTCTGGGGCTTACAAAGACGAGTCATACCGGCAGCACGCTGAACTTCTTTGTCTTTGAAGTTCCAAAGGTGCTGATGCTGCTGGTAATAGTTGTCTTCGGCGTAGGCATGATCCGCTCGTTCTTCACTCCCGAGCGGACAAGAGCTATTCTCGCCGGGCGAAGAGAGTCAGTGGGCAATGTTCTCGCCGCGCTTCTCGGAATCGTAACCCCATTCTGCTCCTGTTCAGCGGTGCCGCTTTTCATGGGGTTCGTGCAGGCAGGGATACCGCTGGGCGTGACGCTCTCGTTCCTGATTGCCGCGCCGATGATAAACGAAGTCGCCCTGGTGCTACTTTTCGGCATGTTCGGCTGGAAAGTGGCGGCGATATACGTATCGACTGGTCTTTTCATCGCCATCACTGCTGGCTGGGTCATAGGCAGGCTGAAGCTGGAGCGGTTCGTCGAGGAATGGGTGTATGAGTTTCAGGCGAATGCGGCGGGTTTCTCTGCTGAGCAGATAACCTGGGCGGACAGGGTCGAGGAAGGCAAGACGGCAGTGCGTGAGATCGTGGGCAAGGTGTGGCCCTATGTTGTCGCCGGAATCGCCGTAGGAGCCGGGATACACGGCTATGTGCCACAGGGCTTCATGGCGTCCATTATGGGCAAGAGCGCATGGTGGGCGGTGCCGGCGGCGGTAGTTATGGGCGTTCCCATGTATTCAAACGCAGCCGGGATTGTGCCCATCATATCTGCTCTTCTCGGCAAGGGCGCTGCTCTGGGAACCGCTCTCGCGTTTATGATGTCGGTGATCGGCTTGTCACTGCCGGAGACGATCATTCTGCGAAAGGTGCTGAAAATGCAGCTTATCGCTGTGTTTGTCGGGGTCGTCGCATTCGGCATCCTGATCGTGGGCTATCTCTTCAATATCATATTCTGATGTAAGTCGGGTGCAAGTGTCCAGTAAACCCGGAGGTAGATAATGCTTGTTAGAGTCTATGGTCCCGGCTGCAGCCGCTGCGAAAAGGCATTCCATACAATGGAGGAAGCCCTGCGACAGGCTGGGGCTGAGGGGCAAGTCGAGAAAGTGAGCGACGTTCAGGAGATGGTCAAGGCGGCGGTTTTCGCTACGCCTGTCATAGAGATCAACGGCAGCGTTGTATGCCGTGGACGAGTTCCCGGCGTTTCCGAGGCGGTGACCTGGATAATGAACGCGCTTGTGGAAGAGGAGTAGTCAGTTGAAGAAGGTCATTTTCGTTTGTATTCACAACTCGGGGCGCAGCCAGATGGCTGAGGCATTTGCCAGGCGACTTGGTGGATGTAAGATCATTGCCGAGTCTGCTGGAACCGAACCAGGCGACGCTCTGAATCCCCAAGCCATAATGGCTATGGAAGAGATCGGCTACCATATGAGTGGCCACTACCCCAAGGTGATGACGCCAGAGATGGTCGAGAGCGCCGATAAGGTAGTCACGATGGGGTGCGGAGTGAACCTCGACGACATCAAGCATGGCGGAACCATTTGCCCGGCTGTTTTCGTAGAGTCGGAGGACTGGGGGCTTGAGGACCCGAAAGGGCAGCCAATAGAGAAGGTCCGCGAGATCCGCGATCAGATCAAGGCACGAGTAGAGAAGATGATTGAGGAGATGACTAAGGGCGAGGGTTGATATGAGCGAAGGAATCACAAGGAAGCTTTCATTTCTGGACAGGTATCTCACGCTGTGGATATTCCTGGCTATGGCGATCGGCGTGGGAGCGGGTTATCTGGTTCCCAGCATAGCGGGGTTTTGGAACAAGTTCTCAGTGGATACGACGAACATCCCCATAGCCATCGGTCTCATCCTGATGATGTACCCGCCGCTTGCCAAGGTAAAGTACGAAGAACTCGGCGAGGTGTTCCGCAATTATAAGGTGCTGGCGCTCTCATTGGTGCAGAACTGGATCGTGGGCCCGATCCTGATGTTCTTCCTAGCTATCATCTTCCTGCGCAGCTATCCCGAGTTCATGGTCGGCCTTATTATGATCGGCCTGGCCCGGTGCATAGCGATGGTTATCGTATGGAACGAGCTCGCCAAAGGTGACACGGAGTACGCCGCCGGTCTGGTGGCGTTCAACTCGATCTTCCAGGTGCTCTTCTTTTCGGTCTATGCCTATGTTTTCATCACGGTGCTTCCGCCGCTCTTTGGGCTGAAGGGTGTTGCGGTTCATGTTACCATCGGTGAGATCGCGAAGAGCGTGTTCATTTACCTGGGCATCCCGTTTGTCGCCGGAATACTGAGCAGGATCATCGGGTTGAAGACGAAGGGTCGGGAATGGTATGAGAAGTGCTTTATCCCGAGGATCAGCCCGATCACCCTCATCGCGCTGCTGTTTACCATCATCGTGATGTTCTCCTTGAAGGGCAGCTACATCGTGCGCCTGCCGATGGATGTGGTTAGGATCGCCATACCTCTGCTGATCTACTTTGTCGTGATGTTCCTGGTCAGTTTCTATATGGGACACAAGATCGGCGCGGACTACTCCAAAACCGCGACACTCTCGTTCACTGCTGCTAGCAACAACTTCGAGCTTGCCATCGCTGTTGCCGTGGCGGTGTTCGGGATTAACTCAGGACAGGCGTTCGCGGCTGTCATTGGGCCGCTGGTAGAAGTTCCAGCACTTATCAGCCTGGTGAACGTAGCACTGTACTTTCAGAGAAGGTATTTCGAAATGAAGCCCGGCGGGTAAGCATAGCGGTAGACATCACAGGACAGGAGGAGATTTGCAATGTTCAGCAAGGCATTGGTGGCAACCGATCTCTCTCCGGTTTCGGACAAGGTGCTGGAGTATGTGAAGAGCCTGCGGCCTCTCGGCTGCCGCGAGATCGTGCTGGCGCACGTTATCTACGTCAAGCACATGGTCGGCCTGAGTGAGGCATTGGCCGAGGAGGCTGTTCCTAGACTTGCCGAACAGGAACGGCTCTTGAGGGAAGAAGGATTCGCTGTCACGACCGAGATGCCGGTCGGCGTGCCCGGCCCGGAGATTACGTATCTGGCCGAAACAAAGGGCTGCAAACTTGTAGTGGTTGGCTCACACGGCCACAGCGCGGCGCGTGACATTGCCTTGGGCCATGTGCCCGTAGACGTTGTGCATCGCTCGAAGCTACCTATCTTGGTCGTTCGGCTCCAGATACTGGAGGGAGAGCCGGTATGCTATCGGGTGGTAGAAGCCGAAATGCTTTCAAACGTACTTTACGCGACCGACTTTTCCGAGACCGCCGAACGGGCATTCAAGTATGTTGAGGAGTTCGCGCAGAACGGATGCAAGAAGATGACGCTGATGCACGTTCAGGATGTCTCGCGGATCCGACCTTACCTGGGAGACAGGCTGCAGGAGTTCAATGAGATAGACCGGTCGCGCCTTGAGCGGATGGCATCGCGGCTGCGCGACCTTGGTGTTGAGGATATCGACCTGAGGATTCCGTACGGCGCTCCAGCAAAGGAGATTGTCGATCATGTGAAGAGCCATTGCTCATCAATTGTGGTAATGGGCACCCACGGAAGAGGGTTCATTGCCGATATCTTCGCGGGCAGTGTGGCTCACAACGTCGTGCGCCTTTCCGAATCGCCGGTGCTGCTGATTCCACCAGTCCGCTAACTGATTGCAGGAGGTGAATATTGAAAACCAAAGCATCGATCGAAGCCGGGGTTTGCGGCTTCAAGACAACCGTCATTGCCGCTTCGGACGACATGCAGAACGTGACGTTCGCAATCGAGAGCGATTGCGAGAACATCAAACGGCTTGCGTCAGACTTTCCTGTAGTAGATGGCTACAGCGAGATCGGCGCGGGGTTTGACGGGGTTATCCACCAGTCGGTTCGGGAAACACTCAAAGGTTGCTGCTCGGGCTGTGTGGTCCCGTGTGGGATATTCAAGGCGATGCAGGTTGCTGCCGGACTCGCGCTGCCTGCTCCGGTCTCCATAGACATCGTCAAGGAGTAGATGACGCGAATACAGGGTGAGCACTGCTCAACGGTCGGGTAATATCGAGAGATATGCGGACTCGACAACTGTCGAGCGAGGAGGCAACAATGATGCCATTCAGCGGTCCCTGGCACTTTTGGTGGGTGTTTCCGATCACAGGACTTGCATTCATGCTGTTTGTTGTCGTGCTCGTGATCAGGCCGGTCGCATTGGCTGTAGCCAAGGCCATACGTGGTAATGACAACAGAGTTGAGACAGCAGAGGAACATCGCTCGCCCGCAGAGATCCTGCGTAATCGGTATGCTCGTGGTGAGATCAGCCAAGAGCAATATCGCGAAGCTCTGATGGATGTTTTGAAAGATATGTGCGTGCGAGGAGAGATTACAATGGACGAGTTTGACTCACGGGCTCAAAAACTCTACTCACAGGAGTTCTCCCACTCGCATGAAGAGTGGAATTACGGCGACTCGTCCGATAGCCAGCAAACCAGGCATTCGGACTAGAGTTCATTTTTTGGCTCAGTGAGTAGCCAAGCAATTATAAATAAGTGAGGTACATAAATGGCTGACAAGAAATGCGGATGCTGCGGCGGCCGAGCTGCCGACGGTAGTGACATCAAGGCGTATGTCAAGGAGAAATACGGTCAGGTCGCGGTGAACGCCGCCGAAGGACGGACCACAAGCTGTTGCGACGGTGGCGCGAGCAAGGGCGCGATAACTCGTGATCTCTATTCCGAGGCTGAGACTCAGGGTATACCCGTTGAAGCTCTCTTGGCTTCGATGGGCTGCGCAAACCCCATGGCTCTGGCTAAGCTGAACCCGGGCGAGGTGGTGCTCGATCTTGGCAGCGGTGGTGGGATAGATGTGCTTCTTTCTGCGAAGCGTGTCGGGCCGACGGGTAAAGCCTATGGGCTGGACATGACCGATGAGATGTTGGCCCTCGCCGAGAAGAACAAAGCGGAGGCTGGCATCGAAAACGTGGAGTTCCTGAAGGGTGAGATTGAGAGCATTCCACTGCCTGACAGCACCGTGGATGTCATCATCTCCAACTGCGTGATCAACCTGTCCACCGACAAAGACCAAGTGTTCCGCGAGGCGTTCAGGGTTCTAAGACCCGGCGGCAGGTTCGCGGTGGCGGATATCGTGTTCACCAGGCCGGTTCCGGATGAGCTCAAGAGCCACGCTGGCTTATGGAGTGGATGCGTTGCCGGCGCGTTGGAGATCAGCGAGTACAAACTCAAGCTACTGCAGGCAGGTTTCACCGATGCCAGCGTTGAGATAGTGAAGACTTATTCCATAGACGATGCAGATGGCCTGTGGCCGGACGATGCAATCCAGCAGTTCGGCGCGGACCGACTCGACGAACTGGTTACCTCGTTCGTGAGTGCGTTCGTAAGGGCGACGAAGCCGAAGCGACGCGGTTGCTGCGGATAGAGTGTGTTTGTTAGCTTGGGCAGGCGGGTAAGCATTGGGTGAACTTGCATCAATTGTTGTTGATGCGTTCGGGAACTCATGTTTTTTCCATTGCGTAGACTTCCATAACAGTAGTGCCAAAGGGGATGTCTACGAAGCCATGCATCAAAGCATCTTGTTGCGTTGATGGAATTGCCCTTTGATCGACTGAATCGAGGAGGTGTAGAGTTTGTCACAAACGGAGGACACACAGACTCTATCTGAAATTCCTAGTGCGTATGATGCAAGCGATCTGAGTGGACTCGCTGATGAGTTCAAAGCGCTTGCTGATGCAACCAGGCTGCATATCATCTACCTGCTCATGACGCGCGGCGAGATGTGCGTCTGTGAGTTCATGGAACTGCTTGACGCTACCCAGTCCAACGTATCATTCCACCTAAAGACCCTGAAATACGCTGGGTTCATCACAGCACGCAAAGAAGGAAAGTGGATGTTCTACTCCCTCAACCGAAAGGCGTTGGAGCAGTTCAAGACTGAGTTCGGGGAAACGTTCGACCTGGATAAATGGCCCGAGAGTTCGCGGTGTTCGTCCTGCGACATTCCGGCGTGTAAACAGGCCGAAGTGAGATCAGAGGAAAAGCACTAAGCTGGAAAGGCTTGCAGCTAACCAAAAACGGAGGATTCCTAATGCAAATCAACAGAACAGTCCGTCTTACCGCGATAACAGCGGCCATTGTCGCAATATTCAGCACGGTAGCCGTTGCCGGCACAACATCTGCTGAGGACGCGATTTGGTCTGCCGCTAAGCAGCACCGCTATGTGTTCGTAACGTTCTACAAGAACAACGACAGCGCCAGCAAGACGATGCTGGCTGATGTGAAATCAATCCAGGGCAAGCTCGCCAATCGCGCCGACTTCGTCAGTGTCAATGTCGCTGACAAGGCAGATCGTGCAGTAGTGACTCGCTATGGCGCTGACCGCTCGCCGATGCCTCTGACTATTGTGGTAGCCCCCAATGGTGCCGTTACCGCCGGATTCCCGAGAATGATCAACAAGAACAACATCTCCGGTGCGTTTGTGTCCGATGGAACGGCTGAGGTGATCAAGGTACTGCAGGATGGCAAAATGGCCGTTGTCTGCCTGGAGAGCTCCAGGACCAACCACAACAGCGAGTGCACTGCCACTGCACGTGCTCTGAAGTCTGACTCCAGGCTCGGCGGCGCGGTGGAGATAGTGACCATCGACCCTTCAAACCGCTCCGAATCTACGCTTATGAAACAGTGGAAAGTGGATACCGGTTCACGTGACGCTCAGCTCGTGGTTGCAGCCCCTCCCGGCAAGTTCATTGGCAAGTTCGACGCGACAGCAAGCAAGGACACCATCGTGGCAAGCATAACCAAAGCTATGAGCGGCGGATGCTGCGGCGGTGGAAGCTGCGGTTCCGGTGGCTGCAAGTAAGGCGGATATGATATGCGCAAAGTCGATATCATAATCAAAGAACTCTGCGAACGCAGAAGCCAATTAATCACGAGCTTCATCGCAATCACTCTTGGAATCATGGTCATAGTCGGTATAAAGACCGTGACGTTCTACTCGGAAAATGCGGTGGCGAGCGAACTGGACAACCTCGGCGCTAACGTGCTGATCCTGCCCAAATCCTCGACCGTAAGCGACTACTACAGCGCTGACGTCGCGAATGCCCAAATGCCGGAATCCTATGTCGACACTATAACCGGTTCGGACCTGCAGGGGGTTAACAATCTGTCTCCAAAGCTGACCTTGCCCATCACTCTCAATGGCCGTCGGTTCATCTTGACTGGGATACTGCCCAATGACGAGTTCAAGGCCAAACCGGCATGGCAGATAGGAGGCGACATATTTGCAAAGCCACCGACCTGCGGCGGTGCTGCAGACATTCCGGGAATCAAGATGAACAACGATTCCTCGCTGGACAAAGCGGCGGTGCGCAAGGCAGTCATCAAAGACCTTGGCCCGAGTCAGGCAATTGTCGGTCATGATGCTGCTCAACTTCTTTCACTAAGGAAGGGCAGTCCGGTTAGCATTAAGGGTAGAGACCTTACAGTGCTCAAGGTACTTCCGCAGACCGGAACCATAGACGACTCCCGCATATTCGCCAACCTCCATACGGTGCAGAGCATGTATGGCAAGGGCAGAGTGCTGAGCGCGATCGAGATCGTCGGCTGCTGCAAAGAGATATCCAAGGGACTGATCAGCGAGCTAAACAAGATACTTCCGGACGCCAGGGTCGTCACCATCTCGCAGATCGCGAGCACTCAGCTCAAGACCAACAACATGATGAGCCAGTTCTCGCTGATCTTCCTGGTCATCATCGTCCTGGTTGGCGGCGTGAGCATAGCCAACTACATGTTCGCCAATGTCCAGGAGCGACGCAAGGAGATCGGGACACTGATCGCCATAGGCATGAGCCCTCGCCAGTTGCTCTCCATATTCTATGGCAAAGCAATCATACTTGGGGTTGTTGGAGGCGCAGTCGGGTATGTGCTTGGCACCGGTCTTGCAGTCTGGTTAGGTCCGCGCATCGCCCACATACCGGTGCTACCAATGCCGGCGCTTCTTGGATGGGCGCTTCTGATATCCGTGGCGCTGAGTCTACTGGCAACGGCGATTCCCGCAAAAAATGCCGCCGGGCTTGACCCTGCCGCTACCCTGATGGAGGTATAGCTCTCATGGCAATCATAGCCACCGAATCATTGGTCAAACACTATGGAAAGGGCAAGAAAGAAGTCTCCGGTCTTGCCGGCGTCGATCTCACTGTCGATAAGGGCGACTATGTAGCCCTGGTCGGGCCTAGCGGCAGTGGCAAGACGACACTGCTGCTGAGCCTCGGGGGGCTGATACGCCCCACTTCCGGCAGAGTCTTCGTAGATGGAACTTCCATATATGATATGAAGCCAGCCGAGAGGATCGAGCTTCGCAGGTCGAAGATAGGGTTCCTTTTCCAGACGTTCAACCTGATTCCTTATCTGACGGCTCTCGAGAACACTCAAGTGCCCCTTATGATCGCGGGAAAGAGCCGTGAGGAACAGGAGACTACTGCAAAGTCAACGCTGGAACGCGTGGGGCTCGGTAACCGGCTTCATCATAAGCCATCGGAACTTAGCATCGGTCAACAGCAGCGCGTCGCGCTGGCGAGAACCCTGGCAAACAACCCATCCGTGATTCTGGCCGACGAACCCACCGGGAATCTCGATCCGGCAACGGTAGACAGCGTGGCTGGCATGCTCAGGGAACTCCACGACGAAGGAATCACTATCGTCATGGTTACTCACGATCCGAGAATGGCCGCGCACGCGGGTCGTGTTGAGAAGCTTATAGATGGTAGAATCACGGCAGAGGCCGCTTGACGTTCTCGAAGCTGGCTCATTAAGCTAAGACCGGGCTGTTGTCCGTCTCAATCGGCGACGACAGCCCGAGTGCTATACTATCAATTGTATTGTTCCGATGAGATTGCCGAATTCATAGTCTATGTCCTTGCCACCAGATGCCGACGCACAACTTATGCTCGCTTTCCAGCGCGGAGACAAAGGCGCATTCGCCGTCCTCTTCGAGCGCTACCGCGCGCGTGTTCTGAACGTCGCCTATCATATCCTTGGCGACGAGGACGCCGCGCAAGATATTGCTCAAGGAGTATTCATCAAGGTCTACACCGCGCCGAAAGCCTGTGACTTCGCGGCTATCGTGCAGGCAGTGCAGTAATCGGCTCACGCCGCAGCACGCACAGCCCGCCGTCTTGCCGCCTGTTCGCGCCACGTTGCCCAACGCCGCGCGAGTGCGCCGACCCTCGATTGATGAGCCTATCCGATTTTCCGATGTTTGACAAATACGGTCACATTGCCGATAATGTAAAAGAAAGAAATGAGGGGGATGGAGTCCCTCCCAATCGTCGTGACTGACTGATGACTCCTACCAGGATTTTCGCTTTGGCAGGAGTTTGCGCCGTTCCCTTCAGACGCACTCGCCCGGGCGTATCTGGAGGAGACCAGTGAAAGGCTCAAAAAAAGATCAGCCAAACCTGCAAGTCACGGCACCTGATGAAACTACTTCTGCCGCTTTGTTGCCACGTTTGCTCAACGACGCTGCTTCGCTTGTTGACGGCATATCCCCGATCTTTGTGTCTCAGGGCGATAGCCTGCGCAATCTGCTTGAGAGGTTTCGAGAACAGCGTTTCCATCTGGCAGTCCTCGGCCAGTTCAAGCGCGGAAAGAGCACACTCCTGAACGCGCTACTAGGCGAGGAAGCGCTTCCTGTATCCGTCATACCGCTTACAGCGATCCCGACGTTCATTCGAGCAGGCGACCGGCGGCACATTCGCGTCATCTTCAGTAACGGTAGCTCCGGCATAGAGCACTCTGCAGCCGACGCTCGGGAGCTGAACGAGTTCCTCGCTCAGTATGTCACGGAAGAAGCCAATCCCGAGAACCGTCTCGGCGTTTCCCAGGTCGAGGTCCAGCATCCGGCATCCATTCTGCAAGCCGGCGTCGTCCTCGTTGATACTCCCGGCATAGGCTCGACCCATCGGCACAACACCGAAGCGACCCTCAATTTCATTCCCCAATGTGATGCAGCGCTCTTTGTCGTATCTCCCGATCCTCCGATAACGGAAGTTGAGATCGAGTTCCTCAAGGATGTTCGCTCCAGGATAAGCCGAGTGTTCTACGTGCTTAGCAAAGCCGACTACCTGACCGATTCAGACAGAACCAAGTTATTGGACTTCCTGCGCAGCGTACTGCGTGAACAGGTTGGCGAAGGCAAGGATGTGCCTATTCTGCCAGTTTCGGCGAGATCGGGTCTGGAAGCGAGGCAAAAGGACGACCGGGAGCAGTGGAGCAAGAGTGGGATGCGCGACATTGAGAAACTGCTTACGGACTTCCTGATCCATGACAAGGAGAGCGCGCTCGCAGAGGCTATTGCCCGTAAAGCATCAGACTTGGTTGGGGACATTCTTCTTGAGCTACAACTTTCCGTGCAATCGCTGAAAATGCCGCTGGATGAGCTTGAGAGACGATTAGATTTGCTCAAAATGAACCTTGCTGAGGTGGACTCTCAAAGGATCTCCGAAAAAGATACCCTCGAAGGCGACCAGAAACGCATGGTGGCGCTTCTTGAGGAACAGGCAGAGCAGTTGCGAATAAAGGCGAGAAAGCGGTTCACTCAAGTCGCACAGGACGCTCTGGAAAAGGATCATCTGAATACAAATGCGGCTCAGAGCGCGTTAGCGGAGATCATACCGGGCTTTTTTGAACGCGAGTTGGGCGATCTATCCCTTGCTTTTGAGGGTCAGGTCAGAGACGCCCTGAACCGCCATCGTCAACGCACGGATGCCCTGATCGAATCGATTCGCAGGACTGCCGCCGAATTGTTCGACATCTCATATCAGCCGCTGGCCAGCCGCGAGGAGTTCGAGATCAAGAGGCAGCCATACTGGGTAACTCACCACTGGCCGGTATCTCTGAGCGTGCTACCAGAAGGCTTCTGGGATAGGTTGTTGCCCTATGGGATCAGGAAATCGAGAGCATTCCGGCGGGCAGGCGACCGAATTGAGGTATTGGTTGCCGAGAATGTTGAGAATGTGCGTTGGCCAACACTGCAGAATCTGTATAGGAGTTTCCGTGAGTTTGGCAATGCCCTTGACGCTCGCATGGAAGACGCAGTATCGGCGACGATGGGGGCAATTGAGGCTGCTTACCAGAAGCGGAAAGATCAGTCAGCGGCAGTGGAGTCCGAGACGGCGCGGTTGGAGTGTATTATTACCAAGTTAGAAGAGATCAATGGAGACCTCCGTTCACACTACGGAGCCAATGGTAAAGGAGGACAATGAATTGAGTTCAAAAATCACATCAGTACGAGGGCTTGAAATACTTGACTCTCGCGGCAATCCTACGGTGCGGGTATTTGTCACCGTGGATGACTATCTCACCGTCAGCGCATCGGTGCCGTCCGGAGCGTCAACCGGAGAAAATGAGGCCGTTGAGCTGAGGGACGGCGACAAGAGTCGATACGGAGGCAAAGGCGTACTTAAGGCAGTTGCAAACGTTAACGACGTAATCGCGCCCGAGCTCGTTGGTATGGATCCGGCAAAGCAGGCGGAGATCGACCTCAAGATGATCGATCTTGACGGGACGCCCAACAAGGGCAAGCTCGGTGCCAACGCAATCCTGGGAGTCTCAATGGCTGTAGCGAGAGCCGCTGCCGAAGTCGCTGAGCTACCACTCTATGCTTATCTGGGTGGTCCTGGCGCTACCCGCATTCCGGTTCCGATGATGAACATCCTCAATGGTGGCAAGCATGCCGATAACAGCGTGGACCTGCAGGAGTTTATGGCAATGCCCGTAGGTGCGCCGACATTCGCTGAAGCCCTGCGCTACGGTGCCGAGACATTTCATGCTCTCAAAGGAATCCTAAAGAAGAGAGGCTACTCCACTTCCGTGGGCGATGAAGGTGGGTTTGCGCCCAATCTGAAGAGCAACGAAGAGGCCGTCGAAGTGATTGTCGAAGCCATCGAGGCGGCAGGATATGTGCCCGGCAAGGACGTGGCGATAGCCCTTGACCCGGCTGCGAGCTCATTCTACGAGGACGGTGCATACGATCTGGCCAAGTCCGGCCAGGGCAAAAAGACCAGCGCTGAGATGATCGACCTCTACGCCGGCTGGATCGAGAAGTATCCCATCATTTCCATCGAGGATGGCCTAGCGGAAAACGACTGGGCTGGCTTCCATGAAATGACCGCCAAGCTCGGTGACAGAATTCAAATCGTCGGTGATGACATTTTTGTCACCAACACCAGCTTTGTCAAGCGTGGCATCCGAGAGAAGAGTGCCAACTCGGTCCTCATCAAGCTCAACCAGATTGGCACGGTCACGGAGACCATTCAGACCATCAATCTGTGTCGCAAGGCCGGATGGGGATATGTCATCTCGCATCGTTCCGGTGAGACTGAAGATGCGTTCATGGCCGACTTCGCCGTGGCGATGGGCGGGGGCCAGATTAAGACCGGATCTGCGTGCCGGAGTGAGAGAATTGCCAAATACAATAGACTTCTGGAGATAGAATCAGAGCTTGGGAATGCCGCCGAGTTCGGAATGTAGTTCGGACGGGGAGCTTCAGATTTAAGGCTGGGGCTCCCCTCCAGGCAGTAACCATCGTCCGGCAGGCGTTCCGGAAAACGGAGTAATAGCAAATTGAAAATACTTCTGATACTGCTGGGTGGGGCCCTTGGGGCTCTGACCAGATATGGAGTGACAACTCTCTCTACAAAAACATACGGTTCGGTCTTTCCGGTCGGCACACTGTACGTGAACTTGGTGGGCTGCTTCTTGATAGGTATTGTTTTTGGACTGGGTGAACTGCGCGGCATTAGCCCACAGTTTCGGCTGTTCTTCATAACGGGCTTTTTGGGGGCGCTTACCACGTTCTCTACTTACAGTCTGGAGACTGTCAATAACGCCAGCAATGGAATGACCAACCTTGCGCTGGTTAATATAGCGGCCAATAACATCGGCGGCCTCGCGCTTGTGAAACTCGGGCTGTTCCTAGCCAAGTTCATCTAATGAGTTTCGCATAATGATGTGACATACTGGCGGGTCGGATCAAGCACGAAACATTCTGCCAGGTTGTCACTACATTACCTGAAACTCAGTAAAGGAGGATCGCAATGCCACTCAAATACAACGTCATTGAGATATTCACGAGCGAAGAAGCCCGCTGGCAAGGAAGACCGGTGTGGGACACTATTGTTGATCATGTGCGAAGGTCAAGCATAGCAGCTCGATGCATAGTCAGCAGGGGGTTTGCTGGCTGCTATGAAAACGGCGAGGTAGCCAGCAGCAATATTGAGATACTCTCGTTCAACATGCCACTTAAGATTGAGGTTATTCTGACTTCCGCAGAACTTGATACGGTGCTGCCTGGCATTGAAGAGATGGTCACCGACGGTATCGTGGTTGTTGAGGACATGGATATTCATCTCCACCGCACCCAGAAACGGCTCATTCCAAGGCAGTTGCGCGTAAAAGATGCAATGACTCCCTCTCCACAGACTGCCTCCGAGGGAACGCCGGTCAGCGACGTGATACGCTTGCTGCTGAGCAGCGGGTTCAATAGTGTCCCGGTTGTCGATCTTGTTGGGCATCCCATAGGCATTATCACCCAGGGTGACCTGATTTCCCGGGCAGGAATGCCCGTACGGTTAGGCCTGATCGGCCAGCTCGAAGAACACCAGGTCGAGGAGTTCCTGGATACGGTATCTCACAAAACGGCGGGCGAGATAATGACCAAACCCGTGATTACTGTCAATGAGGACAAACGACTGGGCGAAGCGGTCGACATCATGCTCAAGCACCAGCTCAAGAGGTTGCCGGTGGTCAACTCCCAAGGTGAGATCGTTGGAGTGATTACTCGCTCCGATGTGTTCCACATAATCACAAGGGAAACTCCTGATTGGGAAGCAATCAAGGCACAGAATGTCCTGGTAGACAACATCACCATTGTTCGTGATATTATGCGCCGCGATACCCACACGGTTCGCCCAGACACGCCTGTGGAAGAAGTCGTCAGGCTCATTGACGACAGCGACATTCAGCGCGTGGCTGTGGTCGACAGTGAAGGAAGATTCCTCGGCCTCATTTCTGACGCTGATCTGTTGGGCTTGTTCTCGGAGCATCGTGCAGGCCTGTGGGATTACCTCATCAGAAAACTCCCATTTACCGAACTGGCCCGAAAGCACGAAGAACTAATCGAGCAGACGCAGGCAAGGAAGGCTGCTGATGTGATGAAGACCGACCTTGAGACTGTGCGTGAAGATACCCGGATTGAAGATGCCATAAGGATAATGTCCGAACACAGCATCAAGCGGCTGCCCGTGATCGATGAAAACGGAGTGTTCAAAGGCCTGGTGAGCCGCGATTCGGTGCTCAGGGCCGGGGTGAAACAACCATAGTATTTGGAGGAAGCGGGCGATGAATACAAACGAAGTGGTAGACAAAGAAGAGTCAGGTGTTGAGCGCAATGTCGTAACGCTCGGCTGGGTAGCATTCTTCGGGGGTCTTGCGCAGGATATGATCCAGCCGGTTCTGCCTATTTTCTATTCAACCGTGCTGGGGCTCAACAAGGAGTTCATCGGCCTGATCGAGGGGCTGTTAACTTCCGTAGTCAGTCTCGGAAAGATCGGAGCTGGCTACATATCCGATGCGCTCGGCATGCGTAAGGCTATCGTCTTTGTCGGCTACGCGCTTTCCGCTGTCGGCAGGTTTGGACTGGGGTTTGCGGGCTCCGGCGCATCCGCTCTCGGGCTCAGGCTGAGCGACGGCGTGGGCAAGGGCCTCAAGAATGCTCCGCGCGACGCGCTTGTTGCGAGTTCTATCGGAAGCAAGAAGCTGGGATTTGCCTTCGGCGTGCAGCGGATGCTCGATACGCTGGGCTCGTTTGTGGGGCCGCTGGTCACTTTCGCGCTGCTGCGGGTATGGATGAATCAACCCAACAAGTACCGGTTGCTGTTCATAACGGCCGGTATCATTGCGACCTTCCCACTGGTCATCATAGGATTCCTCGTTCGAGAGCGCAAAGCTCCGGTCAAGAAACAGGCCATATCGCTGGATGTGCTGAAAGGCAGGTTTGCGTGGTTCCTCGGGGTGATGCTACTGTTCACTCTCGGTAACTCATCGGATGCGTTCATTATTCTCAGGGCTCAGGCAGTTGGTGTCTCAGTCACGCTGATTCCGATCGTGTATGCTTTCTTTAACCTCGTTTCGGCATCGACCGCCATTCCCGCCGGGAAGCTCGCCGACCGTGTCGGGCGACGCAAAGTCATCGGATATGGCTGGGGAGTCTATGCTCTTGCCTACGTCGGTTTTGCGTTTGCCCGAGCGCCGTGGATGATGTGGGTGCTCTGGGGATTTTATGGCCTGTTCTATTCTTTGACCGAGGGTTCCGAGAAAGCGATGGTTGCAGAGATGGTACCGGATGAGAGCCGCGGAGCAGCATATGGTCTCTACAGCGCCTCCATCGGCATAATGGCTCTTCCAGCAAGTTTGATCGCCGGTATCCTCTGGAGTCGCATCTCGCCTGCGGCTCCGTTTGCCTTCGGGGCAGCGTTAGCGGGACTTGCGTTTATCGCTCTGCAAATGTTCCCTCAACAGAGACGTAAGGAGGAAACGGATTGATTGCAGAGACCAGAACAACTAGGAGAGCACCTTTCAGGTATAGATACTGGATCGTATTTATCGCAATCGGCCTTGTGATGGGAATGTTAAGCTACGGTGGCACATTCAATGGTAATGTGCGTGTAGTCGATCCGAATCGAGTTTTCGAAGTGGTCAGTTGGTCGGACTACGGCTTGTGGATGTGTTGAAGTCCAGACATATCCGCTCGGTGGTGAACCTGCGTGGGCATTTGCCAGAGGATGCAGGTTGCGCGATGAGTGGGCTGTGTGCAGATGTATGGGTATTGCCCACATTGACATCAGCATGAGTGCTGGTAAGCTGCTGATCGCGCTCGACACACTGCCCCGCCCGATGTTGATTCACTGCGCGGGAGGGTCGCACCGAACAGGGCTTGCCTGCACATTATACGTGAACATCTACAAGAAGATGCCGTTGGACGAAGCACAGTCTAGTCAGCTTACCTGGCGCTACGGGCATCTATCCTTTGGAGCGGCGAATCCGATGGATGACTTCTTTGCTCTCTACCGACAGATCGGCCAGGGGGTGTCGATTCGCAGGTGGGCACTGAACCGCTATCCGGGTGTATATGCCGGGCAAACTGAACATTGAAGACCAAGGGCCACGATTAAGAAAGCATACGAGGAATGTGTAGCTGTGCATCATGTCGATAAGCATACAACCTATTACGAAGTGCTCGAAGCCGTGCGTGACGCAAAGGGCTGCCCGCTGTGCAGACTGGAGGCTGACAGCGTTCATCGATACCTGGATACTCTGCTCTACGAGAGCGTCAACGATCCGGGTGTGCGGGTTGATCTCGTCCGTGCCAAAGGTTATTGCAGGCGACATGCTCAGAAGCTGGCTCGGATGGGGAACGTGTTTGGTATTGCGATACTCTATCAAGACCAGGTGAAACTAGTCGCGGAGTTTCTCGACGGTCTCCCCGATACGCCATCAAAGTCTATGAAGCAACTCTGTGAATGGCAGCGCGCCGAGTGCTGCCCGGCTTGCCGGACCCAGTTTGAGTGCAGAAAGCGCTACGCGTCGATTCTGGTGGGCGGACTTGCTGATAAGGAGATGCACTCGGCCTACTCGTCCGGCTCAGGATTATGCGTGCCACATTTCCTGTATGCGCTGAAAGAAACGCGAGATACTGAGATATACCGTTTTCTAGTCGCTCAAGAGCGAATTAAGATCGGCGCGCTGTTGCACGACTTGCAAGAATTCTACCGCAAGCATGACTACCGGTTCAGCCATGAAAGCTTCGGCAAAGAGAGCGATTCCTGGCTGCGAGCTATCAAGCTGATAGTCGGTGAGGATGGTGGATACGATGGATCGTGACAGCCTCGGCGGTATGAACGACGCCCACAAGCGCGGGATATCCATAACCCTGACCATCCTTGACGAGACGATTTGCGAAATGGAGAAGTGGGCAAACGGGCGCGAGGTTCAGTCAGTCTTCTATAGAGAGCGTAATACGCTGTCGAGTCGACAGAGACAGCAGATACTCTCGGAGATTGCCCAGATGCGTAGCTTACTCCGGGAACTGCAGGAGACCCTGGGGCTTGAGCCGACTGTACAAGATGCTGCGGCCGCGATCCGAGGCAAGTGTTCGGGACTCTGGGAGCATATTGTCGAACTCAAAGCAAAGCACATGCGCCGCTATGGTGAGGTGCCTGCGGACCTGAATGAATATCTCGATCCCCGAGCTGAGCAGTTGATACAGGGCATTTTGCATATCCTGGATGCTTTGAAGCTGCAGTAGACGCGGGAAGATCAACGGGAGTAGACCAATCCAACTTGATGTCGAACATGCCCTGCTTTAATGAGTTTCATATGATGATGTGACGTACTGGCAGTTCAGATTGTGTGCGAAACCTTCTGCCGGATTGTCACTACACTACCTGAAACTCAGAGTACATAGATCCTCTACAGCCGGCCAGATGACTCTTCATGCCTTTGCCCTCCTGCTTTTGTATTTCCGGAATGACGCGATCATGCAGAAATGCATAAGCATCGTCCTTGTCCTGGTCCATCATGATGACCTTGAGCCGCATGACATCTTGGTCGCTGAAGTTAATGGTAGCCATCTATTGACTCCTTTCATTGTTATTGGTCAGTGCTACCAGCCCATTCGGGCTTTACCATCGCAGGGATGTGCTATCCTACCGCCTGATTGGGACAGAATGTCTTGCACTTCATACATCCTGCGCACCGGTAGAAGTCGATCCAAGGTCGGACATCCTCTGACTCGCGCAAGGTAGCCTCCATAGGACAATTCACCTCTATCAGGCATGGGGTGCAGTTTCTGCACTGCTCCGGATTTATCAAGGCTCTTTTCAATGGCATCCTCTCCCTGCACCGCAGTTTCCGCGAATCGATCTTCTACATTTTTTACTTGACAGTCTAACATTATTTGGTTAAACTACCAAATGTCGAAACAATTCGGCTCGTATACTTGGAGGCTCTCACGAAAAGGGGGGTGACAAGTAATCATGATTCGATCCGATCAGAATGAACAGCACACTGGCAAAGCTCGGAACTTGCTTTGGGGAGTGCTGGGCGGCATGGCTTTCTGTGCAACGATGGTGACTGTCATGATGGTCGCAGGTCCCAAGCTGATGGGCAGAATGTGCGGCAAGAAAGGCGTAATGCAGATGTGTGGTGTTGAAGATCCTGTCAACCTACTGAAGCGCCGGTACGCCAGCGGAGAAATTCGCGAGGATGAGTTTCTACGTATGAAGCAGGAACTGGAGAAATGACCGAGAGGAGATACTGAGAATGGCACAAGACAAATGCTGTTGTGGCGGGGGCGTTAGAACGATACTTGCGTGCTCCGGCGCATCGAACGTCGGACAGATCACGAACGAGGTGGCTAAGAAGCTCGATATGGAGAAGCAGGGACGGTTTTTTTGCCTTGCGGGAGTTGGCGGTCACATAAGTGGCATGGTCGCCTCAGTGGACGGATCGGACAAAGTCCTTGTGATTGACGGCTGCCCTGTGGCGTGTGCGAAGCTGACTATGGATGAGGCCGGGCTGAATGGTTATGACTATGTCGTGGTAACCGACCTTGGCATTGAGAAGAATCATGACTTCGCGCTTGATCCTACCGATATAGACAAGACTCTGGAGGCTTGCTGCAAGAAGCTCAACAGCCCGCAGGCATAATCAGTCGTTGAGTATTGGACATGCCAAGATAAGGTGTTGCGTAATTCAGAGTATTTGGTTATAATGCCAAATACGAGGAACAATCAGATATGAACAGGCGAGCATACGAAGAAAGAGCAAAGATCATAAAGGCGCTGGCCCATCCCAGCCGGCTGATGATGGTGGATGCACTCGTTGAAGGCGAGAAGTGCGTCTGCGAGCTGACCGAGTTAGTGGGCTCTGATATGTCCACGGTCTCCAAACACTTGGCGCTGATGAAAGAG
>Ga0123519_10002192_pt1 | contig 33219 bp, 28 predicted proteins | sample YelNatPaOPRAMG02_FD_87396 | JGI IMG/M metagenome (GOLD analysis project Ga0123519, IMG submission 87396) | Hot spring microbial communities from Yellowstone National Park - Yellowstone National Park OP-RAMG-02 (version 2) | ecosystem: Environmental > Aquatic > Thermal springs > Hot (42-90C) ... | reverse complement strand
GGATAGTGTCTCAGAACGAGGTGCTACCTCGAATGGTCACCCGCAGACAGTGCGTCTCGTGCGACCCGGTGCCCGCCTCCGCTCGCCGACCCAAGAGGCCGCAGAAAGCCCGCAACACACCGCCCCCATGCATAATGTCATCCGCCGAGCCTCCGACTCGCCGCAGCGGGACACGCTACAAGCTGACCGAGACCACAAGGACGACATGCATACAACGGAAGCTGACGCGAGCGATGAGGCGATTGCTGTATGTCCGGAGACACGACGTGCTTTCGGACGAGATGCGGCATCCGCATTCGAAACGCTGGCACCCAAACAGCATAGCTTTATAGTTTTGATTGCAGGAACGTGCGCGGCAATCGCCGAAAATCCCGAACAAGAGACGGGAAAGCTTCAGTCCCTGCCCTCATTGCTGCGTGAACTGGACCGTTTCCAACGCGCTGTGCGCAGCAGTCCCAGTGGGACGGCCTGCAGCGCGCACGCGACCCTCCTATGCATACGATCCCTCACAGAACTCTTTTTGGATATTTGTCCCGGGTATCAGATTCGAATCCCGAGCGAACCTAAGGACGGTGTTCGGCTAAGTAAGGCTGTAAGGAAGCTTCGCAAATATGAATCAGTGCTGCTGCAAGCCTATGCGAGTTTTATCCGATGGCTCAGGAAACATCTTGAGGGCGCAGGCAGATGCCCCGATACCGCCCACAGCGCAGTCGATGGAATGCTGCGGCAGACGTGCCTGCGATCTTGTCAGGAATTACTGCTTCAGCTCTGCCATTTTAACCATGCAGAGGACTTGGTCGAGATGCTCGTGTCGCAGTTCGGCACCGACGCGGCAACTGATGAAGTACTCGTGGCGACTGCCAGCGAACTTATGGAGCTCTTTGAAAGCTCTACGGGCTCGAGTTTGCGGACGGCGGTTCGACTGGTTCGAGCCCTTTGCCGGCGCCTTCGAGACGAAGGGATCCGTGCACCAGCGGCAATTGTGGAACCGCTGCTAAAGGTTCCCCTGGAAGCGCTTCATGCGGCCCCGAAAAAGAAGCGCCATCAGCAGCATGCGGACGGCGGAAACACTGCACATCCGCTGAGCCGTCGGAAGAAAGCGCGCATGCAACACGGAGCGCTACGTCAATGGATGGAGGAGAAGCAACGCTTGGACCGCCAAGTCGATGAACAGCTTTCCCGGGATATCCACGACCTAGAAGCGGAATCCACACCGGAGGAGATGAACTGGGCGAGACGCCAAGTCATGGCAGCGCTGTCGCAGGCGTATGCGCAGTGTTTACTGCAGCTGGAGCAGGCGTTGCAGTCACAGACGAATACAGGTGATACGGCAATCCCGCCGGGGAAAAATGAGAGGTCGCGGTCACCTGGGGGCAAGGTGACGCCACAGACACAACTTCGGGACAGGCGCGCGCGCTTGAAGCGGCTCAACATCTTGCTGCCACGAATCGCTGAAGGTCTTGGGCAGATTGCGCTCTACTTGAACGCCAAGCTCTTGAACGACCTGCTTTTGACCATGTATCGCATCATAGACGCCGCATTCGCCGCGGACACGGAGGCGCAATCATTGCTGGGCCTCCTGCGCTGCGTGCGTGCCGCGTACCAGATCATCATTGCACAGCAGATCGCAACACAGAACGCCGATCCAACGTACCTGGACGGCATCCTCTTTCGATGCATGAATCCGACAGGCGTCGTAGTCAAGCTCCCGCCAGATTGCCGTGCCTCCTGGCACCGTGAACTCACTGCAGCGGTGGATTTCGGATTGCTGGGCTCGCGGCGAACGCTCCCGATTCGCCGCGGAGCAGCGTTCTGGATGCGACTCTTAGAGTGCGCGCTTCATGCGACGGACACATCATGGGCATGCTTGTACGTACGCAAGGCGGAATCCCTGGTGGAACGGTATCCGGTGCTGCGAACCTGGCTTGCATCAGCGATGACCGTGGAAGAAACCGACACCAACACCGACACTGATCGAACGATCCTTGCAGCTCCAATAGGCCTGCTGCCCAGCACGCCCCGAGCGCTATCCGATCATCACTGGGACGCGCTCGCCGCCGATCCCGATATCGTAGGCGCTATGCTGCTCGCCGATCAAGCGGTGGTGGCGATCGATGCACACGGCACGCGCGTGCGTGTTCGGGATTTGTGTGCGGCGCCAGCGCTGGGGCCGCACACGCAGCGCGGTGCAGCGTCGATTGCCCAGGCGCTGCTGCAACGCCTGCGTGCACCGCTTCCCGCGATCTAGGAGCGCTCCTGGGGTACTACATCTTGGAACGCGCTGGCGTTCCGATGGGTGCCTTGTCTCGAACGGACGTCTGTCGTCGAGGTGCGGCTCATCCCGTCTGTGTGCGTTTGGCGAGTGCGCGCAACAGGCGTACCAGATAGGATCGGTACACCGGTGCGTGATCGTTTGGGTGAATGGTGTTCTTTGGTGCGATTTTCGTGTCTGGGGTTGGTGGAATCCAGCGGCGGCGGGCGGGGGCCTCGGGCGGCTCCCTGTTGTGGCCGCTCTCCTAGATTTCGACAACTATTGCCTGGTCGGGCGATCCCGGACTGGATGGATCGACCGTATACCATGGAAATGGCGGTGTTTGCGCATTCGGGACCGTATTTGGAACCAGAGTATCGACCGAGTCACTGCAAATGGTGCGGCAAGTGCGAGTTTCGCATGTTTCCGCATGGAACGCAAGCCGTGCGAGTTGCTTACCCGCATTGCCGCACGGAACGGGCAGGCCGTGGATCCCCTGGGCAGCCTACCAGTGGCACTGCCGCTGCAGCCGAACAGGTGCGATGCACGCAACGCAGGTACGGGTGCCAATGGATGCGGGCAACGCATCCCAGCATGGAACCCTGCTGCTGAGCAGCGTGGACGAATTTTCCGCATGACAGCGACGTTTGCATCGTCCGGCGTTCGCAGTCTCGAAAATGGTCCCGCCAGCCGCTGTGAACAAGCGCTTGCGTCGCTGACTAGGCCGCGCACTGATCGCGACTTGCCGCGATCGAACAGCAGCAACACGCAACGTCTTTTGACGTCTGGCGGCACGCAGTGGAAACGCCAGCGCATTGCCCCCGCTGGTGATAGAGGCGCTACGAGAGTAGCACTTCAACGACCGACCATACCTGGAAGAAATCGGGTGCGTCAGCGGCGATGCATCCGTGTCGTAGTTTCCGTTGCAGCAGACAACATATCTGCGCGCATTTTCGCTAAAAACGGCAGAAAGCGCTTCACGTATTGCGATTCCCACTGCCACGTGGGATCCGTCGCGCAAATGCGCAAGACATTCTCTCGATAGCGTTCTTGGTGACGCTTTACCTGTATGATGGACGACACCAAACTGGACAAGTCGGTGAATGCGGTACCCATCATCGCACTTGAAGGTGCTCCAGAGGCATCCAACTCGCCATCGAGCCGCTGAAGCGGCAGATCCTTTTCCAAGCACGGATACGCATAGGCGATGACCGGCAGACCGCAGCCCCACATATCGAACACCTTCATCGGCAGATCCATTCCAGACGAGGATTGATGCATTGAAATACCGGCATCAGCACAAGAAAGCAGCTGTGCGTAGTCGTCTCTGCTCGGTAGCCAGAGTGCGTGCAGGCTCCAGCGCGTCAGGCCAAGCTGGGGCCAAAATCGCTCCACGTAAAACGAGCGCAACGGACCGCGTCCCGTAATGAAAAGACGCCCAGACCAGCCGTACTTTTTCTCTAAAAGCACCACTGCTTGAAAGAGAAGCTCCATGGGTTCATCTGGTGACCAGCTCGTCGCGCTGCAGAGCCAAACCTGGGCTATCGCGCTTTCGATCGCTTCATCCGTCCATTGGAAAACGCGACGACACAGGTCCCGGCGCCGGTGGTATCGCTGTTCGGTATCGAGCGCGCTCGACAAGAAGCGCTGCGTCCAGTCGCGTAACGGGCGGTCGGGAAGCACCAGCAACTTGCTCCGCTCAAGCGCCATCTCTGCGAGTAGGTGCTCCCCGAGCGTACCAGTGACGGCGAGGTGTGCGTCCGCTACGCGCGCGCCAAGCAGGTACTCCAGACGCGCTGCAAGGGCGACAGCGGAGCCTGGTGCCCGGTTGATGGCCATAATCGAGTGCGTCGTGTTGTGCCAGTCGAGTACGGCGATTGCACCCGGTCGCGCGCGATGCCATCGCAGCCACGGTACCAACATCAAGGTCGGAAACGCGGGAGGGTTCTGCGCCACCAGGAGGTCCCACGGCGGTATATCATCGAACGCGCGACGCACGAGCCACAGTCGCGTCACGAGTGCACAGAACGCCCGCCAGGGGTAACTCAGACGGCGCCGCCAGCGTCGCGTTTGTTCGCCCGCGTGGACGGAAGTTGGCGTCGCGCGAGATAAAGACACAACACGAACTTGCGCGTTGTTCAGGTCGTCCACGTTGCCGTAGCCCAGCAGGGTCACCCGAAAGCCCTCCGCCGCTAAAGCTGAGGCGTGTGCAAGCATGCGCGGCGACTGCTCGAGCCGCCCCAGCACAAGCACCACCGCGTGCGGTGCCACCAGCTCCGAGTCGTCATGCTTTGCCTCTGGCAACCGCGCTGTCGACAGCGCCATACCCGCGTTACCGATGCGCAAAAATGCACCGTTCCTGGCGGGACTCGAACCCGCAGTCTTTCGATCGACTCTGTGGTATAGAAGTCGAATACGTTGTGGACCGAGATACGGGGGCGCGAATCGCCTCCGGGCGTCCCCTGTGGCTCGGTTATCCACGGCGCGCGCGCAGCAACGCCCAGCCTTCGATGCTGCAAACTGCTCAGCGATACATCGGACGTCACGCTTTACGCCACAGGAACGGGGTACACCAACTGACATTTGATCAAAATTACTATATAAAGAGAAGCCATTCCGGGGATCGCTCAGATTGATTGGCGATGGTGCGTGCTCGGCCTCGCGGAGCGATCGGCGGCGGTGCCTGGCATGTGCGATCCGCAGCCGCGATTCGCGATCGCAGCGCGCCTCTTGAGCTGCTTGCTTGCTTGCTTGCTTTCGCGTCGCTGCCAGGTAACGCAACTGCTAACATGTTCGCTTTTCTACCGAGTATCACTTCTCATCGTCTGTACGTTTCTGGAAAAGATGGGCTTCGTACGAGTACGCTCAAGACTGAGTCAGCTCGGTTGCAGACTCGGGTTGGGTGCCGCTCGCGCCCGGCGACGTTGCGCATGGTCGCTGCCGAGAAGAAGGTACCGGTGAATCTCTATAAACCGAACGATCCTCTTATCGGGACCTGCATTTATAACAAGAAGATTGTTGGGGACGACGCACCGGGCGATACATGTCACGTCATCATTCACCACGACGGCAAGCTGCCGTACCTGGAGGGGCAGTCTGTGGGCATCATCCCCGAGGGCACCGACGAGAAGGGTCGCCCGCATAAACTTCGTCTCTATTCGATAGCCTCCACTGCCGCTGGTGACTTTGGAGACTACAAGACGCTGTCACTCGTGGTGAAGCGCTTAGTCTATACGAATGAGAAAGGAGAGGAGGTTCGTGGCGTTTGCAGCAACTACCTGAACGATATCAAGCCGGGCACTCCAGTGAAGATGACCGGCCCCGTGGGTAAGGAGATGCTTATGCCGGACGACCCGAATGCGACGATCATTATGCTGGCCACGGGAACGGGCATTGCGCCTTTCCGTGCCTTTATGCGAAAGGCCTTCGTCGAGAAACACGCAGACTATCAGTTCAAGGGGAAAATGATCCTTTACCTGGGTGTGCCAACGTCGTCATCGCTGCTCTACCGAGATGAGCTCGAAGAGATGAAAGCGAATGCGCCGGACCAGGTCGAACTCCACTACGCCATCAGCAGGGAAATGAAAAACAAACAAGGCGGAAAGTATTACCTGCAAGACGCAATGGCCGAGCGTGGTGAGGAAATCTGGCAACTGCTGCAGAAGGATAACACCTACGTCTACATGTGTGGCTTGAAAGGAATGGACTCGGGCATCGATGCTTTCATGAAAGATCTCGCGGCAAAGGATGGCGTAGACTGGGCGACTTTTAAGAAGCAGCTGAAGCAACAGCATCGCTACAATGTGGAGGTATACTGAAAGGACGCACTGGTGATGCTCTCTGCCGAGGCAGCGAGCGCCTCGAGCAACCATCGCCCCGGTACGATTGTCGTAGACGGGATACTGGAGACGAATTCGAGTCGTTGCGGTGTCGTGCTGGGCGAAACGCTCCGCGTTGTGACCGTTTGCGACACTCAAGAGCGCTTCCACAGCTTTTGAGAGCGTGCGAAGCGATTCACCGTAAAGCGAGGTTCATCGGATACTTGCAAGCGTCTTCCAGGCAGCTGGGTGCAGTGATTTGAGCTCGCACGTAACTCGGCGACTCGATCACGGTACCTGGTCGGTGTACGGCTCGCGAATGATGTCGCTGAGAGAAATGACACCTCTGCGGTTCCGAGGAAGGATACGTGAACGGCGATATGCGTGCCGCATCGTGCACGGGCGACCGACTGCAGCACTGGAGAAGCGCTTCGAGGCGCTGCAACCGTCACGTGCTTCCATTCGCTTGACGGGCAAGAGGGTGCAGCATGCAAGTCGCCAGCGCGGAGAGGCATCGCTCGTGGACGTGGAATGCAGCGCACCAGTTGCCGTGATGTCTTGGTAGCACCGGGATTCAAGCGTATCTGCACCGGAGACGAGCTGATGAAGCGCAACGCACCATTCGTTTGTTTCGTTGTTTTCCATTGGAAACACTGCAGAGTTACAGGGGCCACTACTCGATGTATTTTTCGATGAAGCGATGACACCGTTTCTCGGTCTGAATCATATCCCAGGCCGAGTCCCGTCGAGAAAGTACGTTTTGGGTGGTTTCGCTCTGGCGCCAGCAGGAGCTAAACTACCGCCAAAAACGCGCAGGCACAAGAGCCCAGTGGTAGCATGTTTCCCCGTACAAACGGATACTGAGGAAAACTCGATAGAACGCTGGATGTATACCAAAGAGCTGGCACCCGAGAAGCCGCCTCCGCGCACGACCAAATGCAAACGTCCGCAATCGACAGCGTAGACTGCTAGGCTTTCAGCATGCTCGCCATGACATCCATGTCAGAGTGAAATGGCACGGGTCACCTACGTTGGCCATACAATCTGGAATTCAGGTCTCTGGGGTACATCATCAGCTTCAGCCTTTTGCAATCTGTTTTTCTACCAGCGTCCTTTTTTCTATCTTATCTCCGACAAGAAATACTCACAACTCTCGTTTCTCTTTAGCTTCGTTACAGCAGTCGGAACATGGATATTGCAGTACCAGAGTCCTAATTTCACTGCACTCGGCTACCGTTCACGCATGCCGTGCACAGACGGCAGTTGCGATGTACGCTTCGCTTGTCACTTTCATCTCCTCCGTCTAAAATTTCGTCGAGATTTGGCAGCGGTAGCGGTTGGCTAGGATCAGGTCGCCCCATTCGTCCGCTAGAGCTCCTCCGCCAAATGCCGACCTGTGGCGCTTGACTGCTTGCCTCATCACTCGATACGTGAACGTGACGAATGCTGAACCCTCAACTCGATGCTTTGCTCCGTTTCCTCCACCGATGCTGTACGCTACGACCGCGGGTCTCTTCTGGGCGATTCCACAGACATGTCTGCTGTTCACTGTCCAGGCAAACACATGACGCTCCATTCGAGAAAGTATGTATGGAACGCACAGGGTATCCATGATGAACCAAATCCCCGAAGAAGACTCTAAGTTAGAGACCAAGTCGAGAGATTTCGATCCGTCTACGCTCCGTTCATGGGAAACAGGGACGCACTCTTCACCGCAAGCGATCGCCGCGGTGACTCAAGTCCGAGTCCAAGACCCTTTTCCATGCAAGCGCACAAAACAGGAGCCTCGGGGGCCATATCCCTGGAGAGGTATCATGCAGCTGCTGCCGGTGCTGGTGCTGGTGCAGAGTACCGTTTCACATGTGGCCACATAGAGAGGAGGACATTTCCTTCGATCAGAATCTACGCTCTGACCGGACAAATTCAGTGACCTTTTCACATGAGATTGTCAGCGAGTCGTCCGAAAACGAGGTCGAGTTTCTGTCCGCGTTATGCCAGCAGCGCGAACGACAGCACCCACGAGATGCCTTGAAAAAGCAGAATCGAATACTTGTAGACTGCTTGATTTGGGCATGCTACACGTAAGCAAAGGTAACACGCGGTGCATTGTATATCGGAGCTGGATAATGAAATCGGCTATTTTATGAACCCTACTTCGAGGGCGTCGTATACCGTCCTGATTCCCGCGATGCAACGATTTTCAGTGGCCAGGCGTCGAAGGAACTACACAGAAAACGCGACCGAGAATCTTAAACATACGAACGCATCGGCAAGCCCTAATGACTGCACTTGACATAGCAAGCCTGTACATGTAAAATATTCGGAAAAAAACATTACACAGGAACAGGGCACTGTGATCAGTGCTTCGTTTTAATCTGAAACTGATGTAGGGCACAAATCATGCACTTCGTCATGCCGCTGCCGACCAGCACGCTGGCCCCAGAGCGTCATCGATCCAATCGTCGTCGTTTGATATATGCATGGACATTCTAGGTTGGCGTTCCGGCAACAAAGTGTGTTATGAATGGCGCAAGTGGCCCTTCATTTCGCGCGCTACGCCTGCATCCTAGTCAGAGAAACTAGTCCACTGGATCGGCAACACCTCCCTCGGTGATAGCAAAGCTCGCTTCGGCCTCAGGGAGCGATGGAGAATCGTAGATCTTGCAGATACGGTTCTCACCGCGACCCTTGCGAAAATACAGACGAGTCTGGCACGCATGAGCAATGATATTGCCACCAATCGGAACGCGCGGATCAGCAAACATCATGGCGTCGGGTTTCGCGACCACCTGGTTTGTTATGACGACCGCTACGCCGAATTCATCAGCGAGGCGCTGGAGGGCGCGCAGGAATCGAGCCATGTGTTGCTGACGGGCGGCAAGCTCGCCACGCCCAGAGTAGTCCGTGCGGTAGAGCGCAGTGGCCGAGTCAACAACGACGAGGGCGTAACGGCTTTCGCTCATCAGGCCCGCTGCCTGCATGAGTAATTCCATCTGGTGGTCGGTATTATACGCTCTGGCAAATGCAACGTTATCCAGAACATCTTGCGGATCCAGCTGGAAACGCTCCGCAATCTGCACGATGCGCTCGGGGCGGAAGGTGCCCTCGGTATCGATGTAGAGGGCCTTGCCTTCGGCGCCACCCTCGGCGACAGGCATCTGGCAGGTGACGCACAAGGTGTGACACAGCTGTGACTTGCCGGTGCGAAACTCCCCGAACAGCTCCGTAATACTCCCTGTTTCAATACCGCCTTGGAGCAACGCGTCGAGCTCCTTACTGCCGGTCGTCAGAAAAACCAGATCTTTTCGTATTCGATGCACTTCCGTGGCGGTGGTGAAACCAGCCATCACCAACTGGGCTGCGGCAGATTTCAGCTTCTCCGCTTTCGCTTCGCTAACGCCTTTGATAGAGGTGAGTTGCTTCATGGTCAGGTAGACGACAGCCTCGACACTGTGCACACCGCCCTCCTCTCGTAGCTTTTTCAAGTCAGAGGCGGTGATACCCTGCACGCCTTCCAGCGCCGCGAGGGGTGTCGGACCCGCAGCAACCGTTTGTTCATTCTTCTCCACTAGATCTTCCTCCAAGGCCTCAACTGTTGCAGTAGCTTCCACACGACGAGGCATGGGTTCTCAGAGTAACGTTCCCGCTGACACGCACACGCACACGCACACGCACACGCACACGCGCGGTAGACGCTCCAGTGCCGCGAGGTCGTACGGCGCGTGCGCGCGCTGCTTCCCAGCCCGATGCCAGTTCGAATTCCCGCGGCACCGCGCGATCTCTGACGCTGCGACGGCGCCTGTGGCGGCGGCGCTCGTACGTACACGAGCGGAATCCGAGGATCGCACGCGATCCATCGGTTGCCATCGCTCGTGGAGCGCCCCCGGAATGATGCGGGATGACGCGTTCGCTCCTAGATCATGATAGCTGGCGTGTGATCCGGTATCTCCAGGTCGTCCAGATGATCTGCGGGTAAAAACCCGTCCCTGCGGCACGTTACCTGCAGCTGCGCGTCGACGACGCCAGCACCGCAACGCGAAACACAGACGCGCACGGGCACGCTGCGCCCTGCGGTGCCGTACCCCCCGACATTCCATCTGCGAGTTTCGGAGGATGCGCAGCGAATACGGATGGTATTCATGTTCAGGTTGGGTCTGTGCGGTCCCGGATATTATTTCGACACTTCCCTATCAACGGTATGGATACAGAAGCGGCATTCGGGTGCGTTTTGACGGACTCATCGAGGTCATGAAAGCGCCGCTGTCTTCAGCCTGGTTCCAAAGATTCCGAGTCGCGATCCATGGCGCGTCGAAACGACACGTGATCTCGATGCCTAGGCGAGCCGCATAGGTGGTGTCGTAATCGAGACCCGCCGTGTGTATCAAGCTTGGTTTCGGTTCAGGACGCCCTCAAGCGGAGGTCGCAAAACGCAGCGTGCGTGTTGCAGATGGAAACCCGACTCGAGAAGCACTCGCGGCACTTGCGCTGCCAAACTCGGAGTCGCCGGCCGAATCGCGTCATCGGACAGGAACCGTTGACTTGATTCTTGCGAAACATATCGTGGCAAAGGCCGACGTTCAGTTTTCAGATTCCAGAAGCACAGTTCGATGCGGCTGCTTTTGTGCCACCGCGTCTTGAAGGTAATCTCTAGCACGGCCCCAGGTGGTGGTGTCGGCGGCCGAAGGCGTACGCGTCGCTACGTGATGCTGCCCTCGTTGCAGTTGATGACGTTACATCGTGTCGCACGCATATAACAAAGTCCCCGACAAGTGTGACAGGCGTTTACGTACACAAACAATAACCGGCGCGATCCTACCATGAGCCTAGTCGCATCTGGAAGTATCGGGACGGCAGAACGTGCGTGGCGCTTCAGCGGTGCACTCGCAGTCGCTGATGCGATCATAGATCGCAGGTAGCACGGATCGTGTGCTGAACCGAAACAGATGCAGCGCTGTTGGAGATGTGTCAAGTGCCGGGTACACTGCACGAAGCGAACGCTGTGCAATCCTAATCGGCCTGCTCCGTTCCAAGATAGGAAATGCCGGGAAAAGATCAGCCAAAGCAGGTTGCTCCTGTTTCAGTCAGCGCGGAGCCGAATGGTGCAATGACTGCTGGATCTTGACTGGCATGCGAAATGCATCAGCCGCAGCGGTAGACACAGAAGCGAAAGTTGAGTAAGTCAGGCCAGGTCGCCTACGGTAGTCCGCCTTCCCAGATGCCCTTGTTCCGGGGACAGATTTGTTTCGTCGCTGCGTATCGCATCACGAACCCGAACGCGTCTACCTGAGCGAGCGTAGGTTACGTGCAAGCGTTGCGCCATAATCGAGCGTCAATGATCCAGTTTCGTACGACGAACCCGCGGTATTCACGTATCCAACAAGGATCGCAGCAGCTTGATCGAGCTCCCGAAATAGCGTCATGCGGTGGTGCCTGCGTGACAGGATAACCTGCACGAAGGTCACGAGAGGTAGCGTCCAAAACATGAACAGCGAAAGCGGGAACCACCGCGCTCATAAACGATGCTTCGCAAAAATAATTCTTGGTCGCTGGACGCTTTTGTGCATCCTGGAAAACATCGTTTGCTTCATCGATCGTACACCATGAGAGAACACCGGTGCGAGCATGCTCGAACAGCGATGCGCAGTGCGTGCCTACGTGTCCGCAGAGCGGAACTGTTTGCAGTTTACAGACTTCACTGGAGCGCACTGCACAAGTTATCCGCTCAGCGCTGGCACAAACTGAACTTGGTATAAACGGACGGGAGTCTGACTGGCTCGGGGGCTCCTCAGTGACCGCCAGCGTGCAGGTTGTCTCTGTGAAGCTCACCAGCACTGGTGCAATCGAGTTTGACGAACGAGCACTCGCCTGCCGTGAACGCTCTGCGCACCTAGCACCAATATGGAACGGGAACCAGGTGCACCTTATGCTGTCGGCAGTGAACCTGTAGGCAGTTTTCCGCGGCGGCAAGTGCTCTTCCAGGACCTGACCTCAACTCTCTGCACTTTTGCGTTGTCGTTGGCAGCACTGGCTGTCAGTATATGCCTCGGGTTCGCGCGACCAACTGTGAGGCCTTTTTTCGTCAACGACGCGAATCACTGGTACCCGTTCAGAAACGAGACGCTGCCATACTTTGTACTGCTTTTGGTTGGACTCGTTGTCCTGACGCCCGTCATCGCACTGTACGAGTTTTTTGTGTACCTGGAGCGAGAGTCGTTCTTCGCGGCTCTGAATCACGTGCTTGGTTTCATCTCTGCGTTCGCATGGAGCTCCATGACGACTCAGTGCATCAAACTGTACGCGGGGAGCTTGCGGCCGGACTTTGGCTCCCGATGTTTCGGTAACGGCAAGTTCCCGCCGGCTGCCTACAGCCCCGGCGTCGTGCTCAGTAACATGGAGTGCACTGTCGCCGATGCGCGCTTCTTGAACAGCGGTCGCATGTCGTTTGTCAGTGGTCATACGTCCACCGCGATGGTATTCGCGACCTACTTTGCCCTCTTCCTCAGTCGTCGTGCCCGAATGCTTCCAGAGACGCGCTTCAGGTGGCTGAAGACCAACCTCATGTATCTGGGTGCACTCATCACGCTGCTCATGGCGATATTCGTCGGGGTTTCGCGCATTGTGGATAATCGGCACTTTCCGGCTGACGTGGTTGGCGGGGCCTTGGTCGGCATAGGCTTTGCTTTGGGCATTTTCATGCTCATTGAAAGCAATGTGCGCATTTTACATGATAAGAAGTATCATCCGTTATCGTTTAATGGCTTTGAGCGTCCGCCAGTTGTCTAAACGACGAGCAGTGCTTGCGTTGACGGATGTCGTTGAGCCGGACATGCGTTTGTGCGGCTTTCGATCATAGCGGCGGCCGCCCGTCGTCGTCGTCGTCGTCGTCGTCGTCTTGCTGCTGGGAGAAATTCCTTGCGGAGAAGCAGCAGCTTCTCAGTTGTCTTGCGACGGGGTGCTTAACGCTCGCTCTCGAGGTCCGGCGAGAATCGGGTTATTCTGGTTCCGTCGAGAGGAGCATGTTTGGGTGGTAGTCGGTTCCAGTCGCTGCCTCCAAACAGCTTCCCCACTGTTTCATATGGATTCTTAGGGATCAACAACTGCTGGATCCATCGCTTTCTGGATAGCATAGACGCATTCACAAAACATTCATGGATGGCGCTGTTCGAGAAACTCTGGCTAATGGTTGACCCGTACAGCACTTGACAGGCACCGGCAGCAACCTACACGTGCAGCAGCTGCACCCGAAACTTCCGTTCTATGCGTCATGCAGGTGCCTCTTCGATTGTCCAAGGCGATGCTGAGTTCCTCGTCGCAGGCGCCCGCTGAAAGCGACGGCTGAACCGAAGCATGCCGTACAGAATGAGTCCAGTCGCCACCGTTATCGCTGCAGAGATCGCCGACCAGAGCCCACTGAGCACCGCCATCGCCATACAGCAGAAGAGGCCGCAACCAATGACATAGAAGAGACCCCAGAAGCCGCCTCCTATCCGAAAGGGCCGGTCTCGGTCGGGCCACTTTCTTCGCAGCACCGCCAGCGCAATGAATTCCAAAGCAACCTTAAGGCAGTACAGGGTAGAGTCGATTTGGATGAGCACATTGAACGGTAGTGCGGTGAAACAGCCCGTTCCGAGTCCAATGATGAGCACACAGACCCATGGTGTGCGAAAGCGTGGATGCAGCACACCAAGCCCCCCCGGCAGCATCTCCATGCGCGTCATTCCATATAGCGCCCTCGAGGATGTCGCTACGAGGCTGCTGAGCATGCCTGCCGCGCTGCACATGCCACCGATACTCACGAGGATGCCAAGCCAGTGACCACCAGCGAGACGGTTCGCTGCAGTCGGCCAGAAAGCGTCCCGCCACTCACTCCACACGTGATTCGTGGATACCGCTGCAGCGATCGGCAGCGTGAAGATCATCATGGTCAGCAACAGCACAATGACCATCGCTCGCGGAAAGGTTCGGTGGACGTCAACGATCTCACCAGCAATGGTGGAACAAGAATCAAAGCCACACCAGTTCCACAAGAGCGCTGCGAGGAAGAGTCGCCAGTTGACCTCCGTTAGCGGTCGTGTGCTCAACCATGCCTCCGGACGGGTTTGACGGAAACCAAAGACGCAGATCAGGAGAAAGGGAGAGATGACCACCACGGTAAAGAGCACTGCGACCCAGCCGACGATGCTCACTCCGAGAATATTGACTATTGTACACAGTGCTAAAACGAGTAAACCGCAAAACCAACTACCATAGACGCCGAGCACGGGTGCTACGCGCACGATGTAATCGCTGAAAAGTCGCGGGAAGAGGGCGTTATCCACCAAGGAGTCGACGAAACTCCACCATCCTTGCTGGAAGCCTGTGAACGGGCCCATTGCGGCCTCGACCCAGAGCACGTAGCCACCGTCTTCGGGAATCAGTGTAGCCAGCTCGGACGCCATCAGGGCCTGGGGTAAAGCCCAGAGCCAGGGCACCACGAGCATTGCAAGCAGTGCCCATCGGGGACCGGCGGCACCTACGATAGGCTCCAGGCCGTAACCGCCACCCGAGGTCAGTAGGAAGAGCATTCCAACCACCTGGAGGAGACTCAGCGCGCGGGGCGGATTCGTTTTCGCTGCGGACATACTGGACGCTACTCGGGCGTCGAGTTGGTCGACGGGTTCCAGGTGAACATTGCCCGGTGACTTGCCCTCGCCAACAGCGTCGTCAGCTGAGGGCGTACGACCCATCGTCGCCAGTACCGTGACAAGCTCCTTGTTCTGTACGACTCGAGACTCTATCCGCGTGGTGGTAGCGGGCACCTCGGTCGTCCAGCGAACGAACGACGCATACACGGAGCAGCGACGGGCTCGCGGGTGCTCGCACGAGCCAGACGACGCGACGTTCACCAGAAGCTAGCTTTCAAGACCAGCGTCGGTGCCCGGAGCGACTTGCTTCAGCCTACGTTCGTCGCTGGAGTCGCAATGAGTTCGTGGTGGCGGGCTAGCAGGTGCGTACTGAACGCCCTGGCACACACCAGGACAGCGGCTCAGCTACTACGTGGTTACGTTGCAGCGCAGCGGCCGCAACGGAAACCCGGATGTGCCTGAATGCCTGCGGCATTGCAAAACATTCGTTTTCGATACGAACTCGAGTAAGGAGTGTTTCGAAGACGTTATTTTTTTCGTCTGCGAGTTTTCAGAAGACGTTCAAGCTTGTCGAAAGCGGTCAATCATTGATTCATGCATTCGAGTCTCCGAGCGCATTCGCTTCGTTCGGTACAGCGTTGCTGGACCTTGGCATAGCAACGCGCTACTCAGCACGATCGAGGAACGTCGCTTAGCGAGTTCGAGCCTCGTCGATGTGTTTGTGTGCGTATATGTATATTCAGAGAGAGGCTGGACGAAGAAGAACTCGAGTACCGTAGCGTTCTTCAACTTTGAGCGAGCACTGCCGCCATTCGCCTGGCCATATCCCTAAACTGGACAGTAGACGAGGTACCGTCTCAAACATTGCATACCACAGGCATCTATGCTTTTGCTAAGAATCAAGTTTTTCCAGGCATGACGCTGGAGATCGCCGTCGGACCAGAGCTGGTGCTGGTGAGTGTTTACCTCGCTGTCCGCAGCAAGCTCGGAAACTGCCTCGAGTCTGGCTCCGCACCGATATGTTCTCAGAGATTTTAGGCAAGAATGGAAGGGGTCCTCTTGCCTAACTCGGGCGTAGACACGAAATCTTGGGTTAAGTACCAGTGTCTTTAACACTGGCTCTTTGCAAGCGTTCTCTGCAGCCGCCTACTTTTCCACCCGGCTGTATCCGGCTTTAGATACGCCGGTCTCTGTTTTCCCTCCAGTTTCGTTGTCCGTAGTCGAAGGATGTTGGTGGTAGTGTTCAAGTTCCGACTGTGCTGTTTGTAGCTCCTGTCGACGACTTTCATCAATAGGTGGTCGTCGTAGTACCGCTCAGCGCATCGCTTGCCATTTGCACCTTCGCTGTATACGGCCTCGGTGTACCATCCGCAGCGATGACACTAGCCTGGCGTCAGACGTTCGTCAAGGTGTGTCCACGAAGCAGCCTCGAAAAGCTGCCCGGTCACGTCTGAAGGCGTGCTGCATCGCTCGATACATGTGTTTGACGGGTCCAGAGGGCTCGCGTTGATACCCATGTTCGTTATGGCGCCCGGTGACGTACGCGATGACCAGAGACCTCCTCTGGGTGTTCCTCTCTCGACGAGTACGCTGCCTGATGCACGCGCTAGCGCACGCTGCCCCATTCAAAAGACGATTGGGGGAACGCGCTCATGTACATGACGGACAAAGTACGGAAGTGCTGTCTGAAGCGGGCGAGAATGCTCGATTCTTTACGCTCCCTCTATACACAACAGTGGCGTACGCTTCACCGGAGGCGATCGCCGAGGTGACTCGAATCCGAGTCCAAGCTCCCTTGTCATGCAAACAGAACAGACTGGATCCTCTGGGAGCGTTTCCCACGTGAGGTATCGAGCATCGTTGGAATCCCGGTTCGTCGATGACCATACAGGTAGACGTATTTGTCTTTCGAAAGGAATCGATAACGATTTAATGTGAGGATTCCAGTAACTTTTCGTCATGAGCTTCTGAAACAGTCGACCAAGGATGGCATTGAGTAATTCTTATCGTCGATCTGGTGGCGCCAATGGCTGCACCCACAAGTTGCCTTGAAACAGAAAAATCGAACACTTGAAATCTGCGTGGCGTAAGCATGCGACGCATGAGGAAAAGAGAAGAACGCAGGTTTGCGCGTTTGCAGTAGATCTTGGTAGGGATTGTTTCACGAACGGGTATTTGAGGGCGCTGCGAATCTTCTTGACTCTGGTGACGTAAAGAACTCCAGTCGTGTAGCGTCGAAAGAGCCATTCCGAAAAGACGATCGAGAATCGTAAATACACGCACGAAACTCAAGCCCTCACAGCTGCATTCCGAATATCGGTATGGAGCATACGAGAGAGACTTTGGAAAATATCCCAAGGCAGGAACAGCGGAACCCGTACCGTTCTGCATTTTAATCGGAGACGCTTCTCGCGTATGAGAGATGCATGGCCAAGTTCCAGCACCGGCCGCCGTCACGAGTAGCGTAGACGTTTATGGACACACTGTGCAGATTTTAGACCAGGACAAGCGTACGTGGCCCCGCGACGTTGCCTGTACTGCCTATTCTGCACGCAGTACGCGCATGCTCGCGTGCATGCGTACGCATTGCCACGCGCACACACACGTACACACACACACACACTGGTAAAGACCTCATCATCTGCATGCGTCTGAAGGTACACAGAACGTCGACGAGCTCCCGCTGCCGTCCGCAGTACCAACGATCCCCGCAACCGTGGATTGTCTTGGGTATTTTGTCGCTGGAAGCGCGAGTCACGCTTGTTGCGTCCCGATTCCGACCCGATGTCGGGAATGTGAAAGCACTCGAATGCGATCCAGAGGAGCCGATGGTGAACCTGTCGTGTGCAGAATCGTTCAACTTGGGAAATGAACCCGCCTCGGATGATTGCGAAACTCTGCAGTCCATGCGATAGCCACAAGTTGGAATGGCACCATAACTGGCAACGGAGATGCATACCGGTGCGCAGCAGACCTGATCGCCATGCGTCCATGACGGTTACGGCTTCTCGGGTACAGCAGCGGGCAAGTTGTTCTCCTCCGATTCGGACACGCGGAAATAAAACAGGAGGTAGGCTTGCGCCTGGAGGACCTCATCTAATGTACAGCTACGGATATGTCGATCACTGCAGTAGAACCACTGCTGGTTGCTTGTGGCAACTCTCCTGGCTCGCACATAGGCTACGTAGTGACCAAAGTGCAGTGTACCGTTGTGCTCAACAACACCACATAGTTCGTATCGAACACGCGCAAGATCCGCCGCAACCATCGGAGCCAGCGCCTCTGTTTCAGAGAGCTCACCCAAAGATAGCGTCTCCGGGAAACTGATATGATCGTCTATTTTGGTAACGTATCCGACGTCCAGCTGCGTAAAGCGTTTCATGTGCAGTACAAGACAGCGCGGGGCGTTCTCCAGACGCATCCACTTGCGAGCTTTCAGCGGAGCCGCTTCCCAGTCAGAGACCGTCTCGCTGGCGTGGCCCGCTGCCGCCGAGTCTCCAGAATGGAAACCGTTGGATGTGCTCACAGCGCCTGCACCCGTCTGCGAACCGGGAGGTACGCTCTCGCATCGCACCCCGTTCGCCGTGTTAAGGTCGGGTAACGCTGACGAAGTACACGACGTGGACTGTTCCTTGTTGGACGCTAATTTCTCCGAACTGTTTTTTTCTGCATCGTGTCCTGTGGTGGCACACTCTTTGGATGTCTGCGTGCTCTGCACCAGTTCAATGACTTCTGTGCGTGCCCATTCTGCAATACATTCGCCAAGTCGGGTGCATACCTCAGACATTTGCGATGAGCCATGCACGCTGTTCTTCGAATGCATCGGTTCGCAGGTGAGGGCTAGGAGTCCTCCGTGTACACCTATGCCCGTGGATGATGCTCGTGTCGCGGAGCAAGCTCTCGACGCCGAATCTCTGCACGCAGGCTCGTCATCCAGCTCAACGTCGTCAAACAGAGAAGAGACGCAAGCGAGGCGACAATCTGATTCGTCGTAGTCTTCATCCTCGGAATAGCTTCTGTTGTTAGCCTGCATCAGGCTTCGACTTTGATTCCACTCCGTTTCAGATAGATCCGTGCCGTCTAGGTTTTGTCTACGCGCGTCTGCACCCGCTTTGGGCGCATCCTTGCCGTCAACGGAACAACCACTTGCGCACATGTCTCTGGTTCCCGCTCGCTGCTCTTCGTTTCGACCGCCTCGTACACGAGCATCTCCACTTTGTCTAAGGCGAAGTATTGGCAACGACAACGCAAGGCACTCCTCGTGTCGCACTTGTGGTTTCCCGCCTGAGCTCGGCATCTCCAGTCGGTCTTCTACGCGGCATTCGAAGATATCTCGCACGAAACTGCGTGCCTGCTCGACCGTTTTCGCCGAGTCCGGTGTCTTCGGCATACTCTTCCCTGCCCGCAGTCGTTCTTGTTCCTCATCGTCTATGGTCCAGAGAAGTGCCAACAGCAGCTCATGGGCGTCCTGCTGTGCCCAGCCTTTGAAACGTGGACATTTCTCGCCGATCTCCTCGAAAAGTCGGCGGGTGGCACGCTCCAGGGCAGCACTGTCGTTCGTATGGTTTGGAGCGCTGCTACCAGCAGCTATGTCACTTTCCATTCCAGTTGAAGAGTCGGCAAATATACGCTTCTGCGCGCGTTGTCGCTCATGCCGCCAAAGGGTCATGAGAAACAACCGCAGTGCAAGCGTCACCGCTCCCTCGAATCGAACGATTGCGTTACTCTTAGTGCTCTGGAAGTATGACTGCAAGGAAGGTAATCGCGCAAGACACTGGAGAACAGAGTTGAAAAAGCATGTGTTGCCAAGGTTCTCAAGTCCCGCTGGTATGCATAGCTCCTGTTCGGAGTCCGACGGGGGCTCTGCCGCCGGTGAAGGAGGCGTTTCACAAACCGTGCCCCTACCGTGCCGGTTTTCAGCGCGTGCTTTCTTCCGCGCATGCCCCTTTTTTCCACCACGCCGAGGCCTGCCCCGCGACATGGATCCTCGCAACGAGCGCACCAGGTGCGCCCCTTGGGACTAGAGACGTCCGGACACAACACGTTTCCAGACCCGCAAGCGAGGCCTGTCGAGGTGCTTCAACCAGCTCCGTCCGGTATGCCTTGTGATGGGTGAAAAACCAACGTGCAAGCAGACCGTAAGCTTAAGCTCAAACGAGTCCACCGGAGCGCGGCTCTCGACTCTCGGCTCTCTGTACGCTAGTTTCAGAATGCTTAGAAACGCGACGTTTTCCGGCCGTCGATGCAGGGCGCCCGGCCGCACAACGCTGTGGCGATCATATTCTGCGATACGTGTGCGTGCATACGTGCGTGCGTGCGTGCCAGGAGTCGCCGCGGAGGCAAGCGACGGCGTCGGGGCGAGCGCATCGCGCATCGCTCAGCTTCGGCGGCTTCTGTCTCTATTTTCATATAATGAACAAACAAATACAGTTTTGAACAGGTGACGCTTCCCATGGGTATGCTGTGGCGGCGGAGGCGCTGCCCTGCTGCTCCAGTGTCGCCTCGCAGACGCCTTGCGCAACGATGATGGACCACGAAGATGGCTGAATAATGCGCTGCGAACCCTTTACAGGTGAATTCGATAGATGGTATCGCAACGCGGTGCTTGTTCGAGCAGCTGAGCGATGAGTACTTCACTGGTCTCTATGCCGGCTACGTGATGAGCATTGAAGCTACCCTCAAGTATCCGATACGTCAACACATGTGGTCGGAGGTGCAGTCAGCGCTCTGCGTAAACCATTCGAAACCATTCGAGATTCAAGTATCGGGCTGGTGCGTGGCTTTGACAGGGCACCTCTGGCGCCATGGGATCGAGGTGCTCGCCTGCGCGCGGGACGACTCGAGAAGCCACTATTTCCGCAAGCGAGGTCACTCCGGAACAGAAATCGCGCAGCCAGAACGACCGAGTGGAAGATCACGGATCACGAGGAGCACCCAAGTGGTCTTTGATCTATCGATCGAAGGACTTGAGTATCCTAAACCCTGCCTCGCTATGGATTGATGTTCGCGTTCGGGAGGTCCGGCTCTTCGAAGCTAGGCTGTGATGCCATAGAATCTCTTGCCTTTTCATGTATATGAGATCACATGAAGCAGGTTCAATAACGCAATGCATCGCTGTACGCGTATAAAGTACCCTGCTGTTTTCACGTGACCATATATGGCGACAGCTTTTGGAAATGTGGATGAAGTGCGACGAAAACGCACGTCTTCCGGGAAGCTGCCGCGTTGCCTGCTCGTTTCTCGCAGACGGACTTGAGGGCGGACTCGCTCAGGCGGTTTCGCGTTGCCCCAGCAACGCTGATGCCTGACGCTGTATTCGAGGTGCTTGTGCTGTTTGCTTTTACACTGTCGTGGACTGTCGTACGATATCGCAAGAGACTTCAACGTGCTCTCGAGTCGGAGATACGTGTACGCGTAGATCGTACCGAACGAGACACTGCAAGCGAAACAGCTCTTGTGTGATCGCAATCAGTCAGCTGGGTTGTCCCTTCATTGATCGGCTCGTCTCGTGAAGTGCGCCATATTTCAGTGAGCTGCATTAGACTTAGAGTGTGATCAGGCGCTCAGACTTTGAACGCAAAGCTGGCGCGGTGCGGTCTTTACGTCACCGGCGTACAAGTCGCCGAGAAGCGGCCAGTGCAACACGCAGCCAGTGCCGCCGCACCGAACATCATTATGAACGGCACCGACGACAATCACAAAGAGACGGAGGTCTGCGCTTAGCGACACTGTTTCTGGACGGAGCAGCTTGACGCCCAGCTACCCTGGAAACCGAAAAAACACTCTTGTCGAACGGAATAGGCTGCTTCGTTTCGGGCTCACCCATGGAACGGTTTGCGAACGCCAGCGCGGCTAGTTTTCCTGTTCTGCAATCGCTGCCTACCAGAAACCCTAGTATGTTGATTTGTGCAATCAATCACCGGATCACATGCTTTTGAAACTTTACCAGTGAAACAATGATTCCAGTAACACGTTCTCTTCGCAATTTATCCGCAGTATGGAGAGAGAACCCGGTACGAAGCCACCTGAGGTCTGGAGGCACCGCAGCTGCAACATTCGCGTCTGCGTTGCTGCAACACCATCACCGATCCGTGTACGAAAGAGGCGGGCGATACCCAAAGCATCACGTGCAACTACGATACAATTCAATAGAGTAGGCAGCGCTTCTCTTGAAAATCTGCCTATCATGCGTGCCCTGAGGTTATTCATCATTTCGAAAGCGCAGCATCGCAGACAGCATGCAGACAACGAATGCAAGCACAGTTTGGCTGCCTAGCACGCTTTCGTTCCATCCAGCGTAACTTGGGTTTAAGGTCGAATCACCCATCCAATGTCGTTACGAGCACCACACGGAATACCAGTTCGCAAGAAGAACAAGCCTTAATCGTTGTCACCAGTCCCGAGACGCGAAGGTCCGCGACTCGAACCCGTTGTGCGCATACCGCATTTGGCAAAGGACGCCTCTGGGTGGGAAGTCTGCCCCTCTCATCATGCAGGCTGCTTCGGATGATCCGCTGTGTCCACGGTATCTAAAGCAGGCTCCATGACCTTTCACTGCTCCAGAATCATCCATGTAATTTCGTGCGCTGGCCATCCCGACGCTCCACTGAACGCTTCTGCACCGCAACGCCTCGACACTTTGTCATGCCGTCGACGACCAGTACCGCAACGAGCGCACAACTACAGGAGCCACGAACACAGGGCCGCTCGGGCGCAGGTGCACCTGCACTGAGCGCACTCGAGAGCCGTTTCCCGCTTCCACTGTTGCCAGGTAGCACCACTGGTATAGGTACATGATCGATCGCATATCCGTCTCGATCTAGGTACACAGGCGATGAGCGCAGTTCAGGGAAAAAGTCCATAGTCGAGTCGCTTCTCAGTCGCGCTTATCTTCCTCCGTCTGAGCACGTCCACGAGGCGTGTCCAAACGAGCGTACTCATATTGTTGACGCCACATACGATCCCGGTCTCGAGCGTGTACAGCACGTGCAATAGCTGCATGCGTCGCCAAACGTCTATGCGGGGCGTAACGGTTCAAATAGTGAAAGGCCAGATGCGCCCCAATGGAGATCAAGCCGATCAAGAGCGCTGGACCGAGTTTGCTCATACGTGAATTGGGCAAGATGGTATCACCACGAAGGCCGGATAAATACACCAACTCGTCGTGGAGTTCATCGGTATATATGAGCAGGAAGTGGTTGCGATCCAGAATGTAGATGAGCCCAGAGCTCGCCGGTTGTGAGCCTCGTGTGTCCTGAGCGGTCTCGGCGCTTCTGGAAAGCGTCTCGTTGCCGACTGAAGCGTACTTCGGGCCCCAGATACCACTCTGCGGCAGTCGTTCCAGATCAAAGCGGAACCACTCCACAAAGTCGGACTCTCTGGTGGGCATCGCGCCCCCGTCTGCCTCATCCGTATCCTTCAGGTCGTAGAACGTAAAGCGACCACGCCACGGGGCGTCCGTTTCCAGACGTATGAGACGAAACGGTGCGCTGGGAACGCGTTTTCCCCGTTCATCCTTAAACTCCATAGAGCCGCTCTCGATACCGTCGGGAATGAGCCACTTTTCCAGCGCACCACGTGGCGGTGGCGGCTTATACGAGGCAACTTCGCGGACAGAGAGACGCGCTCGCCTCGCCGGCCAACGGCGGCTAGGGGGCAGTTTTCTGCCGCTCTGTCGCGAGAGAACACCGATGTCCACCGTCCATACGCCTGAGAGTGCTTCGCCGATGTCTTGGGGGTCAGGCTTCACGAAAATGTGGCCGAAGAAGTACGCGCTTCCGCCGACAGGCACGCGACTAGGCGCAGGTTGGGTTTCAGGCTCTGCTCGTTGTTCGTTTACAGCAGGCGCCTGCTGCAATCCAGCGTCATTGGAGGGAGCGTCGGCTCTCACCGAACTGAACCACATCGAAACTGTCCACAACGAGAGCCACAAACAGAGTAGTGCGGCCAACGTTCGTAGCCGCAGCGTCGAAACCCGCCCAGACGCCAGTTGTCGAGGCATCTTGCGGGCGTTTTCCAGTGAGACTTTCGAGTTTAAAGAATAACCATCGTTGAGAAGCATAACACACAGCTGAAGATACCAAACAAGTATTCAAGAGCGAACGCTCCTAAGCGAAATGTCGCGTAAACGCAACGGACGATAGCGACGCTGGACATGCGCCGTTTCAAACGCTTCGACGCTGGTACTGGGGATGCGGCGTGATGGTAGGCGGCATCAGAGCACATGCTTCTTAACTTGGTGTCATTTAGGAGATGGGACGGCAACGTATCTTTAGGAAAACTGGTGTCTATAGCGTGCCAGGCGGCAACTTGTGAGATCCCGACTGCACCTGATCCAATAACGGCTAGCAAGACGTCAAAAGTCGCAAGTCGAGCTGCACCGCGGTCAGTTGTGACGCGGGGCAGCTGCTGAGGTCCAACTCGTTGCGCACCATTTGTCACGATACCTTCAGCAGCTCAACGTGCTCGTGTCGAGGGTGAATAGGTCGATAACGAGAGCCATCGAAAGAGCTGCGAGACGCACGCGTCAGCACAGAAGCGCACAGAACCCAGGTCTTTGATAGAACTTTGACGCGCTGGGCACGCGGGATGCGCTAGGTTCGCGCTGCGTCTGCAACCGCATCTCCATATGGGGCTTGTTCGTTCATGAATCAGGCACGTGAGACAAGCGGGCAGGCGCTTTCGTTTTTCGGATTCAGAGTGGACTCGCTTTGCGCTGCATATGTATCTGCATCTGCATGTCCCATGCCAATAACGTTATAGTTGCTGCTGACAACTGTGGCTTGGACTCGACCCCGGATAAAGAACCGCTTGCGAACTTGGATGAGTGCCTTGCGCTCGCTGAGGTTTGCACCGGGAGCCGTACAGCGTTCTTGCTGCACCTGCGGCTGCGGACTTGGGATCAGTTATAGCGCGCGGATCGTCGTTGCCGCTTCGTCGCTCCCGTTGCCAACAAGGAGAGACGGAGGTATTCTTCCCAAAGTGATGCCGATGTTGCCGTACATGTTCATCCGAGGATGCTAATGAAGGAAATCGCCTTTCTTCAGTTGCACTGTTTGGTCGCACGGCGTTGGTCCTCTGATCACGCTGGACGTCGGTGGCTGTGGCGTCAGCGACGCTCTGCTTCCCTCGAGGTGGTTGACACAAGGAGGCGACAGCGGCGTCGAGACAATGCGGTGTCGCGTTTGGGCCTTGAGATGTAGCGAATGGCTGTTCCCGGATGTCGCTGGGCGACAGCGGTGCTCGCTTTTGCTGGCTCCGCAAGGCATCCAGCTGCACTGCCATCCGCGAGAGATGTTCGCGGAGGACCTCGTTTTCCTGATGGGCGGCATCTAACTCCGCAAGAATGCGGGTAGCACCTGCTGGACTGCCCAAGGCCTCTGAAAGATCCGAAATCTGTGATTCCGATGCAGGCTCGGTGGGGGTATCCCTTGGTTTTGCTGGACGCCTCCTGCGGATGCCCCGCAGACGGCTGCCAGAGGCGAAGCGGTGATGTGGCGGCATGCGCGGCCTCCGACGCTGCTCCACTGGGGCAGAACCCGGAAGGCCCCCGCTGATGGACTCCACTGCACGATGCAAGAGACCCCAAATGGGGCTCGAGGCATCTCTACCGATGAACGCTTGTGATGATATACTGAACGGCGATCTCGATAACTGTTCTGAGCGGTCGTGTGGTACGAATCCAACACGACGCAGTCGTGACGCTATAATGCCATCATCTTTCCCGCGTCGGCACCACACGGGCGCTGCAGCCGGACTTGTGAGTGGTATAAAAGAGGGTCCCAGCTGCTTAACAGGCGAGTGCGATGGGGAAGCGCTTCTCCTGGGCGTTTCATCAATCTGCATTCCGATTGTTGATGTACCAGGGATGCTACCGTCCGCTGGGATTGGTTCGTGCTCCAGATTCGGGTGCATCTGGGGGTTTCTGCTGAGCTTCTCGTGGGAGGCGTCAGTGCATCGCGTGTGCGGATGCAATAGAGGTCGTGTAGGCGCGGTAGACGTTTCGTCTGTGAACGCGCTGGGGTCCTCAAGCAGCCCACCGGCAAGCAAATTCACTGTGGCATCATCGTTCGAGCGGTATTTCGACCGTTGGCCGGATGGACTCGGGCGTGAACTGAGCACCCCATGCTGGGTGAGGTCCTGTTCGAAGGCCCGTCTTTGAGACGTCGTTTGTCGATTGGGTTGCGGTGACGCTGCAGCGTTACAGGGTGAAGTTCGGTGCTTTGCTCGCTCCGTCTGCGACAAGCCTTGGCTGCCACCAGTTAGGATTCGAGGCGCCTGACAAGGCACTGTGGTGGCCGCGAAACCTTCTCGGGAGGCGCTTTCAGCTTGGTCACATCCGCGTTCATCGCCACAGCGCTTTGGCACCCCGCCCAAGTGTTGCGACGCCAAGACTGTGGCCCGCCGATCTCGGTACGTTGGTGCTTGCAGCGGTGTCATGGCCGAAAGAGCCGGCGACGCCTGGCTCCGCACACTGCCATTGTTCTGAGATATTCCTACGTCTGCTGTGGGCAGACGCTCTGCATCCCGTCGCGGTGTTCTGTCTGAAACGAACACATCGTCTTCTTTGGGAATTCGCTCTGCTTGTTCAACCGCTCGTTGCCAAGATGGTGCCCTTGGAGCGCTAAGGCGCTCAGCAAGCCCTGCACCAGCACTGCGTTGCGTAGCTTGGTTTCCAAGATGCTGTATAGATGGGGCTTGCTTCTTTGGGCTCAAGGCGGTGCTTCCTTTGGGAACCCCGCCATCCTTCAACTTTTTGAAGCTCCAGAAATAGTTGAAATCACTTAGTCCGGAACGATGGGGGGCTCGTGCATTTCGAGAGGGCGTACCCGGAGAGATGTTCGTGCAGGGCGACTGCACCTGAATCGCAGCAGGTGCCGCTGTTCCTGGGGAGCTCGTGTGCCGCAGCATCTGCACAGACTCCTCATCGGTCGTAGAATCTGTTCTGATTCGTCTCTCGGTGACTAGCTTTTGCAGGACACGGTGTCGGGGGGACTGTCTTCCACTGAAAGCATCTTCAGAGGAAGCAGCTTCGGGTAAAGGCGCGATAGGTATGGCGTCGTCACGGAGTTCGCCCTGTAGCACGGCACGAGGAACAAATTTTCTTTTCTTACGGGTCATTTGATCACCTCGAGGTGTTGCAGAACCGATAACGCCACTATGGGTTTTGGATAGGGATGGCGTCAGCGGCTTGGCGTCAAAGCTCTCTGTGTGACGTCCATAGCGCTCCGCGTCGCTTTCCTGGGTGGGCAGCAGCCCCGTCTGCATTGCTGGTTCGCGAGCCTTTGCATACAGTTCGTGCTCGGCGTCAACTGCACTATCAGTTGAACCGTTAAACTGGGTGTCAACATGCCCTTTTTGAATCGCACTGTTTCTGCGCATGTATTCGCCAGGAGCCAGTTGGGGTTCGGTGTTAGATCGCACGCTCCGGAGTCGCGCAGGTTGTGAGCAGTTCCACGCTTCGTTCTGAACAGACTGCGTAGCTTCTCGAGGACGTACGCCCGGGTCCGCTTCTTTCAAGTTAAAAGGATTCGCATCTTCGCTACTGTTCTCCCACGGGGCGACACCCGCCTCCCGCCGTGGCAGACCCGGCGACCAGAGGCTCGCGAGCCAGACAACACCGCACCAACCTAACCATGTTCCCAACATAGAGAACGTGCCTCGAACCAGATTCTCCTTGAGTTGTCCTTCGCAGCAGGTCACTTGCGCTGCTTATCCCGACACGAGGTGCAGTATCGCGTAGCAACGGCTGGGAAGCACTCGCTATCGTGCTGGGGTTTCGCGCGTGGCGGGAACGCAGCATCGCAGCATTGCGGGAAATCTGACAGCATAGTTTCGATTTCTAGAGAGCCATTTTGGAAAAAATGGGTCAGGTTTGCGCAGCGAACAGGAGCGTCCGCCTTACAGCTCGAGCGTCTCCTGAAGATCCTCAATGCCAGTCTTTTGCAGGCTTTTTCTGTCAACAGCTTCCTTTTTGTCTCTCTTATCTGGAGTCTGAAATACGCCGGTCTCTGTTTTCCCTTCTGCGGCGTTGCCAGCCTTGAAAGGATACGGATGGCAGCGGTACACCACCGATTTCGCTGCTTCCGGTCGTTGTCGACGAATTTCAAGTATAAGCGGTAGTTTTGGTCTACATTTCGCATGTCATATTCATCTTCATTGTATACAACCTTGTTGTGGCCTTGCCAGCCGTGACGCATGACAGTGTTCAGATCTTGCCATATGTCTACAATTAGTCCTCCTTCGCCTCCCTGAGGCGCCATGTGCCGCATGAAGGAAGGCTTTATCGCCCCGCACATGTCCTTGACGGGCACAGGAGGCTCGCGTTGGTGTCATGTTTCCTTGCAATCGCCGGTGAGGTACCCTGGGAGCACAAGTTTCTTCTGAGCAATCCACTCGGTAAGTACGCTGTCCGTTGCAAAAACAAGCGCATGTTGCTCCATTTAGTAGAGGATTTGTAGAACGCGATGCCGTAGATGATGAGTCATGATCTGTACGGGATACCAAGTCTGGAGATCAAGTGAAAAAATATGGATCCATCTACGCTGCCTTCGTGCGAATTCGTAACGTGCACTCCATTCGAAGCGAATACCGTGACGCCGCATGTCCGAGCCCATTGCTCTGTTCCATCGAAACAGAAGAGACGGGAATGTCTGGGAGCATATCCCGTGAAAGATATCACGTTGGCATTGAACAAAGTCTCGTCGGTGGTCGGAAAGAGAGGAGGAATTTTCTTTCGAGCGTGATCGATCATTTGATCTCAGAAGCTAAGTAGACTTTCGGCATGAGACTGTCAACAAGTAGCGAACGGTAGACGCCGGATTGGCGTCCTCGTCAATCCAGCGGTGCATATTGCTGCTCCTAAGATTTTCGTTGAAACAGCAAGATCGAGAACTTTAGGCTTACGTGATCCAAACAAGATACACGTCAACAAAGAAGAATCATGGAAGCTACTATATATGACTTGAATGACGATATCGGTCATTTTACGAACCGTTGTTCGAGGGCATCGCGAATCATTTCGACGCCCGCGACGTGACTAATCCTAGCGGCAAAGAGTCGAACGACACGATCTGGAAAGAGGACAGAAAATCCTCAAACTACGTAGCAACCCGTCGTCCGTTATTGCTATACTTCGAATGTAGAGGCTGTGCATCTAAAAAAATTTGGAACAAATCGCAGGGCAGTTCCAGTTTGAACGCTAAAGTGTTCCATTCTAATCTGACAAGGACGTAGAGCGCAGTCGGAGCATGGGACACTCGCGAATCGATCCAGTGCCGGCACCCGGTGCTGTGACAAAACGCGGCCATCAATGGTTGCGGCGCCCTTCATATATCCACGGCAGGTGGAAAATGCATCGCAGAGCTAGGCGCAGATCGGCGCAGATTTCGGAATGTACTCGACGACCTGCGAGTAAATCGTCTCGCGAAAGCTCCGGCAATGACAAGTCGCGATGGATTCGCCAATAGACAGACGTCTCTGAATGAAGCCGCATGCGCGCTCAGCGCGGCAGGGTCCTGCGAATCAAGCGCAGATGCTTGCGGAGAGCTCGCTGCACACCTATAATCGCGGATTGCCGGCTCCAGTACGTGCTCTTTCTGTATTCGAGGGCGGACGCCATCACCGCACCTCACCAGCGCCTGGAACCGACCCGATACACTGGCACCGGTCCCGTGTCCGGCATCGGCTACCTCGAGCCGCTATCCGCGACGCAGTCTTTCGAAACTGATCAGGCTGCGAACGAGATGAGCGCGTCTTTGTAGCCTGAACCCGCTGCGTACGTGTTCCATGGATTCCGCACTGCTGGAGGATTGCATCCGAGCTGTTGGCAAAGTCGATAGCGAGTCGGGACTGTCCAAAAGAAACAAAAGAGGTCAGAGCTGGTATTGAAAAGCTGGCAGAGCAGACAGCCGGCCCCGTGCGACCGACGCCTTGGCCTCTACCTACTAGAAGATTGTCCTGATATTGCCTCCCGGGGCGACGTTGTGCACGGATACGTCTATTCTGCACGATCCCGAGAGCGCTTTGGTGCACTGCCCGATTCCCGCTCGTACGTGCAACAGGGCAGGTCCAAAGCTTGACATTTTTGGATCAGAACAACAGACGCATCGGTGGCGCTCTGTGCATGCGCCACGTGACACCGAAACCTGGACGTCCAGATGCACTGCTGCACGAAATCGACGTGCGATCGAACGACCTGGGTATCGTTCGAACAATCGAAGCTGGTAACGTAGTTGCACTCAACGGTATGCTGGACGTGGTGCAGTAGAGAACATGTTGACGAGAGTTTTATGTAACGAGCGGAATTGCCTTTAAAAGAAAAGGTTTCGTTTGCCGCTGACAGCGGAGTTTCTTCGCATCCTTTTCTACGCTACCCCAGCAAACGACAACTGCACTTCCACGTCGCGCCGTGAGGACGACTCCGCCGAACCGAGTACGTGCACGGGCGCGCACACTGAATCAGTCGCGATGGGCACTGATACCAATAGCGAGGATTCGGCGAAGCGGTTCCGGAGAGTACGGAGAGGTTCGGCTACTTTTGTCGAGCTGAACCTCGAGGATCTTCTAGAAGATCCCGGAGAACTTGTCTGCGATGAAGCCGGTTGTCCAGAAGAAGTCCTGTCAGAGCTTCAGACAGGATCTGAGGAGAATCTGGCTGATGACGTTGGCGAAACGCAAGAAAGCCCACAAGTTGGAGCTGAAGAGGAAAAGCGAAAGAGCACTGGTAGCCAGGGGTCTCGCACTTCGACGGATTCGGCTGCACTCCGCACAAGCAAGTCTGGCGAGATATCCTCAATGTCCACACAGGACGACTTGAGTACCAAACACAGTGCCACATCGGCCCGCGGCTTGCGCGGATTGCCTCCTGCTAGTGGCAGATCAACTCCTTCACCACGGAATCAGAATGGAGTTCGCATCAGTCAGAGTCACGACGATCTCGCAACGAATAGCAGTCGTGGCGGATCGGGATGGCTTCTCAATGTCAACCGTGCGTCGCGCAACTCTGCGGACAGAGAACGCAGCTCGCATCCGATTACGGAGGCAGTTCGAAGCAAGTCAGGAGATAACCGTTTCGCGGACATTTTCCAACTGCCGCATACCCAGCGACTGGTTGATCACTTTAGCTGCGGTCTTCAGAAAGCAATCATTCTGCAGGGAACGCTTTATCTTTTCAAGGACTATGTATGTTTTCGAAGTATTGTCCTAGCGGGAACAAAAATTGTAATGCCTATTCGCGACATTGTTCGAATTCAGCGCGAACGCAATCTTCTTATAGACAATGCGATTCGTTTCACGTTGCAAGACGGGAGCAGTTATTTGTTCGTCTCTTTCTTGTTTCCGGCTCGCGTGTATCGCGAATTCAAAGAGAGCGGTTTGTTTGCTCCGGAGGTCTTTGAAGATCGTCCCGAGGCAGAGCGCAAGCCCATGACACGCTCTCCACGGGACCAACGCAGCAAGGATTCTGCGACCTCTGGATCCGCCTCTCCAGGAGATCAGCAGTCGGAATCCAAGTCTGGAAACAGCATCACAGATGAGGAGGATGAAGGCAGCGAAGACGACGAGGAATACGCGCATTCCGTGGAACAGAGCATGGTGATTCGTCTGTTCGCGATCGGTAACTTGCCATACTACCCACACGGAAAGAAACACCTGCTCCAGAGTGACCAGTCAGAAATGACCAAGGTTTGTTCCGTAACCTTGCCTTGCAACAATGCGCGTCTTTTCAGAGCCTTTTTCTTGGATTTGAAAGAAGAAGAGGCGCTGCATCAAAGTATCGGCTTGAACCCGATTAATGGCACCAATAGTGAATCAAAAGCAAACGGCACCAACAGCAAGTCTGAAATCCCAACCAAAGCCAAGGCCTCGGATTCTGGCCCCGGTAATGCTGCTTCCAGTGAAAGCCGTAGCTCAGAGTCAGACGCACTGGTCTTTAGTGCGAGGAATAATTTTTTGGCGTTTCAGGCGAAACTTGGGCATCAAGACATGCAGCTCGGCGAATGGCATTTGGATCCTGATCTAGGTTTCGTGCGCAAATTCCGATACCGGAAGCCGCTGGAGCCTGCGCCAATGAGCCCGAAAGAAACCTGGATGACGGAGCATATGCTATTCTATGTTTCCAAGCAGGAACGTGAGAAACTGCAAACCATTTATCTGGAAATCAAGGGCACTAGCCACGACGTGCCATTCGGTGACTCTTTTGTAGCCGAGCAGCTCTATGTGTTCCGGCCGGCATCCGAGAATGGACGATTTGAGTGTGAGTTAGAGATTTACGGTGGAGTTCATTTTTCGCGTTGGAATATGGTTGCCGGTACCATACGGAAACGCACCATTGCTGGTGTCGAACATACCGCCAACGTGTTCGTTCAAATGGCTCGCGAACTCTGCACAACTTCATTATGTCGCCGCGTGCGAGACCTAGATGCAGCGCGCTACCGGAAGGAAATTGGTGCGTCCGCCAAGGTGCTGGAAAACGCAGATACGGCTCGCGAAGAAACCGCGGAAGATACCTCGCCAACGGCTTCGGCGGAAATCAAGCCCGAATCTATTTCATTGGAATCGCTGCCGCTGCCGACGCGCTACATGCTTCTGCCGTTTTACCGCATCGCACTGGTGGCGACGTCGGCAACTTGCTGGGATGCAACGCTTCTGTCTGCATTTTTGATTCTCTGCATAACGCTGCTAACCTTGGTTGTTTTCCGTCTGTACTTGAATAACCAACAGATGACTGTAGAGCTTCGCCATGCCGAAGAACAGGTCCAGTTTTTACGGAGTCTTCTTAAGAATCATCTTGGCCCATAGTCTGACGTCGGCAGAATCCGAAACGTCTCCAGAACGCGCCACTGGTACCCGTGGCGACAACAGCGGCAGAGCAGGTGCGCTCTTGTGCAGACTGTTCAGTACCGCGGTCGCGATGCTACCGCTGGCGCTAGCCACAGGGTACCCATGTTCATTGAATGGAATGAGGGCTTGCGGGCAGTCCTGGCGCCAACTGCCTGCAATCCGCAATGTCGGCTCCGTGCGCACGTATGTCACTTCATGTGCACGGCACGCATGCGGCCTATCGGCAGACGCGCGTTCTCTGTAGCGGCTCGCTGCCTCCGAAATCTAAAGCCCATGTTTTAGTTTACCTCAAATGATACATAGCTGTCGAGAATGCTGCGTACCGGAAACATCCAAGTACCTGGAGCGAAAGTCACGGAGCACGTCTTGCATCCCAGTGGCAACCTGGAAGCGTCAACTCCCTGGGGAAAAACCACCACACGGGGCACACACCATCACCGCCTTTCGAAAGTCGAACGGCAGCAGTGTACAGTAGTGGCGGCAACCGCGCCCTAGACGAAACGTCTCCAACCGACGTGCAGACGCCTCCCAGTTTTTCTCGACCGGGCACCCACTACTGCTTCCAACTTCTTTTCATATAGTTCCACTTTGAGAGGTTATCCAATAAAGTTCTCTCTTGTCGACTCTGGAGGTCTCTTCTCCAGCACCGCACATTTCCTTATATTGATAGCGGCATTAAAGTCTC
>Ga0123519_10002189_pt1 | contig 33223 bp, 25 predicted proteins | sample YelNatPaOPRAMG02_FD_87396 | JGI IMG/M metagenome (GOLD analysis project Ga0123519, IMG submission 87396) | Hot spring microbial communities from Yellowstone National Park - Yellowstone National Park OP-RAMG-02 (version 2) | ecosystem: Environmental > Aquatic > Thermal springs > Hot (42-90C) ... | reverse complement strand
GATTTTGAAAGCATAGTATAAAAATTCCTCCCCCTAAAACAGCGCCTTACAACTTCTGATACAGAGGTAGTGAAAACGATTCTTTAGCCACCTTTATATTTCCCTTATTTTATAAGGTTTTTTTATTTTCAACTGTCAAACTCAGGAGGAACATCGCACTTGACCGACAACCACCTATGAAATATCTTATAAATAATTTTGACTTTTTCAGTATGTTATGGACTTATACATTTTGCAATATTAGTTATAAATGTTTCATGTGAAACATTTTACTAAGAATGAGTTTTTAAAATTCTAATAGCATTAAATATTGCAATAAGTGCTACTCCAACATCAGCAAAAACTGCTTCCCACATTGTAGCAAAACCTATAATGCCAAGCAGGATAAAAAAACCTTTTACGGTTAGTGCAAGAGCAATGTTTTCCCACACAATCTTATGGGTTTCTTTACTTATTTTAATTGCTTCGGCTACCTTTGAAGGAGCATCAGGCATAATTATAATATCTGCAGTTTCTATAGCTAAATCCGCCCCTAATCCACCCATAGCTATCCCAACATCAGCCCTTGCAATAACTGGTGCATCATTTATACCATCTCCAATAAAAGCAACTTTTTCCTTTTTATTCATTAGCTTTTCAATTATACTTACTTTTTCTTCTGGCAATAACTCTGCAAGATAGTAGCTTAAACCAAGCTCTTTGGCTATCCTTTCTGCAGATATTTTGTTATCACCTGTTAACATTATTATTTGATTTATTCCTAAGTCTTTTAAAGATTGAATGGCATATTGGGCATCTTCTTTTAGTTCATCTTCAATAACAATATATCCAGCATAAATATTATCTACTGCTATATTAACAAATGTTCCTTCTGTATTACATACATCATGCTCAATGTTTTTTATGTGCAGGAATCGGTCGTTCCCCACAAGAACAGCTTTGTTTTTTATTCTTGTTTCTATTCCGAGTCCTCCAAGCTCTTTATAGCTCTCGATTAAAGAAGGATTAATGTCTTTGCCATAAGCTTCTAATATTGCAGTTGCAATTGGATGGTTGGAACGAGATTCAGCCTCTGCTGCTAACTTGAGTATCTCTTCTTTTGTAAAGCCATTTTTAGGAATAATCTCTGTTACCTTAAATGTCCCCTTTGTAAGTGTACCAGTTTTATCAAAAAATACTTTCTTTACCTTTGTTAAAGCATCTATGAAATTAGAACCTTTTATAAGGATTCCACGGCGAGAGGCTTTTCCTATACCTCCAAAATAGCTAAGTGGAATACTTATCACAAGTGCACAAGGACAGGATATTACTAAAAGCACCAAAGCCCTGTATATCCATACAGAAAAACTAGCTTCTGTTATAAACAGTGGAGGAATAATTGCAATACAAATTGCTACTATAATTACAAAGGGTGTGTAAAAACGAGAGAACTTTGTAATGAATTTTTCTGTTTGTGATTTTCTTTGCACCGCATTTTCTACTAAATCAAGGATTTTAGATATTGAAGTATCAAAAAACGGCTTGGTGACTTTAATTAAAAGAGAACCTGTTTTATTTATCATCCCTGCAAGTACTACTCCATTAACATCCACTATTTGTGGCAGAGGTTCACCAGTTAAAGGAGAGGTGTCAATTTGAGAACTTCCACCAATAACTACACCATCTAGCGGTACTTTTTCTCCTGGCTTTACAATAATAATATCTCCTATATTGACTTGCTGTGGAGATACTTTTTTTATCTCTTCCTGAGTTTTTAAATTGGCATACTCAGGTCTTATCGCTAAAAGGGTTTTAATAGCTTTCTTAGAGTTTTGCACCGAAGTTTCCTCAAAAAACTTTCCTATTTTAAAAAATAACATTACTCCCACTGCTTCTGACAATTGATGTATTAAAAATGCCCCAACTGTTGCAATTGTCATTAGAGAGTTTTCATTAAACACTCTACCATAAATTATGTTACGATAAGCAGAATAAAGCACATCCCATCCACTTATTAGATAAGAAGAAAGAAATATAATATACTCACCAAAACAGTAAGGCGGATTATGTAATTTAGTTCTAAAAATTAAACCAAAAACAAACAAAATAACAGAGGTAATAATAAGGATAAGTTCACGCTTACTGCTGAAATCTCTGCTGGTGCAGAGTTTCTTATCAGTACCGCAACAAATCGAATTGTTTAATGAATGTTTTTTAATCATTATAACTGCTTGAGGTGCTTGCACACCTACCCCTGTGGGGATGGCTTACTTTTCTTTTTAAAAAGTAAGCACAGGGGAGTATTTAAAATATTTTTTCTACTGCTAAAAGTATCTTTTCTAAAGAAGGAACTGCTGCATCTTCCAGAGGTGGTGAGTAGGGAATTGGTAAGTCTTCTGTTGCTACTCTTTGTGGAGGAGCATCCAGGTCCCAGAAACATTCCGAAGTTAATCTGGCACATATCTCTGCACCTATTCCACAGGTAAGGGTGCCTTCTTCTACAACTATTATCTTTTTGGTCTTATGGAGTGATGCTTTAATAAGTTCCCACGGGAGTGGAGATAATGTTTGCAGGTCTATTACTTCTACTTTTATACCATCTTTTTCTAAGATAGAAGCAGCTTCTATGGCTAATGCGACTGTATGAAGATAAGAAAGAATTGTTAAATCTTGTCCCTCTTGAACTATTCTACCTTCTTTGATTGGAATAAAATATTTTCCCTCTGGCACCTCGCCAGTTTTAGAATATAAAAGTTTTCCTTCAATAAACAAAACTGGATTAGGGTCGGCAATAGCTGCCTTAAGCAGTCCCTTAGCAGTAAAAGGAGTGGAAGGAGCCACTATTTTAAGGCCAGGCATTCCCATAAAAAGTTTTTCTAGATTCTGGGAATGACTTGCTCCATAACGACGCCCTGCCCCTGCAGGAGTGCGAATAACTAGTGGAACAGTTACCTCATCCTTTCCCCCATAAATATACTTTAATTTAGTGATATGGTTTAAGATTTGGTCTATACAGAGAGTTATAAAATCCATAAACATTATCTCTACCACCGGTTTTATTCCAACAAGCGAAGCTCCCAGAGCTAATCCCACAATAGAAGCTTCTGAAATTGGTGTGTCTATAATACGCTCATCTCCAAACTCTTCTAAAAGCCCTTTGGTTACCCCAAATGCTCCTCCATAAACTCCTATATCCTCTCCTATGAGAACTACCTTCTTATCTTCAATTAGTGCTTCACGCAATGCTTCATATATAGCCTGTTTGTAACTTATCTTTCTTTTTTTCAACTAAATAATCCTTCCTTTAAAGTATCTACAGATGGAAATGGCGAAGAGAGGGAAAAGTCAATAGCTTCAATAATTTCTTTTTCTACACTTTCTTTTATTTTTTTTTCCTCTTCTGGTGTAATAAGTTTATTTTGATAGAGATACCTTGTAAACATAAATATAGGGCATCGCGCTTCCCAGTTCTTCTCTTCAGCTGAGGTTCTATAAACTCTTTGGTCACTCCGAGAGTGGCCCCGCCAGCGATAAGTTATAGCCTCTATAAGAGTAGCTCCACCTCCAGCGCGGGCTCTCTCTACCGCTTTTTTTGTGTTATAGAATACTTCTAAAATGTTATTTCCATCTATTTTAATTCCTTCTATTCCATAAGATTTTGCTCTAAGATAAATATCTGATACAGGTATAGCTTTTTTTATTGGCAAACTCATAGCATAAAAATTGTTCTCGCATACATAAACTACTGGTAGTTTCCATAAACCTGCCATATTAAGAGATTCGTGAAATACCCCTTGATTTACTGCCCCATCTCCAAAAAAACATACAACTACATTTTCTTTTCTTTGTAATTTCAATCCCAGAGCTGCTCCTGTAGCTATAGGTATACCTCCTCCTGTAATACCATTTGTCCCTAAAAAGCCAATTTTAAAATCAGCTAGATGCTGCGTGCCTCCTCTTCCCCGACAGCATCCAGTTTCCCTACCCATTAACTCTGCTAAAAGTGCCTTACTAGAAACACCTTTAGCTATAGCATGCCCGTGTCCTCTATGCGTACTTGTAATTAGGTCCCCTTGCTTAAGTGCTTCGCACACACCTACTGCTATAGCCTCTTGCCCAATATAAAGATGAGTGGTCCCCCAGATATGGTTTTCTTCAAAGAGTCTCTCAACAGTTTCTTCAAAGTGTCGAATTAAATACATTTGCCTTAACCATTTTAAGAATATTTCTTTTCCCATACAGAAGAGAATGTTCGCTATTTACAATAATTACTCCTCTCTTCCCTTAAGAGACAGCTCTAAAGAAGGAAAAGTTTTAAAAAGTGTAGAATTTTTTAATTGATGTTAGAGAAGAGGTGTGAGATAGGTGATTAAAAATTGGAATGTAGTAGAAGAAAAGTTTACATTGGTTCTACCACAGCCAATTAAAGATTATATGTTTTTTAATTTTAAAGAATTTCCTCTCCAGAACTTCTTTTTATTAAAAGACAAAGCAGGGGAACATTTTTTATTTTTCTATAAGAATAAAGAAGAAGTAGTGGAAAAATTAAAACAACTACAAAAAGATGGCTATAAGATTTTAGGGAGAATAAGACTAAAATTTGAAGAACAATCTCCTGCACCAATTATAAAGACACTAAAAATTTATTTGGGCGAAAATTTATTCAAATTAATAGGCCCCCATCCCAGAGAGAAACTGCTCTCTAAAATTGCTGCTTTTAGAGACAACTTAATTACTACATTTGGGGTTAAACTACCTGATTGTGAGTTTTTGTTGAATACCTTTCTTAAGCCAGATGAGTTTTATATAAGTTATCAGAATAAACCACTTAAGAAAGGTTATATTTATGAAAATCTTATACTGGTTACTGGTGACCAGGTAGTTTTGGAAAGTAAGGAAGGAATTGTGGAAGAAGAATTGCTCTCTAATTGTTTTGCTAAATGGATTTCCCCACAGGACTTTACTTGGGTTAAGCAATCTGGCTGTCAGGTAATGGAACCTTCGGATATATTATGGAGTATAATAGTAGAAGAAAGTAAAAAACTGCTCCCGGAATTCCTTATTAAAGAAGAAATAATTTCACGAATCGAAAACCTAAAATCTAATTACTCTCTCTTAATTGAGCCAGACCTTTTTTCTTCTATTTCCTGGGATAAGTTTTACTCTTTATTAAGAAGGATTTTAGAAGAAGGATTATCTATTATAGATTTATATGGTATTTTAGAGCTAATAAATGAATTTTATAAATCTGACCTAACTATTGAGGAAGTTTTTTCACAGGTAATTGTTAATCTTAAAAAACATCTTGCTTACAGTATGACAGGTAAGGGGAATACTCTTTCTGTAATGATACTGGAAGAAAAAATAGAAAAACAGCTTACAGAAGCACTTGCCTCTTGCCCCTGGAGAAAGGAGGATTTACTGGGTACACTCGTTTTAGAAATTAAAAAAGGTGTTTTTTATTTTTATCAAAATAAACTTACCCCAATTCTTATTCTTACGCCAAAGTTAAAAGAGTTGTTAATTGGTGATTTAAGGAAGCACTTTCCTTATCTAATTATTTTTTCTCACAAAGAGCTTCCTTTAACAATTAAACTTGAATCTATATATACTGTGGATTATCAGCTTGATACTAAACTTAACTCGTTGGGTTTTCCACAAAGAATTAAACAGCTTTTACCTTCAGGTTTTAATTCATTATTAAAGTTTAATTCAAATCAAAGGGTTCTGGTTAACTTTTCGCTCTGGCAGACGCCTGGTGATTTCTTATTTGTTTTTGACTCGTTAGAAGTAAACTTTAATAGCGAGTTAACTGGAGGAGGTAAGGATATAATAAAGCCTTCTCCACCACTTGAAATTTTAAAAAATACAGGGAATCAACTTTTGGCAAAAGGTAAGATACAATTTAAAGGTAGTAATATAAAGCCTTCTATTACTCCTCAGCTACCTGAACGAGAAATAATAATAGAAGCAGGAGAAGAGCTTTTTCAACTGCTTACTTCTAATAAAGGTATTCCTTTACTGGATTACTTTGTTCAGGCAAGTAAAGCAAATAAGTTAAATTGGTGGCTTATTTTGCCAGGAGTGAAAGTGAAAAATAACCTTCAACTTTTGCCCTGGCAGTATAGATTAAAGCTTAGAGATACTCTTTTCCCTGTAGAAGAAGTAACTTTTGAAAATATACATCCGCCGGAGGAGGCCACTGTAGAGCAGTTAAAACTGCAACAACGGGAAAAGTGTTTAAAAGCTTTTCTCTTTATATTAGCAGAGAGATTAAAAGAAAACTTTTCTATATATTTTGGATTGAGAGAGTTAAGTTTTCTTCTTTATCGTATAACAAAACCTACTCTTCCTTCTCTAAAGCTTTCCCCCAGAGTCCTTAAATACTTAAAAAAACTTATACAGCATTTACTCAATGAAGTTTCTACATCTATTAATTTGCCTTTACTTCTGTTAGCAGTAAATAATTATCTTATCAGTCATAAAGAAATAAGAGAGGATGAATTAGAAGATTGGGTTCGTCAATCTATGGGCTTTTATATTTGTGCGGATGTGGTGAATTTAGAAGGTGAGATTAGGGGCTTCTATATAGATGAAACTTTAGAGAAAGAACTAATAAAAAGTGCAGAAATTACTGCAGAGGATGTAATTGTATTAATGGAAGTTTTGGAAGAAGCATTCTTATCACTTTCAGAGCCTGTAAAGGTAATATTTTGTAGCCATAAGGTAAGGAAAATACTTTATCAGCTAACAAAAAGAGCTCTCCCAAATCTTAAGATAATCTCTATTGATGAAATTCCTCCCCTATGGCAAGCTATTTCACTGGGTAGAATAAAATTAACAGAAGAAGGGCTTATATTTGAAAAACAGTTAGAGCTTTTACCTTCTACCAGTAACTTACAGACCAGTTACTTTTTCCAATTAATACTTCCTTGTCTTTCTACTGAGAAATTAAATTTTTTGTTAAAGTTAGCAGAGAAAGGCTCTTTATCTACAAAATTCTTTTATCCTTATATTCTTCAGCTTATAGGAAGGAAAGAAGAAAGTTTGCGTATCTGGGAAGAGCTACTGGGTAAAGACCCGAATAACATTTTTGCTTACTTAAGTTGTGCCTCCATTTATCAGGAAAAGGGAGATTGGGAAGAAGCTATTCGTTGTTACAGAGAGGCTTTGCAATTGGATACAGGAATAGCAGAAAGGCTGGTTATGGAAGGTGTGTATTATCAGCATCTAGGTACTGCAGAGATGTTGCAGATAGCTAAACATAAGTATCTTCAAGCAATTATTCTTAATCCTCGCTATGTAGAAGCTCACTATAATTTAGGATTGGTGGCTTTAGAGACAGAAGAATACTCTTTAGCCAAAGAAGCACTAGAAAAAGCTGTTAAACTTGATCCAGAAAATGCTTTTTTCCTTGCTTGTCAAGGTATTAATTTATACTATCAAGACGAATTAGAAAAAGCAGAAGCATTTTTTGAAAAGGCTTTAGAAATGGATTCTTCTATACCCTGGATTTTATTTAATTATGGGTTACTTAGCCAAAAACAAGGAAACCTTGAAAAAGCAGAAGAATTGTTTCTTAAAGCGCTTAAGCTTTTCCCTGATTATGTAGAAGTAATAGACGCATTAGGAAGAGTTTACTGGTTGCAAGGGAAAGCTAATTTGGGCAGAGACTACTATGACAAAGCCGCTAGTTTAGACCCTCTTCTTTTAGCTACTTATAAGCATTTAAGTTATGGGGTTGAACTTGAACAGGCAAATATGTTGAAAGAAGCTTTGAGCGAGTATGAACAAGCGGTTCAGTTTAACACCAATCTACTGGAAGCTTATTATTATCAGGGTAAAATTTATTCCAGGTTAAAAGATTGGCCCAGGGCACAGTTGAGCTGGAGCAACTTGCTAGCAATGGTGCCGTGGTTTTTGGAAGCCCATATAGGCCTGGAAGAAGCTTACAGGTCTATGGGAGAATACCAGAAGGCTATGAAAGAGATTAAATTTATTGAAGAAAAAGCCTTCGACTTCCCAGCTCTTTTTTTAAACAAAGGTCTTCTTTATTATTATCAGGGTAAAATAAAAGAGGCTATTGCAGAGTGGAATAAACATCTTGAAAAAAGAGGAGATGAGCTTGCAGTTCGGCTTTATTTAGGAGACGCATATTTCAGAGAAGGGAAGCTTGATGAAGCTTTAGAGCAGTATCAGAAGGCTTTGCATCATTCACCTCTGTTGCCTTTTCTTCACAGTAGATTGGCTAATATATATTTTCAACAAAAGAAAATGGCTCAAGCAGAAGAGGAGTTTATACTTTTGTATAAATTAGAGCCACAAAATGCATTTCATCTTATAAATTTAGCTGAATGTATGCGATATGTTAAAAAGGAGTTTGCCAGTTTAATATATCTAGACAAAGCATTAAATCTGGCTTTCGATAATCTTAAGATTTATGATGCTTTCCTGAAGGTAGTTATAAAGTTCCGTCAGTTAAAAGAAATTATTCCTAAAATTGCCCAGAAGAGTAACAGAGGTGAGATATATTGTAAAGCAGTTTATCATTATTTGGAAGGTAACTTAGAAGAAGCCAAAAAATTGTTTCTTAAATTAAAAGAGATTTTGCCTTATAGCGCTTCTGTTTATTCTTATCTAGGTGTTATAGCAAAGTTTGAAGATAAACTTGAAGAAGCAGAAAGTTATTTAAATAAAGCTTTACAATGTGACCCCCAAGATTCATTTTCTTTATATAATTTGGGAATATTATACTGGAAAAGGGGGCTTAAAAAAGAAGCTAATTCCTTATTTGAGCAGATAAAAGATATGGGATTAAAGGAAAGTGCTAAAGCTTTTATATATTTTGAAAAGGGAGAAAAAAAGAAAGCTATATTACTAGCCAAAAATGCATTAGAGCAGTGCCCCTATGTATATGAACCTTATTATATTTTAAAAGTTACAGGTGCTCTTACAAAAGAACAGGCTAATTTATATCAACAGTTTTTAGGTCCTTTATTGGTTAAAAAACAAAATGCTTTAAGTGATTCCAGCTAAAGAGAAAAAGACTTGGTGGGTTTTCTTCTGAGAGTAAATACTCAGTCAACCGCAAAGACTTCGGGCATAGAGTAACAAAAGCACCTACACGAAGTGGGTGCAAAGCACCTACACGTAAATAAAGATTAGCAAATAAGAGTGTCTGTATGCCTAAAAGAAAGTATGAAGGGGGTTTAGGTTAAGAAAGGTTAGTATGGAGGAAAGTGTTTAAGAAAAAAATATTGATAGTAGATGATGAGATAACAATTTTAACAGTATTAAAAAGATTGCTAGAAAAAGCAGGTTATAAGGTAATTACATTTAATAAAGCAAAGAATGCTTTGGAATTTTTAAATAAAGAGGTAGTAGATTTAGTAATCATAGATTTGTTTATGCCTGACTTAAATGGGATTGAGTTTTGTAGAGCCTTATCTGCAGGGGGAATAAGAACCAGAATACTATTTATGACAGGAGGTTATTTTGAGGAGCAATTGCAAGCTTTTTTGTCTAAGAATAAAGAGATAAGTTACATTGAAAAACCTTTTACCCTAAAAGAACTTATTGAAGTTATAAAAAAATTAGATTTATGATTAGAAAAGAATACATAGGATTTGATTTTGGAACTATATTTATAAAAGTAGGCTACTGGGATTTTCTAAAGAGACAGACAGCCCCTTTGTGGATTCCAAAGTTGCAAAAAGAAAAGATAATAAGTTTGATAGCTTTTCTTCCTAAATATAATCAGTGGGTTACAGGGGAGCTAGCTTTTAGTATACTTAAAGAAGAACCACTAAATGTTTTTATCGGGATTAAAACAGCTTTAGGTCGTAGTGATGAAGCAAGCACTGAGAAATTAGCTTTAAAAGAATTTTTTACACTTTATAAAAATATAATAAAAGAGCTTTTTCCTGCAGATTATAATTTGGTTATAAGTATTCCTTACTGTTTTTATGCTAATCAACGGGAAGAGCTTATAGCGACACTGGAAAAAGCTCAATTTGAATTCTTAGAATTCATACACGACCCAGAAGCTATTGTATTAAATTATATTTACGAAAATCCTCCTTTGAGTAAGCAGAATATTGTGTGTGTTATTGACCTTGGAGGAAATAAATTGGATATAGCTCTGTTTGAAGTAAAAAGGAAAAAACAACAAACCATTATCACCACGTTAGATGTTCGTGGTGCTTCTGGAGTGGGAGGCTTAAGAATAGATGAGGATTTATCTGACATAATTCTTAAGGAAGTATTTTTAGGAGGAGAGATAAAAGCTAATCCACTGGAGGTAAAACATAAACTTTGGCCTTATGTCGTTGAACTTAAACATAGTCTTACTACTCAGGAAAAGGCTACTTTGTTTCTGGACAGAATCTTTCCTCACCTGGCTTATTTTAAAGAGATAACCCGACAACAACTTACTAAAATTGCCTTGTTTGAGATAAAAACAGTGGAAACCTTATTAAAAGAAATTTTAGCTGAACAGGATATAAGTTTAGAAAGAATAGATAAAGTCCTTGTTACAGGAGGCACAACTCGTATACCTGATATAAAAGAGAGTATTGTTAGATTATTTGGAAAGCAAGCAGAGAGAGTGGTTTTCCTTGAAAAAGATACAGCAGTTGCAGAAGGAGCCGCACTTAAATCAGCCATCCTTGGTGGAGAGGTAAAAGGATTGGATATTAAATCTATTAATCCTTATTCTGTAGGCGTTGAGCTTGAGAATGGAGATATGGATATAATATTACCTAGAGGGAAAATACTTCCTATAAGCAGGAAAAAATTGTATAAGGTTAGTGAGAGAAGAAACTCTTTGAAAATAAGAGCATTTCAAGGGGAAAAAGAAGTTGCTTTTCAAAATCAGTTTATTAAAGAGTTTAATGTAATGGGTATCAGGGAGGCAGAGCAAATAATTATAGAGGTTATTACAGATATAAATGGGCTGGTTGCTTTTAAAGTTTATCTTAGACATGGTGAGTTAATTTATTCGGAAGAATAGGGGGATTGTGTATATGAAACTAGTTGAATGTGTTCCTAATTTTAGTGAGGGGAGAAACTTAGAAATTATTTCGCAGATAAAAGAAGCTATTAGTAAAGTCAATGAAGTTAAGTTGCTTTCTGTAGAACCAGGAGAAGCTACTAATCGCACAGTGTTTACTTTTGTAGGCACTCCAGAGAGTGTTGTGGAAGGAGCTTTTAGGGGTATAAAAAAAGCTTACGAGTTAATTGATATGAGTAAACATAAAGGAGCACATCCTCGTATGGGTGCTTGTGATGTGTGTCCTTTTGTACCACTGGAAGGTGTAACAATGGAGGAGTGTATTGAATTGGCACGGAAGTTGGGGAAACGGGTGGCAGAAGAGTTAAATCTACCTGTTTATCTTTATGGAGAAGCAGCTTCAGTGCCTGTGCGAAAAGATTTAAGTTATGTGCGATGCGGAGAATATGAGGGTCTTCCCCAAAAACTTGCTACCCCTGAGGGCAAGCCAGATTTTGGTCCAGCGGAATTTAACTCTAAATTTGGAGCGTGTATAATTGGGGCTCGCCCTTTTTTGATTGCTTATAATGTAAATTTAAATACTAAAGATAAAAAGCTAGCACATGAGATAGCTTCAACAATAAGAGAATCCGGGAAAAAGGTTAAAGATAAGGGAGGAGAAGTATTAGCAGTTATTCCAGGCAGGCTGAAAGCAGTAAAAGCAGTTGGATGGTATATAGAGGAATATGGATTTGCTCAAGTTTCAATAAATTTACTAGATTATACTGTAACTCCTTTATACAAGGTATTTGAGGTGGTAAAGGAAGAAGCAGAGAAATTAGGACTTTTTGTGACAGGTAGTGAAATTGTAGGACTTGTGCCAAAACAGGCACTTATTGAAACAGGTGAGTATTTTATTGAAAAACAAAAGAAGCCCTCTGCTTTAAGTGAAATGGAACTTATAGAGTTTGCTATACTTTCTCTAGGGTTAAGCAGTATAAAGAAGTTTATCCCCGAAGAAAAAATTATTGAATATCGCCTTCACTCTAGACCGCTGACAGGGGTAGATATAGGAAGTTACCTGGATAGATTATCTTCTCCTTCGCCAGTGCCAGGTGGAGGAAGTGTGGCAGCCCTTTCTGTGGCATTAGGTTATGCACTTTTAGCAATGGTGGTAAATCTTTCCTTGGGTAAGAAAAAAACTCAAGATACATTATTGAAAGAAATAGGTAAAAAAGCTCAACAGGGTAAAGATAAACTCCTGGAAAAGATGCTAAAAGATGAAGATGCGTTTCTTAAAGTTATGGAAGCATATAAAATCCCTCGTAACTCTCCCGAAAGGCAGTTCTCTTTGGAAGAAGCTTTACTGGGTGCAGCTGGTGTGCCTTTTTCAGTTTTATCTGTGTGCAAAGAAGTAATGGAAATGGCTAATCAATTACTGGAATATGGTAATCCTAATTGTTATACCGATGCTCTGGTGGCAAAAGAGTGTGCATTGTGCGGAGCAAGAAGTGCTTTTTATAATGTTAAAGTGAATTTAGAAAATCTCTCCCTTCGTAAAGAAGAAGGAGAAGCGTTATTAAGTGAAGCTGCCAATTTACTTAAAGAGATAGAAAAATGTGTGTATCCTGTAGAAAGAAATTTCACTAGTTAGTATAGAGGGAAAATTATAAGTAAATTAAAATTATATAATAAGTCTCTGTTTGTGATTTAAAAGTTTAAGATTTTTAAACTTTATTTTGGTAATAAATAAAGTAGGAGGGTTTTTATGAGAAGTGTTGTTACTTTAAATGATGGCCGAGAGGTAATTCTGCGAACTGCAGAAGAAAAAGATATGGATGATATTAAACAACTTTATTATATAGTTTATGGTGGAGAATATTCTTTGCCAGAGGTAGTAAATAGAGATAAAATGAAGTGGGCAATTAATGACCCTAATTATATGTGGCTTTTAGGTATAGACAATGACCAGGTAGTTAGTTCTGTGGTATTTGTTACCGACCCTTTACATCGCTTGAGCAAAGCTTTTGGAGCTGTCTCTCACCCTGATTATCGCGGAAAAAATTTAGTAACACAGATGGTAAAAGAGGGTTTACAATATTTGATGGAAGAAGTAAATGTCACTGATGTAGTATATGCAGTTGTTAGAACCATATCTTTTGCACCTCAAATAGTGCTTGAGAAATTAGGTTTTCTTTCTTTGGGTGTATTTCCTAATGTTCATAAAGTTAAAAGATATGAAACCCATGGCTTGAAGGCTTTGTTTAAACCACAGGCATTAGCTGCCAGAAAAAAAGGCTTTGTAATTATTCCTCCAGTTAATGAGATTTATAAGATTACAAGAAAAACTTTAGGACTGGAAGAACCACTAATGCTTGATGTCTCTTTGGTAGATGAACCAAGAGAGGATAAAAGAGAGTTTCTAATTGAACGCTCAAGAGATGTGGAACAGGAGTTTTATCAGAAAAGAGCTAAAGGTGAACTCTATTTTGCATTTTATCCATTTCATTATCCTCATATAAAACTTTATACCCGCGATTATAAGTGTGAGGTTTATATCAGTATAGAAGATAAAGATGGCTATGCTTGTTTATTGGGTATTAAGTCAAGTGATAAGATAACAGTAGGATTAATGAACAGAATAGGAGAGTATGCAGAATCTCTTGGGATTAAGTATTTAGAGATTTTAGTAAGTGCTTTTGATCCGGAAATGCAAAAAAGAGTTTATCTTGCTAAATTTTTACCTTGTGCATACTTTCCTGCATTGGCAAAGGAATATGAGAACAGGATAGATTATATAGCTTTCGCAAGGTCCTTTGTATCTATTGATTTTAGTGGATTAAAACTTACAGATAAAAGCAAGCCTTACCTTTTAGCTTTTTATAAAATTTATACATCACATTTATTAGAAGAGATAGAAGAAAATGTCTGATACTTATATTAATCAGATTGTTGAATTAGAAGATGCTTTTAATTTTTCTCTCTCTTCTAAAACTCTATTTCTTAAAGCAATGAAAGCTATTGTAGATTGGCACTACAAGAGAAATCCTGTTTATTATAAACTATGTGAGAGAGAAGGTTTTTCTCCTTCTCTTTTAACTACACAGGAAGCTATATTCAGAATACCTTTTATTTTTGTTACAGTTATTAAAAAATATAAACTACTAAGTATAGCAGATAAGGATATATTTCTTACCCTTACTTCCAGTGGAACGGGAGGCGTAAAAAGTGCAATTTATCTAGATAAAAGTTCTCTGGAAAGAATAAAAAAGATTGTTAAAAACATTTTTTCTTCCTTAAATTTATATTCGCCAGATGAAGTAGTAAATTATATATGTTTTACCTATGAACCAGAGTATGCTTCCTGGATTGGTACGAGTTTCAGTGACCGTATGCTTATGGAACTTACTGGAGTTGGAGAGGCGTTTTTTGCTTTGCGTTATTCTAACGGAGGATTTTATTTTGATAAGAGTGGAGCAATGAAAAGTTTAAAAAGGTTTCTTAGACTTCCCAATCCTGTGCGTTTACTTGGTTTCCCAAGTTTCCTTTATCAATTTATACAGGATATAGAGGTTCGGCTACCTATGCCTGAAAGTTGTTTTGTAATTACTGGAGGTGGATGGAAGACACTTGCAGATAAAGAAATCCCAAAACAAGAGTTTAGAAAAGAGATAGCACACCGACTTGGTATACCAGTAGAAAATGTCCGTGACCTTTTTGGTTTTGTAGAACATGGGATTCCTTATGTAGAGTGCGAAAAAGGTAATTTTCATATACCTATTTATTCACAGGTTTTAGCAAGAGACCCGGCAACACTTAAACCACTACCAAAAGGTGAGGTAGGATTGTTGCACTTTCTTACTCCTTATATTACTTCAATGCCGACACATTCGGTGCTTAGTTCAGACCTGGGAAGTGTAGAAGAAGGTTGTCACTGTGGAAGAAGAGGAACATATCTGAAGTTTATCGGAAGAGGTGGAGTAAGAAAGTTGACAGGGTGTGCAATTTCTGCACTTGAAGTGTTAGCTAAAGGAGAATAAAAATATGATTTACCTTTGGGGAGAGTTTTTAGAAGAAGAGAATTTAAACCTAAATCATATAAAGAAAATTGCTTTGAACCTGGAAAGCAAAAAAAATACTTTAAGAACTTATCCTTTAGAAAAAATTATAAATGTTCTTTCAAAAGCAGGAAGTCTCTGGCAAAGAGAAGATTTCTGGGGGGTTAAAGAAGTTTTAACTACCCTGCCTACACTTTTGGGATTTAGTAAAGAAATGATTAAAGCCGGGTTAAAAACACTTTCAGAAATGTTAGAAGAAAAAAGCTTACGGGAGCTAATCGGGGTAGCAGTGGATGGAAAAGAAGATGTTTGTTCACCCAGATTTCTTATAGATAGAGGTTATTACTTAACATATTATCCTAGAGGATGTGTAGTTCACATAACTGCAGGAAATGTATTTATAGGAGCTGTGGACTCTTTAATACAGGGATTAATAAGTAAAAATGTAAATATTTTAAAAACTTCTCATAGTAACCCAATCTTCCCATTACTTTTTGCTAAAAGTTTAAAAGAGGTGGATAAAGATAGAGTAGTAAGTAATAGCTTCTGTATAGTTAATTTCCCTGCTTCTTCAATAGAGATGATAGAGAAATTAGTAAAAATGGCAGATACATTGATAGTTTGGGGAGGAGAGGAAGCAATCAAAACTTATACCAGTTTAATAGAAAGAGAAAAGCCACTTCTTACTTTTGGTCCTAGATGGAGCTTTGCTTTAATTACAGAGGGGGCTTTAAAATTTTACCCAGCTAAGGAGCTTGCCAAACATCTGGCTTTAGATGTGGTAATGTGGGAGCAGAGAGCTTGTAGTTCTCCACAAGTTCTTTATTTACCAGATAGCCAAAGAGGGAAAGAGTTTCTTTTTTATCTACAGGAAGCATTTAGTAATATTGAAGGGTTATTACCACAAGGAGAATTAACTGTAGATGAAAAAATAGAAATCACTCGTTTTAGACAAGAGACCAGGGTAGAAGAAGCCTTAGGGGAAGCAAAGCTCTGGAATGCACCAGATACATCCTGGACACTATCTTATTATTCTACTCCAAAGTTTAAGATTTCACCACTTAATCGTTGTTTAACTGTATGTGGTTTTAGAGATATAAAAGAAGTAGTAAATTGCCTTTTACCTGTACAGGAATACTTACAGAGTATGGGTTTGGGGGCTACTCCAGATGAAATCTCTTATATTTCATCATTATTTTATTTAATTGGTGTAACAAGAATTACTCCAATTGGAAGTATGCATAAGGGGAGAATTTCTTCTCCTCATGAAGGTAGATGGCTTGTCAGGGAACTTTTGAAACCTGTAAGTTTTGAAGGTGACACATTTCCTTTATCAATAGAAAAATCCTGGGAAAAGTTTAAGCTTCTGGTAGAATTTGCCAGGGACAAAAGTGAATACTATTCAAAAACACTTTCTTTTATCCCCCAAGAGCCTTCTCAGATTCCTAAGTTACCTTTACTTACTAAAGACACCGTAGCAAAGCATGCACCTCCTTATGGAGATAGTTTATTGACCACTACTTCTATAGAAGGTGGATATATTTTTGCTACAGGAGGAACAACACGAAAGCCCAGGTTTATTTATTATAGTAAAGATGAGTTTAATCTTGCTACAGATATTCTAGCAGAGATTTTCTTAAAAGCAGGTATTAAGACTTCCGACCGTGTGGCTAATTTATTTATGGCAGGGAATCTGTGGAGTTCTTTTCTGGCTTCAACACAAGCAGTGGAAAAAATTGGTGCTTTATCTTTACCTCTGGGGGGTAGAGTGCCACAGGAACAATTGATAAAATTTTTGCAGGCTTTAAAACCTACAATACTTATAGGTATACCTTCTTTAATTTTAGCTTTAGCGGAACAATTAGTTATAAAAGGAATAAAATTACCTATTAGACTTGTCCTTTATGGTGGAGAAGCAATTAGTGCTGGTGGTGAAAGTTATCTAAAGCAGTATCTGGGGGCAGAGAGGGTTGTCTCAGCTGGATATGCACTGGTAGAGACCGGACCTGTTGGCTATGCCTGCCGTGCTTCTTTGCAAGGGGTTCATCATATTCTCACTTCTTATCAATGGGTAGAGGTGATAGATGAACTATGTAATCCAGTTAATCCAGGAGAAGATGGAGAACTTGTAATTACACCTCTTTATAAAAAAGTAATGCCACTAATACGGCTTCGTTCTGGAGATAGAGGCAGAATTTTACTGGGTAATTGCCCCTGTGGAGACCCTTCCCCAAGAGTTCAACTACTTGGAAGAATGGAAGAACAAATTAGGGTTGGCACTGCTGATATATCATTAATAGAATTAGAAGAGTTGTTAAATGCTTCAGGTGTAGAGCAATTTCAATTATGGGTAGAGGAAAGAAGTGGTAGAATCTCATTAAGAGTAAAGATAAAAGGAGGAAGACCGCAAAATATAAGGGAATTAATGCTAGCCAACAATTCAGAGCTTAAAGAGGCAGTAGAAGAAAGGTGGATAGAGGAGTTTAAAGTTGAAGAAACAGTAAGTGATGAATTTATCCGCCATCCCCGCACAGGTAAAGTATTAAAAGTGGTAAATGTTTAACCTACTTCTTTTGGTAAAAGAAGTAGGCAAGGCACGAAGTGGGTGCAAAGCACCCACTTCGTGCCTTTAAAAAGAAAGTAGGTGATTTGCAATACTTTTATAATAATAGTAATCTGAAATAAAATTTACTAAATACATTTTCCATCGCGATAGTGGTAATTTGGGAGGTTGGTTTAGTAAGAATTTTTTAATCCAGTTTATAACTATTTCAGGATATAAAAATAGAATTAATCGATAATATAAAATTCCTGTACTTAATTTTACTCTAAAATAACTGTGTTTCTTGTAGAATAACACAGCAGTTTCTCCTTTCTCCTGGTATCGCTTCCAGTAACCCTCTAAATCCTCTACTTTTAAAGGGGGTTTATAGTGATATGCAAGTGCTTTGCGATGATAGATAGAATGTAAGCCAAGCCTTCGTAGCCTAAAACCAAGTTCATTATCCTCCCATCCATATTTATTAAAACTTTCATCAAAATAACCTGCTTTTTCTAAGTGCTTTTTTTCTATAGAAACATTACTTGTCCAGAAAAAATTAAAGGAAATATCTGAAATGGTAAACCTAGGTTTAGAAGGCAATTTATCTGAGAAATGATTAACTCTACCTCTTACTACTAGATTTTGTCGTTTATTATGACAAAGTAGGTGTTCTTTTAATAAATCTTTATGAGCAATGATGTCATCGTCAATAAATACAATATACTTACCATTGGCTTCCTTTAACCCACGGTTTCTACCACTTGCTTGTCCCTGACGGAGAGATTGCCTAAAAATTTTCAATACACAAGGTGGTGAAAGTGTTGATAAATATTGCCAGGTATTGTCACTGGAGCAGTCATCTACCACAATTACCTCATAATTTTCTGAAGGGAGAGTCTGGTTAAAAAGAGCATTAAGGCATTGTTTAAGTATTTCACATCTATTATAACTGCTAATAATTACACTAACTAGAGGTTTTTGCAACTTCTTTTAAAATCTCCAAAGTTCTATCGCATACACCTATGGATGGTTTATAGAGTTCTATAAGTTGAGAAGAGATTTGATTTAGTTTCGCTTCATCCTGCCATAATTTAAGTATTTTTTCTGCAAGTAAATCTGGATTAATATTACCTTTAAATTCTGGGACAATTTCTCTGCCTGTAATAATATTTGCCTGTGTGACAAAACCAAAAGAAGGTAACTTTTTTAAAATTACATATTTTTTAAGAATTCTTCCACAGGGTAGATAATCTAAAAGCCCTCCTATTCCCCAGAGCGGGATTAAATCGGGTCTATTCATCGGTAGCACTACCCACATTGGAGTTCCTAAGGCAGCTATTTCTTCTGTCTTTGTTCCTGGTAAAGTAACTACTAATTTTGAATTTGCTATAGTTGTATAGGGAGAGTCAATAACTACTGCTACAGGAATACCTTTGGGGGTTTCCAAATAATATAAGTTACTATTTTGTTTTAATTTCCCCCTAACTCCACCTTTAAATCCACAAACAGGTTTACAAAGAAGATTTTCAAGTTTATCAATAGAAATAAAAGGAGAAAGTACTATAGAAAAGTTTATTCTTGTTTTATTTGTTAAAATTTCTGCTGTTTTAAGTAGAAGTGGTAAAACAGTGCTTATTTCTATATCTCTACTTGCAGGCAAAAAAGTTAGAAGTGGTTTTTGCAGATTTAATTCTTTTTCTTCTTTTAGTGCCTCTTTTACCTTGTCCACACAAAAGTTCCCTACTACTTTAATAGAAGAAGATGGAATTTTTAAGCTAAGCAGCCTATTTTTGAAATATTCATGGGATACTAGGTAATTATTTGTAATATTTTTTAAGAGTTTATTTCCCCATTGATATATAACTAGTGGAGAGTTAAGCTTTCGACTTAGTAAATAGGCAAATACCTGTTCTCCTCCTAGATGCAAAAGCACTTTTTTACCAGAGAATGAAGTTGAAGAAAAAAATAAGAAAGAAATAGTTTCTTTTACTGAAAACACTTTAATATTAGGTAATAGTCTTCTAGCAACAATTTTTTCTTTGCCTGTAGAAAATGTAGAAGGAAGCAAAAAGATAATAACTTCTATACCTAATTTTTTTGCTTTTTTTGTAATTATGCTAGCCCAACTTGCAACTTCACCAGGGCCGGTGGCTGTAAGAAACAGTTTCATTTTTTATCCAATTTATAATTTTTGATGTGGAATAACCTGGATGAAAACTAGCTATCTTTACTTCACCACCATATTGAGTTACCAGGCTATATTCTGGAAGCTCCTCAGCTGATTTATAATCTCCTCCTTTAATATGTATATCTGGTTTAAGAGCTTTTATAACACTGTCGGGAGTAAGTTCTTCGAATATCACTATATAATCTACCATCTCTAAAGCAGATAGCATCTCTGCACGGTCATATTGAGAAAAAATAGGTCGTCCCTTTCCTTTAAGCTTATTTATACTCTGGTCACTATTTAAAGCTACAATTAGTATATCCCCTTTGTGCTTTGCTTCTGCTAGATAACGAATGTGACCTGGATGAAGTAAATCAAAACAACCATTTGTAAGCACTATTACTTTTCCCTGTTTTTTAAGTTCTTCTACTAAAAGTTTAAGCTCTTTTAAGTCTTTAATTTTTTTTAGATATTTCTGCATATAGTTTTATTACATCTAAGTCCTTTAGTTTTTTATTTCTTCTATTTTTTCTCCTTTCCTTTATAATAGGTAATAATTTTCTAGCTTGAAAGAATGCATTAATGGCACAGCTATTAAAAGTTAATGAGTATTTAATCAGTTTTAAAAAGAGAAAAAGTAAGTGTTCTGCCAGTAACCTTTTAGAAGTTATATTTTTCCAGTGAAATAAAAATTGATTTCTGCGAAATATTATTTCTATTTTAGTTTTTGTGTAAGTTCTATTTATAGTAGTGCTATGAAGATGGATTACTTTACTTTCTGGTTGATAAATAGTTTGCCAGCCAGAAAGCCAACCTCTAAATCCAAGGTCAAAGTCTTCCCAATAAAAAGGGGCAAACATAGTGTCAAATCCATTTAACTGCCAGAATTTATCTTTTTTTACAAGCACTGCCGCTCCACAGCCATAAGGTAGTGGTAAAGCCACTGAGTAAGAGTTAAGTAATAATGGTTTTTGATAAAAAAAACCTAGAGAAAAAAACATCTTTATCAAGGCCTCATTAAAAAGATGATTTGAGGCATTAATGATTTGTGGCACTACTGAAAAAGTGTCTCTCTCTTTTTCTGCAAGCTCTACCATCGGTTCTAAAAATGGGGAATAAATTTGAATATCGTTATTTAGAAAAAGATAATAATCACTGCTTGAAATTTTTGCTCCTTCCATACAGGCTGGAGCAAATCCAGTATTTTTATCTAAAGAGATTAGTCTAATCTTGGGAAAATATTTAAGAATAAAATCAGGACTTCCGTCATTACTACCATCGTCTACTACAATTATCTCTTTTATAAGTTTTTCCACTTTTAAAGAAGGTAAGAGCTGGGAAAGAAGCTCTTTACCATTATAGTTAGGAATTATTACACTTACTAACGGTAAAGGCATTTTGGGCTACTTCTTCTTTTAAAGAGCTAAACTCTTTTAAAATATCATAAGGTGTAAGCTCGAATAGACAACTAAAATCATAACACTTTTCTTTGATACACTTTCTTTTGCAGTTCACTGTTTTTTTTATTATTCTATAAGGCACGCCAAAAGGATGCCATCTGGCAGGGAGGTCACTTTTTAATTGAAAAATTCCAATTGTTGGCACTCCTCTTGCAGCTGCTATGTGCATAGGACCACTATCCATAGAGATAAAATAATTACAACGATCGATTAAAGCAATTAGCTCTGAAAGTGTTGTCTTACCTGCAAAATTTATATGAGAATATAAAGAATTGTTTATAATTTCTTCTATTAAAGCCCTGTCTTTATTTGTGCCTGTAAAAGCAACCTTGCCACCACCTGTTAGTTTTACTAACTCATCCGCAAGGCGAGAAAAAAGAGTTCTAGGCCAACGAATTTTCCCTATCTCCAGTTCTCTTGTAGGGTGTAACCCGATTAAAAGAGTATTCTCTTTTACACCCTCTTTTTCTAACTTTGATATGACTTTTACTTTTATAGATGGTTCTAGTGGCAAAAAAAGATGTGGAGGAAGTGGTGGTATTCCTAATATTCTTACATAATCCATTAAACAATCTACCCAATGTGAATTTACATCTCCTCTTAAAGGCCTTGGAGTAACCTTGTGAGTAAAAAGAAAACTATATAGCAGTCTATGACTGTGCCCAACTCGCAGTGGAATATTGGCAAGACGGGTTAACCAGGCAAAACGATGATTACTCCATAAATGTATAACTAGGTCGAATTTACCCTTTTTAATTTCTCTCAGTAATTGAAAGAAATTTTTTTGCCTTCCCCAATTATCTGCAGTTAGAATAATTTCATCTACATAAGGATTACCTTTAATTAAATCATAAGTATACGGCTTAAGAAGAAATGTTAAATTATTAAGATTTAGCTGTTTATATAGTGTTTCTAAAATAGGAGTAGATAAAATTACATCCCCTATTCCACCTTGCACAAGAATTACAAGAACTTTTTTTATTTTGTTTAAATCTTTCATAATTACTCTACCCTACTTTCTTTTAAAAAAGTAGGCAAAGACGCTTCAGGCGGGTGCGCAGCACCTAAACTTTCAATCGCTACCGCACTACTAATTGTAAATGGTTCATCTTTTCATTTTTCATTTGGCAGTTTACGATTCGGCATTCGTAGAATGTTGTTTAATTACTGCCCATTCATAGACCCCACTCTCTGTCTGGAACTGCAGAGCATACATATGTGCATAAGCACCATCTGCTTTTATTAACTCTTCATGAGACCCCCACTCAATTATTCTTCCTTTTTCTATATATAAAATTAAATCAGCTTTACGAATTGTAGAAAGTCTATGAGCTATTACAAAGACAGTGCGCCCCTGCATTAACTTCTCTAATGCATCCTGAATTAAAAGTTCTGACTCAGAGTCCAGAGATGAGGTAGCTTCATCCAGTATAAGTATTTTAGGATTTTTTAGTAAAGAGCGGGCAATAGAGATTCTTTGTTTTTGCCCCCCCGAGAGTTTTAGCCCTCTTTCTCCTACTATTGTTTCATAACCTGCAGGGAAACTTCTGATAAACTCTTCAGAGTTAGATGCTCGTGCTGCTTCTATAACCTCTTCCATAGTAGAATTAGGTTTACCAAACAGAATATTCTCTTTTATAGTGGTATTAAAAAGGATTGGGTCTTGAGGTACTATTCCAATCTGCTCCCTAAGATGGTAAACATCTAATACTGTAATAGGATAGCCATCAATATATATGGAGCCAGCGGTAGGTTCATAGAAACGCGGAATTAAATTTACAATTGTAGATTTCCCTCCTCCACTAGGTCCAACAAGAGCGATAATCTTCCCCGGTTCTGCCAAGAAAGATATACCTTTAAGCACTTCACTCCCTTGCGGATAGCTAAACTCCACATTCCTAAATTCCACCTGTCCTTTTATATCTAATTTTTTCTCACCCTTAAACAATTCTTTTTCGCTTCGCTCTTCAAGCAGTGTAAAGATTCTCTTTGCAGAGATCATACCTCCTTTTGCAGAGCTATAAGTTGCAGTAATTCTATTAAAAGGAGAAGAAGCTAGCACCATATATCCCCAGAAGACCATAACCTCTCCAGTAGTAAGTTTACCAAGTATTACTTCCATCCCCCCATACCATATAACACAGGCAATCCCAATGGCTACCAAAAGCTCTACTACTGGAGTTTGGGTAGCCTTAATTTGTTCTGTTTTAAGATTAAAATAAAAGTTTTTGTCATTGGCTTTGTCAAAACGATTAATTTCTTCCTCTTCTCTTGTAAATGATTTTATAATTTTAATTCCGCTTAAAGATTCTTGTAGAATAGAAGTAAGGTCAGAGAAGTTACTTTGAAGATAAGAGGTTACTCTTGCTATTTTTTTTGCAAACTTTGCTGTTGCTATACTTATAAGAGGAGTTACAGTAATTGTAATTAGAGTAAGTTGCCAGTCTTTGTAAATCATCCATGCAAATGCTCCTATAATAACCAGAATGTCGTTTATAAGAGGGATTAATCCTGTGGTGAGTAGTTGTTGTAACCTGCTTACATCATCTATTAGTCTTGCCATAATATCTCCGGTGCGATAACGATCATAAAAACTTAATGTAAGATATTGAAGATGAGAAAAGAGTTTGTGTCTAAGAGAGCGAATAACACTTTCTCCTGCCATACACATATAAAACCGCTGTAAATAAGCTGAAGCCCCTTTAAGTGCCACTGCAAGCACCAGTGCTACAATTACCAGGTTAAGATAAAGGAGATTCCTTTTAACAAGAACATCATTAAAAATATATTTAAGTAGATAAGGTTGAACTAGTGTGCTTAAATTTGTAAGCACAGTTGCTATACCTGCGATAAATAAAAACTTTATATAAGGTTTAACCAAAGAGAATAATTTAATATAGTCTTTCATTATAAAGGCTTAATCCAGAAAAGGACTTCTCCCTCTTGAACAAGATCCTCATTCTTGGGTAGTATTTTAATTACAGTTCCATCTATTTCTGATTGAATCTCATTCATAAGTTTCATTGCTTCTACAATACATAAAGCCTGTCCTTTCTTTACATTATCTCCTACTTCTACAAAAGGTTCGGCTCCTGGCCACGGTGCTCTATAAAATATTCCAGCTAGAGGAGAAGTAACCTTGAAATATTCTTCCGGAGGTAAAGTCTCTGTTTCTTCTTCAACAATAACTATTTTTTCTTTAGCCTCTGTAGTTGTGCTGGATAAAAGTGTTTTTACTTCTACCTCGGAAGTAGGGGTTTTTTCTTCAACCCCCTCTAGTGTTGAAGAAAAAGGAGTAAATTTTTGGCGAGAAGCTTTTAACTTTATTCCTTCACATTCAAATTCTAATTCAGTAATGTTATACTGATCTGCAAGTTTAATTAATTGGATTAGCTCTGCAAGAGTTAATTCCATTTTTCTTTCTCCTTTTCTTTAATGGTTTTAAGTATTTCTCCTTCGAATGCTTTCCACTGCTCTCCACTTAGCATATCTTTTATTATTACTTGATTATAAATTTCTTCTTCTGAAGTAAGCAAAATTACCCATCTTCCTGTTAATTTATTTACTATTTTTAATTTCTCTCTAATGTCTCTTCCATAGGTTATTTCTACAGGATAAGAGCTTTTACGACGTAACCTTTCTGCTAAAAGAAGGCTATTTTCTTCTCTTTCTGGAGATGCTACGATATATATAGAAGAAGGGATATTATGAAGTTTTACTTTTTCTTCTTTAAGTGCAAGTAATAATCTTTCCATACCACCAGCTACTCCTACTGCAGGGGTAGATGGGCCACCTAAAAGTTCCACTAAATCATCAAAGCGCCCTCCACCACATAGAGAATTCTGGGCTCCCAATAGGGGTGAAACCACTTCGAAAACAGTCCTTGTATAATAATCCAGTCCCCTTACCAGGTAAGGTTTTATAGTAACCTCTACCCCTGCATTATTTAATAGTTTAACAGTGGTATTAAAATGTTCCTTGCAGTCTTTGCATAAAAAATCTAATATTTTAGGGGCATCCGCAATGGCTTCTCTACAACTGGTTTGTTTGCAATCTAATAATCTTAATGGATTTTTTGTTAATCTTTGTTGGCAATTTAAACAAAAATTTTCTATTTTCTTTTGGGCAAACTCAATAAGTTTCTCTTTATAATATTTTCGGCACTCCCTACATCCGATAGAATTTAATAATATTTGAAATTGTTTAATACCAACATCCCGGTAAAAGTTGGTGATTAATAATATTACTTCTACATCTATCAATGGATTATTGCTACCAAAAGCTTCTATGCCTATTTGATGAGACTGCCTATACCTGCCTGCCTGGGGGCGTTCGTAACGAAATATAGGTCCTATATAAAATAACTTTGTGTAAGGATTTCTATAAAGGTTATTTTGAATAAAAGCCCTTACTACTCCTGCAGTCCCTTCGGGACGAAGTGTCAAAGAGCGCCCCTTCCTATCCAAAAATGTGTACATTTCTTTTTCTACCACATCGGTAGTTTGCCCAATTCCACGAGTAAAGAGTTCTGTAAATTCAAAAATAGGAGTTCTTATCTCTTTATATCCATAGCAATAACAAATATTTCTAAAAACTTCTTCAATATAAGACCATAAAAAAGACTCTGGTGGAAGTATATCTTTAGTTCCACGAGGAGATTCCAATTTCATTTCTCTAATCCTCCATATCTGTGTAGGTATTTTCTGCTCCTTCTGTATATTTGGAAGAAGTAGGAGTTGGTAATGTGAAGTAAAATGTAGTGCCTTTACCTAGTTTACTTTTAACCCAAATTCTCCCTCTATGGAGTTCTACAAATCTACTTGCAATAAACAAACCTAAACCACTGCCAGGTACCCTTTCATTGATTTTTGTAAATTTCTTAAAAATTAGCTTCTGCTGTTCCTCTCTTATACCTATCCCTGTATCAGATACTGCTACTTTTACTTCTTCCTCCTCTTCTTCTGGCTCTATTTCTATAGAGACTTTTCCTCCTCTCCCGGTAAATTTTATTGCATTATGAATTAGATTAAAAAGTATTTGTTGAATACGAATTGCATCACCTGAGACTATTACTTGTTCTTCTGGAGAAGATGTAAAAAGCTGAATTTGCTTTTTTTCTGCTAACGGGTTCATTATAGTAATGACATTTTTAAGTATTTCGTTTAAATCCACCTGTGTTTTATTTAAAATATATTTCCCTTCCTGGATTTGTCCAATAATAAGCAAATCTTCTAAAAGTAACATTAATTCTTTATTCAATAATTTGATAGTCTCTATGATTTTCTTGTAATTAGCTATGAAAGGACCAAACTTCTCTTCTTCAAACATATTACAATAACCTATAATTGCTGTAAAGGGATTTTTAAGCTCATGAATTGTAGAGGTAAAGAAGTCATCTTTTGCCTTGATTTTTTTCTTCAGGTCTCTAATTTGTTGTTTAAGTTTTCTTACAAGTTCAAATTCTTCTTTTGCTTCTCTTATTATACTTATACTCCCGACAATCTCATTATTTTCCAAAATTGGTGTTAGAGAAAGCAAACCAATAAATTCTTCTTCTTTTGTGCGAAGTTTTACTTTAAAGTTTATTAAATCTTTCCCCTGGCAAATTGCATTATTTATTTTGTCTTTACAATCTGATGAGAAAATAAAATAATAATCTTTTTTATAAATTTCTTCTAATGAATAACCTAATTTATTCTTTACTGAGTTGCTACACAGGATTACTTTTCCTTCTCTGTCTGTAATGAAAATTAAATCTTTAGAGGTTTTTAAAAAATTAAGTATATACTTATAATGTTCTTTAAAGAGGGAATTTAAATCTACATCTTTCTGATTATTAAACTGCTTTTTTAATTCTTCCATCTTCATAGCTTTTTTTAACCTTTCTAATATCTATCTCGAAGGCAACTGTAGGTACTATAATCCCCCAGTTGGTTAAGACGGCGGGATGGACTTCGCCTATAAATCCAACTTTTTGTTTACTTAATATTATTTCTCCTGTTCTTCCTGGTATAAGAAATGAGAAATTTGCTGGCTCTAAAATCAGTTTTTCTCCGGCATAATAATAAAATAAGGCCTGAAGATAACTTTGTAACTCAGAGAAAGTAGCTTTTGGATATGCAAGCAACGCTCCAAGATGAAGTGTTGTTTTACATCCATAATTTTCTTTACTGTCTACTTCTACTACTTCTCCTAGTTCAAATATTTTATGTGGATACTCCACTTTGGCATTTTTACTTTCTATTTCAAGCAGTGATGGTAATATCAAAGGACGCAATATTGCATAACGTTCACTCATTATATTTTCAATCTCTATAGCTTCTCCACCGGGTATATTCATTTTTGTAAATAAATTTTCTCTTGAGTTTAAAATATAAGTAATAAATTCTTCAAAGCCCATTCCAATCATAATATCCCGAATTACTAAAGACTCTTCTACAAAAGGGGAAATCCTACCAAGAGTAAATTTTGTAAGTGGCTTAGGAGTAAATGTGTCATAACCACGGGCTATAGCAAAATCTTCTATTAAATCTACTTCGTGCATACAATCCATTCTATAAGGAGGTGACTGGCAAATGAATACCCCATCTTTTTCTTCTACTATTTTGTGTCCCATCTGATTTAGGTGGAATTTTATCTCCTCGGAAGAGAGGTTTTCTCCAAGGATTTTGTTAAGATAATTTATATTTAGTTTTATAGTATCAGTTATTGGTTGTGGAGTAACTACTTTTTCCGGGTAAATTATAGCTAAAGGCTTTATTTCCCCTCCTCTATCTGCAAGATTGCAGGCCAAGATATTAATAGTTAAATGAACTGCTCTTAAGTCTTTCCCAGTAACTTCTACAAATAAGTAATCATCTCCTACCTTTACTTTTCCTGCAGAAGCACTATTTATAATAGGAGGAAAAGAAAGTATATTCTCTCTGCTATCTATTATTACAGGATAGACAGGGGAATCCTTAACCAGATGTCCATACTCCTTACCTTTAGGATGAATTTTGAGTATTTCTTCTAAAGTAAGAGCCTCGGTAAATTCAAGTGGGATAAACCTCGTCTTTAAAGGTTCTACTCCAGTGTAGCTTAAAGGGAATGTGATTTTTTTAGCATTATAAATTCCAATAGCTATTGTTTCTCTTTTTCTTCCAAAATTATCAGCAAGTTTTTCCTGTGTTTGAATTAATGATAAAAGTATATCCTCACTTATAACCAGATTTTCTACAAGAAATGCTCCTATATAAGGTCTTATATCTTTGAGGTTTGGATGTACTTTTATTTCGCCAACAGGTTTTTCATTAAAAAATTTGTATTCTACCAGTGGCTCTTTAAAGTAAGCACCTCGAATCTGGCGAGCAAGTCCTTCTGGTGACCAGAGGTCTGGACGATTAGTATCAGCTATCTCTATTTTTATTTCACCAGTTTCTTCTAAATATTCTTTTATTTCAGCTTTGGCTTTTTCAAGTGCATATTTTAATTCTTCTAAGGAAAGAGAAGAAGGTAAAAGCAAACACAAGTCTTTAATATTACAGCTTATAGTAGGCATACTATTTTACAACCTTTCTATTTCGAAGTTGAGATAGATTATGAGTAAATAATTCTCTTATATCAAAAATATCCAGAGCTATCATAGCTATTCTATCTAAACCCAACCCCCATGCTATTACTGGCACCTCTACACCAAGGGGAATAGTTACTTCTGGTCTAAAGATTCCAGCTCCACCTAATTCCATCCAACCCATCTGTGGATGCTTAACATGGAGTGCAACGGAAGGTTCGGTAAAAGGGAAATAATCCGGGACAAATTTTACTTCACTGGCAGAGGCTAATTCTCTTGCAAACAGGTCGAGTAAGCCAAGGAGTTTTGGAAAATTTATATCAGTATCGACTACAATTCCTTCTATTTGATAAAAATCGCAGTTGTGAGTAATATCAACCTTATCATATCTAAAGCAACGAGCTATAGCAAAATACTTGCCTGGAATATCTGGCCCTTTAGCAAGTGCGCGAGCAGAAAGAGCAGTTCCTTGGCTCCGCAAAATTAATCTATGGCTCTTTTTCATATCAAATTCATACCCCCACCCGCGAGAACCTGTTTCTCCACCGTTTTTATGGGTAATAGCAACCTTTGAAATAAAAGTTTCGGGTAACTTACGGGCATATTTAGGAGATTTTACATAATAAATATCGTGAATTTGACGGGCAGAATGAAACTGTGGCATAAATAGAGCATCCATATTCCAGAATTCTGTTTCAACCAGTGGACCTTCCATCTCCTGAAAACCCATAGCCAGAAATTTCTTTCTTGTTTTTTCTAAAAAATCTCTATATGGATTTTTTCTACCAATAATAACTTTTGGGGCAGGTAGATTTATATTGTATTCACGAAATTTAACCTCGCGCCATTTGCCACTTTCTAGTAATTCTGAGGTAAGTGGACCAACTAAAGCCATTTTATCGGCAGTAGAAAGTGCTTTTAATAAAAGTTCCCCTTCCCTGGTTAAAGAGTAGTATTTTTCTATTAAAGTATCTATTTTAAATAAACTTTTTTTGCCTCCACGCTTTCGAGAAACAGATTTTATTATCTCTCTTTGCTTGGAAGTTAAATATTTTGTCGGGTAGTAGTTATGCCTTGAGATTTCTTGTAGTAGCTTCTTTTTCTCTTCAACTTCTTTAGGAATTGGAAGAAGAGAAGAGAAAGAAATTTTTCCCTCTCGCTCAATAGTAATTAAATTGTGTTGTTTAAATAAGCCAATTATTGGTCCCAGTTCTTCTGCTGTTAGATTCAAGCTGAAAGCAAGCTCTTTTAGCGTTAGGTTCTTCCCTTGAGAATTTTTTAAAGTTAAATAAACTTTTTCTTCTATTAAACCTTCTTTTAAAGTTTGCATACCTGTTTCTGTAACCGTTACAATTTCTTCTTCTGTCCCCTTTTCTTCATTAAGAATATTTTTGTGAATTAACCATTGAATTGCAGTGCGAAGAGATGAAGGTTCTTCTTTCCAGAGTGTCAAAAGCTCTGCTTCTGACACTCTACTTGCTTCTCTAAATAAATCTAAAAGCTTTATTTCTAAAGGATGCAAAGTATCTATAATATTTTGCTCCATAGTAAATTTAACACTCTCTCCTATATAAAAAGATTAAAAATTTATATTCAACTTAGTTGAACTTAAATCCTGCTTACTTTCTTTGTAAAGGCAAAGAAACTTTAAAATGTTTCCGATTTGGATTGACAGGATTTAAGATTCTTTTATTATTGACTAACTAATAAAAGAAATGTATAATTTAATTGTTATAAATTTTTGACCTAAAAGTTTAAAGTTGAATAAACAATTAATTATTGCATTCTTACTCTGGATAACTTTAAAGTTTGCCCTTATCTCTTTTGAGGAAAAGTATTTTACTTTACACGGAAAAGCATTTCTTATACCCGCAGAGCATAATCTTATCCACCATCAAGATGATGAAGAAAAAGGGAAAAAGGCTTTCCGAGAATATATACACTTAGAGTTTCTTACACAGCCCTGGCAATGGAAGGAAAGTATTTTTTTTCTGGCAATTAATAGTATATTAATGATAGGGTTGTTTATATTTATTTCTTTAAGAAAAGATGAATTTACTTAAGTTTTTTAGCTGGTTAATTTTAGTAAGTTTTATTTTATTTATTAAATTTACTATGCCTTTTTCTATTAAAGAAACTTTATCTCCTTCGTATACTTTTATACTGGCAGATAAGGCACTTAAGGAGTTTAACCGTACACTGGCCATATTTTTTTGGCTTAAATTAATAAAATATCACTCAGAAGAAGAATTAATTGCTTATACTCTTCCTGCAATTGAGGTAAAAGAAGAGGACTGGCGGCAGGATAAAGATATTCTCCCACTACTTTATATAATTACCGAACTTGACCCTCATTTTGTTGAAGCCTATGATCTTGGAGGATATCAACTGGCTATCAATCTTAAAAAGATAAATGAGGGTATAACATTTTTGCAAAGAGGAATAGAAAGAAACCCACAAAGTTTTGCTCTTAATTTTCGTTTAGGTTTTGTTTATTTTCATTATAAAATGTACGCTAAGGCAATTCCTTATTTTTTAAAGGCAGTAGAATTAACTAAAGATAATTTAGAGCTTTTTAATACACTAAAATTAATAGGCTTTAGCTACTGGCGATTAAACAGATTAGATAAAGCTTATTATTATTTTAAGCAGGCAATTCAAATTTATCCTCAAGATAAGAAGACCAGAAATTTTATAGATAAGTTAAGAAAGGATATGATAAAAAAATGAAAGAATTAAAAACAAAAAAAGATTTTATGGAGGCATTTAAGGAGGTTTTAGATACAATAGAAAAAGGCTTCCCTCCGCCACCAGATGGGAGTAGCTGTGGCTTTTGTTTTTACTGCTGTACTATAGTCTATAGGTTAAAGTTAACTGTAAGTAATTTAGAGATTGATTGGCTTAAAGAAAAGGTAAGTGAAGGTAGGATAACCGAAGCGGAGTTTCAGGCATTTATGGATTATATTTATCAGAGGAAAGACCCCACAGGTAAGAGGGACCTTATTTATTTTCGCTGTCCTTTTTATAATCCTAAAATACCAGGATGTGGTATATACCCAATTCGGTTATATACCTGTAGGGTTTATGGAATTATAGATACTAATAAATTACCGGAGTTTTGTATATATTATAATCCGAAGGGCGGCTTCCCTCCAGAGGAAATGTATGAAAGGGTTTGGGGTTTAAGTGATTATAAAGAGATTACACTCCGTTATGATTTATATATAGCAAAGAGTGAAGGAGAGGTTATAGAAGCACAGTTTAAACTTGCAGAAGAACTTTTTACTCAAAAACGATATGAAGAAAGTTTAAAAGAGTTTAAGGAATTACTTAAGCTTTCTCCTAATCATTTAAAAGGACTTGAATATATTGAGCGTTTAAATAAAGTTCTCTAAGCTTTAAAGGGATGTTTGTAATAGCCATCTTTAGGTGTCTTGCACTTGGCTACCTTTAAAAGGGTTTTCTCTATAAATAGAAAAATTAAAGGAAGGTGGATAGGAAAAGATGAGAGAATTAAAAACAAAAGAAGATTTTATAAAGGCTTTAAAGGAGGTTTATACTACATTAGATAAGGGTTTCCCTGTTTTAGGAGAAGGCAATCCCTGTGGCACTTGTTTTTATTGTTGCACCATAGTTTATAAATTAAATGTAAGTAAATTAGAAATGGATTATATAAAAGAAAATGTAACTGCCGAAGATTTTAAGCAATTTGTTGAATATGTCAATCAAAGAAAAGAACCCTTGTTAAAAGAAGCAGATGTAGCACGGTTCCGTTGTAATTTTTATGATCCAAAATTACAAGGATGTAGAATATATCCTCTTCGTCCTTATACTTGTAGAGTTTTTGGAGTTATGGATACACACAGAATGCCAGAGTTTTGTGTATATTATAATCCAGAAGGTGAAATTCCAGTAGATGAGCTTTACGATAAAGTCCCAGCTTTAAAGGATTATAGGGAACTTATATTTCGTTATGATTTGTTTACTGCTGGGAGTAAAGAAGAAGCTGTAAATGCACAGTTTAAACTTGCAGAAGAACTTTTTGCCCAGATGAGGAATGTGGAAAGTTTACAAGAATTTAAAAAAGTGCTTTTACTTGCTCCGAAACATAAAGAAGCACTTGAGTTTATAGAACTTCTTAAAAATTATGAAAGTTAACCTACTTTCTTTGAAAAGAAAGTAGGCAAAGAAACTTTTAAAAGCTACCGCTCCGCTAAACCTTTGTTAAACGGGGCAACAGCTTATAAAGTTTTAGGTGTTGTGTACCTACTTCTTTTACAAAAGAAGCAAGGCAAAGAAACTTTTAAAAGCTACCGCTCCGTTAAACCTTTGTTAAACGGGGCAACAGCTTATAAAGTTTTAGGTGTTGTGCACCTACTTCTTTTACAAAAGAAGCAAGGCAAAGAAACTTTTAAAAGCTACCGCTCCGCTAAACCTTTGTTAAACGGGGCAACAGCTTATAAAGTTTTAGGTGT
>Ga0123519_10002183_pt1 | contig 33273 bp, 40 predicted proteins | sample YelNatPaOPRAMG02_FD_87396 | JGI IMG/M metagenome (GOLD analysis project Ga0123519, IMG submission 87396) | Hot spring microbial communities from Yellowstone National Park - Yellowstone National Park OP-RAMG-02 (version 2) | ecosystem: Environmental > Aquatic > Thermal springs > Hot (42-90C) ... | reverse complement strand
CAACAATCCCTCAACCACAAACAGGCTCTATCAAAATTTTCAAATTCTATGATTCTAACGCTAATGGTGTATGGGATTTTGGAGAAAGCCCAATTTCAGGCTGGGAATTCAGAGTAATAGGTGGTTCTATAGACACAAAAGTCTATACAAACAGCAACGGATATGTTATTGTTAATGATTTACCATACAACTTTTACCAAGTTGTAGAAACCTTGCCATCAGGTTGGTCTGCAACAACACCAACAACACAATATGTTCTTGTAAACTCACCAACTTTAATGGAAGTAAGATTTGGCAACAGACAAATACCTTCACCTCCAACTACAACCACAACAATCCCTCAACCACAAACAGGCTCTATCAAAATTTTCAAATTCTATGATTCTAACGCTAATGGTGTATGGGATTTTGGAGAAAGCCCAATTTCAGGCTGGGAATTCACAATTTCAAGCGGTTCAATGAATAAGAAAGTTTATACAAATAACAATGGATTTGTAATTATAGATAATCTTCAAGTTCCTGATTATTATCAAATTGAGGAAACATTGCCTTATGGCTGGGAAAACACATTACCAAAAATGCAAATAGTTATTTTGCAAACACCAGAACTAGTTGAAGTAAGATTTGGCAACAGACAAATACCTTCACCTCCAACTACAACCACAACAATCCCCGATAAAATATTAGATGTAGGCAGTCTTGAAGTATATCCTTCAAGTATATGCAGAAATGCTGATAGAGCAATAGAAATTTCCGTTCCTGTCACTTTAGTTTCTGGTCATAGCGACACAATTACAGCTAAATTTTACATTGAAGATAACAACAACGGATGGGTATACTTAGGCAAAGAAACAGAATATTTGAATGTAGGAGAAAAGACAATTTTTGATATAGAGTATAACTATGATGCTTATGAATTAAGTCTAGGAACTCATGACGTTAAAGTTGTGGTAGAAGATGGAGAGAGGATTACAAGATACTCTTCTTTGAAGATAAAAGCATGCGATGATGAAAGAGATGTTAGTGTAGGTTTTATAAGACTTAATCCAGAAAACCCTCAACTAAGCGATCTCGTGCAAGCAACAGTTCCTATATCATTAATAGATACTCCTAGTTTGCCGCAAACAGTTTATGTTGAAGCAAGAATAGACGGCAGATTAGTGACAACATCAGAAATAAAATTCTACCATATTCAAACAAAAGATTATCAATTCTATTTCGAAGCTGCTAGATATGGAATAGGCAAACACACTATAGAAGTGAAAGCCAAGCTAGGCAGCGTTCAAGACTCCTCAATGAGATCATTTATTATAGGCGAGTCTAGTGGATTTACACCAATACAGCAGCACTGCCTGATAATCGAAGATGTGTGGTCTGATCAAAAATTGAAGGAAGGAAGCAATGTTATAAAAGCAAGAGTAAGAAATTGTGGATACTCATCAGAATTTGGAATTAATTCTAGGTTCACAGCTTTTGATAAAACATTTTACGGTCCAATTTTCGCTTTAAGACCAAACGAAGAAAGAGATATCCTATTCACAGTAAAAATACCTGAAGATAACAATGGATTGCTAGAAGCAAAAATAGGTGTTTGGAACGATCACGCATCAGACGAAGTGAAGAAAACATTCTCAATAGCAACAGGATATCCAAAAATAATAATAGACAAAGAATATAGAGCTAGAATTTGTTCCCAGAGTACTATATCTTTTTATGTGATAAACACAGGACAAATAAAAGATACTTTTATCATCGACATAACAGGCAAACCATCAGAGTGGTTATCTGGTTATCCAAAAACAGTCGATCTTGATTCGGGAGAAAGAGAGAAAATAGACGTAGAAGTTAACGTGCCTTGCGATGCTAAGTTAGGAATCTATCAATTTACAGTAACAGCTCAAGGTTCGCCTAGATATTCAGTAACATCAAGTTTGAGAGTTGTTGGCGAGCCGTTTTCACTCACAGGTTTATTTGCTGGAATTAATTTGGGTAACTGGTTGATGTGGTTGTTAGCTTTGATTTTATTGCTGCTTTTGCTATTGTTGTTGCTACCTTTGCTGTTTAAAAAATACAAAAGCAAGAAAAAACCAGAGAGATGTATGGGACCGCATGGATGTTGAAAAGGATTAAAGCCTCAGACGGGACTTGAACCCGTGACCACTTGCTTACCATGCAAGTACTTTTGGCTAAATTTCTACCAACTGAGCTACTGAGGCACTATTAACAATATATTGGAGTAAAATATTTTATTTTTCCTAATTGCTCCAAAAAGAAAAATAGAAAAGGGCAAAAACAAAAAATCTAAACATCTCTTGCTTTCAAAGTTCTTCTTCCATTATCTTCAGCTCTTTTGGCTGCTTTATCTATTAAATGACTTACTTCTTCATCTAATGCATTCAAAAACTCTTCACTGACTTGAAATTTTCCCTTTAGTTTGTCCCTTACTGCGCTTCTAACAACTAGTTTTTCTCCCATATTTTCACCTCAGTTAAAAAAACAATTGAATATAGTAATTTTACAAGGTTTTATTTAAAGATGATTATTGATAATCTAATTTGTTCTATGGAAAGCTTGTAGAAAAATAGCTCCTATTGAAAAATTCTTTTAGATCAATTTCTCTATTTTTTTAATAACAAATTCAGAGTTTTTGATTGCTTCTAAACAATCTTCTTTTGTTGCAAAAAATTCCAGTTCATATAAATCAGCGTGTCTAAGTTCTCTAAATCTGTCCAACAAATCTACAACAATACGGTCTAGCTTCTTTGTAGAAACATATTTTTCTTCTATGTATCTTGCAATGCAGTAATGACTTTTTTCTCTGAAACCATCTTTTAAAAGCAATGCTTTAGCAGCGTGAAACATTGATGCGTAAGATGAAACCAAGCAACTATCAAAAAGTTCAAAATCAAAATTTTTCTTTGCTTCTTCCAACCACTTTCTAGCTTTACTAATGCTTTTCAAAGCTTTTTCTTTCGAAGGCAAAGTTTTCTTTATTAAACCCTTTTCGAGACATTCTTCTAATTCACTCAATTCCTTCACCATAAAGCTTTATTGAACCAAAAACTAGAGAATAATAAAAAATCTGATCACTGTTTTTTAATCTTTCAATTCTTTCTGGAGTTAGTATCAAAATTTGTACATTTTTTCTTAAAATTTTTCTTATTTCATTGGATACAGTAGCTACTTTTATTTCTCCAGGATGTTTGTTTACCTTTATCCAAATATCCAAGTCGCTGTCTTCATAATTAGTTCCTGTGGCCCATGAACCATAAACACCAGCTCCTAACGCTTCTAATTTTTTCAATTTTTTTATAATCTTCTTATCAACTAATTTTTTAATATTAAACAAAATTTTCAGCCCTCTAGTATATGGGTGAGAAACATCAACAATGCCGTTTTTAATAATGCCTTTTTCACTGAGAATTTTCAAACATTGGCTAACATAAGCTGGACTTGATTTTAACAATTTTGCCGATTCTCTTACTTTTAACTGCTTTGTTGGATTGTCTAGAAAAAATTCTATTATTCTTTCTTTTTCTTTTGAAAATAATGTTAACATATAATAAACATTTTGTTTACTATTTATAAACATTTTGTTTACTGTTAAGGATAATAATCACAACAAAATAATGAGTTCGCGTTCTGTTGAGATAAAAACAAGATTATATTCAGATAATTGCAGAAACGGTGTAGTATTGCTGAGGGGGAGGTTTGAACTCCCGACTTCCGCGATTCACCTTTTAGTCATCTTTTAATCCTAGCTCATTCAGACAAAGCTTATGAGCACGGCGATCTAACCAACTGATCTACCTCAGCACCACCAATATCAGAAATAAAAATTTCAATTTATAAAAATCTTATTTGTCTTTAATCTTGTGATGTTGCCTGCATCTAGCTTCGTATAGCTCACTACCACCAACAACAATGACGTCCTTTATATTTCCTTTTCTGAAAGTTTTTGTAGCGGGCTTGTGGCAAAATACACCGTTCTCTTGATACATACATCTAGCAAAAACTTGTGTTATTTTGTCAGCGTGAGCTAGCAAATCACCAGCAGGACCGAAAGTAACACCTCTATAATCTGTCGGCAATAATGTGACTACAACTATTTTTCCCTCATCCACTAGTTTATCAACTAAATCAACAATTTCTTGCCCATAAAACTGAGCTTCGTCAATCATTACAACATCTGTCGCTTTGTTTACCATTCTTTCTATGTCAGCGGCTGTTTTTGCTATGAATACATCTTTTTTGTCAAATCTCAAGCCGTCGTGTGTTACTATTTCATCTTTTGAATATCTCTCATCAATGTCCCTCTTAAAAACTTGAACGTTGAATTCGCAAGATTTGAAAACAGAGTATTGGCGGTGCAATTCTCTGGTTTTACCTGAGAACATAGCGCCTGTTATTACTTCCAGATATGCTTGGTTTTCTTTGCTATGAACCATTCTCTCCAAATTTAAAAATATGTTTTTAACGGATTTAAATTAGTTTCCGAATAACTTTAGTATTTCTTCAGCGTTTTTTTGTGCATGCTCAAACTCCACTTTCTCTTTCTCATATCTTCTCAAAATTTTAACAGCTGTAGCAGTATACGATGCTGCAGCAAAAGCAAAGTATCTTTGCACTTCTTGCTCTCTTTCTATACCTTCTATTGTCAATTCAGCGCTTCTCTGCCTTCCTATTTCCTTCAAATCTTTTTCCCTCCTTTTCAGAATGAATTGCGGATTGAACTCTAGCAAGACAATAACATCTGGATTTATTTCTTTCATTGCGAACTCGGGCAAACCCGGATAATAGCCTTCTCTTTTTGTTAAAAAGACATGAGTATCAATTATAACATTCTTATGTTTTCTTACCTCTCTTGCTATGTTTCTGAATATCTCTTTCTGTATGTCAACATACTTTTCTCTTGGTATTCCTAAATCCCCTTGATCTCTTGTTAGTCCATGCTTTTCAAAGACTTGAAGAAAAAAGTCACCTGCATTTAGAATCTTAATATCCGGCCTTCTGTGTGCCACATATTTTAACATAGTCGTTTTGCCAGAGCCTTTTAAACCAGCAACTATTATTTTCATTCAATCACCTTTAGAATATTTTATTGGTTTGGAAGTAAATATATTATCTTCTGCGTCTTCTTCGTCTAGTTCCATCGGGGTTTAAATGAGAAGTTGGATCATATTCTGCTTGACGAAAAAAACCATCAAATGCTAATTGTCTTGGTTTACTCTCATTTGGTTTACTTTCACAAGATTTTGAAACATCTCGCTGAGTATCTGGAACATAGGTGTGACAACCAAATTTTGCTCCCAGTGTGACAAGAAGAGGCAATTCATCTCTTGGTACACCATATCTAGAAAGAATAGCACCTACATCTCCCTTTTCAGATTCATATTTGCCGGCTGGAATATTATAACCCCGAAGTCCTAATTCATCGCTCATTTTTTGAGTTATTACAACTATTCTGTATGGCATGATATTAACAAAAACATTATCAATTTAAAACCTTTGCTTTTTATGATAAATTAGAAAAAAATGAGAATACAAGGAATTAGTCCGAGCTTGATGACAACATATGGTATTTGCCCTATGCAAGCTTTCTTAGGCAGAATAATTCAATCACCACCACTAAATCTTCCCGTGTGGGTAGGAACGCTATTTGGAGATGCGATGCATTATTTTATTGCTCACTATATTTACAAAAAATCTAACTACCCATTAGGCTTCCAAAATAAAGAATCAATGCTTAGATACTGGCATGCTTTTTGGGAAGATGTTATTTGTCAAAGAGAAAAATTATTTAGAAACCCAAGACCTTTTTGGCATTTTGATAAAGAAACCCCAGAGACCTTTCATGCTAAAGGACATGAGATACTAAGTCTATATTGGGATAGAAATTTTGATAAAGAAAGACCTTCTTATGTGGAATTAAAATTAGGTCCATTATATCTGCCTCCTACACAAATTGAAATTGTTGGCGTAATTGATTTAATAACAAGAGAAGGATTAATATTAGATTTTAAAACTGGAGCGGGCTATGGAGAGAGCGAAAGGGAGCAATTCTCTTTAATTCACAACCCTCAACTAATTTTTTATTCACTTCTTTATCGTTTGGCTTTTCATCAACAGGAAGCCGGTGTAGGAATTTATCATTTACCAACAGGCGAAATATACTCAACTCAAGTAGAAGAAAAAGAAATAAGTAGAATTATTGCTGCTATAAAACAACTTTATGATGATATTGCAAATGACAGATTTCCTAGATACATAGGTCATCATTGCAGATTTTGTGATTATCAAGAACCTTGTTATCGTCCAGGGGAATTTTTTACAGATGAAAGAAGTATTACAGATGAAAGAACACAGAATATTGTGTTTGCAGAATTTGAACAACCACCACTACAATTAATTAGAGATAAATCACACATTATTCCAAAACCTAATGCGAAGCCATATCCAATACCACCTAAACCAAAACAATTGAGATTATTTTAAAGTGATAATTTTTATAATAATTTATTTTAGCGAATTTTCTAATTAAAAAAATATTATGAAATAACATTCTACTCAAAACATTTTTCTACACCCATGTATGCTATTAACATACTTAGAATGCTATTCATCTGTGTTTTTGTCAACTTTCTACCACCAATTAGTGTCCTCTGTTTTAAATTATACCAAGGATTCATTATACCAGTTAGTTGAGGAAGCATGTTCAAAATATTGTTTGATTCTCTATTTAAATATTGATAAAATGCTATTCCATGTCTACACATCATTCTTTCCCCACCAACATATCTTCTATCTCTTACACGTCTAGCACCATAGCGACCCCATAAACAATCACAAACGCAATGAAGTTGAGTGCCTAAAACATGAGCTTCGCCACTTGATATATAAGGTACATTTCTTAGAGTAACTGTATAGAACATTCCTTCTTTTTCTAATGAAGGTACAGTGCCTGTTACATCAAATCCGTTTATCGTCCTTCTTTTTATTAAATTGTGAGCTAATTCTTCCATTTTTATTCCTTCTAAAACATAGAGAAAAGGCCAAAAAGTATATTCACCAGTTCTTACATCAATTATTCCAAATCCTCTATGAGGTATATGAAAGTCCCATTCTGCTTCTTTAGCAGCAGATCTTAAACTAAAATTTCTTCGTGTTGCATCATCGAGAGTCATTGTTGTGGTATTTAACCTCACATCTGGAGCATGTCGCCAATGAAGAAGATGCGGAGCACATCTATAATTATCTAAATTATATCCTGGAACTTCTAATAATCTTCTCCCATACCAATCTGGAAGTACAATTGCTTGATTTGCTCTTAGTGTGACTATAAAAGAGAGCACATCTTCATCTCTTATCGAAGAATATCTAGCAAGATCCACAATATTTCTATATCTTTCTCTAATTTCTCTAGCAATGGGACGAGAATAATCAAAATAAGCGATTAAATCTCTGTGAGAAAACATAATTTTTATTTATGGATTTAAATTTAAATGAACATAAAAACCATAAATCCTAAAAACACTAATTAATTTTTGACAAGTATGTTCATTGTCATAGAAGGCATAGACGGAGCTGGACATGGAACGCAAGCTAAATTACTAGTAGACTATTTTCAAAAAAAAGGAAAAAAAGTAACAAAGATAAAAACGCCAAACAAAGAAACTCCTATCGGACAAGCTTATTACTCTTACCTCAACAAAGAATACGAATTAAACAAAGAAGCAGTATTCTTGCTATGCGCTGCGGATGTTATTTCAAACAAGCCAATAATAGATAAAGTTAAAAAAAATGAAATAATAATTTCTGAAAGGTACATCACTTCTACAATAGCTTTTCAAGGTGCTAATGGATTGCCGATAGAAAAGTCTTTGAGAATCGTCGAAGCAATTAAATTTCCAAAAGCAGACGCGATTATCTATATAGACATTCCGCCAGAAGTTGGAATGGAAAGGAAAGCTAAAATCAAAAAATTAGACAGGCATGAAAGCAATAAAATTTTTCTAGAGAAAGCAAGAGAAATTTACAAACAAGAAATAAAAAGAAGCGTTTTAGGCAAATGGTTCATAGTAGATGGAAATAAAAGCATTGAAGAAGTACATAAAGATATAATCAAAGTTCTAAAAAATAACTTCAATCTCTGAAAAATTAAGCAAAAGAAAAAAACCTTAACCTTCTCTTCTATAAACAATTTGCTTATTTCTTTTTCAAGAAAGGCAAACCTGTTTTTGGATTCTCCACAACTTTGTAACCCGCTGGCAAATCACATGCATTCTTTCCTTTATTTCTACTAAAGTAGTAGATTCTTTGCAATCTTCCTGTACTTTTTAGTTTTACATCCTTACAGTGGAGATAATATTTTTGCCCTTTTTTATTGCTGTGCTCATGCACCACTTAATATCACCCCTAGAGAATATATCTATCTTACATATAAAAATACTTATCTATATGGTTGTATATAATTAAAAAAAACCCCAAAACATGCTGTAAAGTCCTTTTATACACATGACTATGCCAACTACATAAGCAAATCCTTTAAAAAAATCACCTACTATGGGAAGTGGTATTAACATTATCATCAACGCTGCTAGTATATCAGTAACACCCATCCAATCAAAATAATAACCAGAAGCCATACTACCTATTAGTGAAGTGAAGCCTTTGACAGAATGAATCCATAAGAAAGTTACAATCAAAGGATGAATCATGCCTTTGATCAAGAAATAACCACTAATCAAATCTGTTAAACCTAGAAAAAGCAAAGCGGGTTTCATAGTGACATATAATAATGTTTTTAAAAATAAAGTTATTTTTCAATTTTAGTAACATAGATTTATATAACAGTGTTATAAAATATTATATATGAAAACAAAAATGAAGTGTATTATTTGCGATAAGGAAATAGAAAAAAAATATTACTTGGGCAAAATTAAAAACATGAAAATTGTTTTTTGCGAGAAACACAAAAATTATTGCGACAGTTGCAGCGTCTATAGTTGCGAAAAGGATGGTTTGTGTAAAATAATTAATAATGTACAACAATGAATTGTATAATTAAAAACAAAAATCACACACATCATCCACTTTGAAAACATTCAATGTTACTTAAAATTTCTAAAATGCTCCAGAAGGGATTTGAACCCTCAACCTCCACCTTAGGGGGGTGTTGCTCTTTCTGTCTAGTCAGAATCCAAGTTGAGCTACTGGAGCATCAATTCTAATTTTATATAAAAAGAATTCTAAATTAATAGTTATGACATTTTCTAACAAAGAACTCAAAGAAATAGCTAGAAAATTTGTAATTAACTCAATGAACATAGGGACAAAACCTAATCCAGGAATAGAAAAGGCTAAAAAAGAATATGGAAATTTAGTAAAAAAAATATTAAAAAGAAATTTTTTTGACAAGAAAGCTTTCAGCAAGAAAGAAATGAAAATTATCGAAAAACTAAAAGATCCCGATTACGGTCCTTTAATAGTTGAATGGAAAGGAAAATATTATGTAAAAAAAACTGTTGGACATACAGTTCGCTTGCTCTATTCTAACAGCGATAGAGAATGTGTTAGATTTGTGCAATATGTCAAAGAAGAATGTTGGAAGAGAGGAGCTCACGTAGCTGACATGCCGACTACAAACTTTGATTCTAGAAAACATTTGGAACTAGCACCTTTTGACACTATAGCAGAATTGCCAGAGACAGCTAAAACAATGGCAAAAGTTTACGATTTCAGAATTTTCATAGGTGGAGACGAAGACATAAATTGGATTAGAGGATATGAAGACAAAATAAAATTAGGCGCGCCTGCTACACAAAAAATAAGAGATATTTTAGATAAATACAAAGTCAATTGGTGTTTGTTTGGTTGGCCTGTAGAAAGACCCAAAAATCAACTGTTTGTTCCAATTAAAACATACAAAAAAATATTTTTTGATTCAATAAAGGAAACATTCAAACCAACTGTCAAAAGATTGTGCGATCATTACAGGAAACTTTTGGAGGGAGCAGACAAAATAAGGATAACTGCAAACGATGGAACTGATTTGACATTAAGTATAAAAAATAGAAAAATTAAAGTTGCTGATGGAATAATGTCGAAAGAAGATGTTGCTAGCGGCGATAACGGATTAAACATACCTGACGGAGAAGTTTATTTTGCACCAGTTGAAACTTCTGGAAACGGCTATATAAAATTTGATTATGCTACTATTCACGGTTATGGGTTTATCAAAAATTTGGAAATGAAATTTAAAAATGGGAAAGTAGTTTGGTATAATGCACCTGGCAACGGCAAAAAAATATTTAAAAAATTCTTAGACAGCAACACAGGCGAAAAGGACAGATTAGGTGAGTTTGCTATTGGTACTAATCCAAAAGCTAGATTTATAGGTGAAACAATAGTTGATGAAAAAATATTTGGAACAATTCACATAGCAATAGGCAACAATTCTGGTCCTGGTTTTGGTGGCAAGAACAAAGCTTCTAGCCATCAAGATATGATAAAAATAATGAAAGGCAGACGGGGAAACGTTTACGCAGATGGCAAGCTGATAATGAAAGACGGCATGCCAGTGGGTTGGAAAGGAAGAATTGAATAATTTGTATTTTCCAGATTATCAAAAATGATAACTTTACAATTTTGAATTCAAAAAAATTGATTGAAATGAATGAAGATAAACTTTTATCAATGGCAAAGATCGATGGCTTTTTGTTATTCAGTTCAGAAAACTTGAGAGATGTGAATTTTGATTATTTTTCTGGTTTTAGAAAACCAACTTATTCCTTCTTTTTGGCCAGCAAGAAGAAGATGTTGATTACTTCGTCAATAGATTATGATAGGGCTTTGAATGAAAGCAACTTGAATGTAATAAGATTCAAAGATTATGATTATAAGCTTAAAAGAATTTTAAGAGAAAATTTCAAAGGTAAAAAACTTGGCATAATTGCTTCTTCTTTACCTTTATCTATTGTTAAAACTTTGAGAGGCTATAAACTTGTAGATGTAAGTGAAATAGCTAGCGAGATAAGAGCCGTGAAAAATAAAAAAGAGATAAAACTGATAAAGAAGGCTTGCAAAATAACTAACAAAGGAATAAAATATTTTGAAAACAACCTATCTATTAATTTAACAGAGAAACAGCTAGCAGTACTTCTAGAAGATTATTTGAAGAAAAAGGGTGCTGAGAGTTTATCATTTCCAACAGTTTTAACTTCAGGCAAAAGATCAGCTTTAATTCATCCCTATCCAGAATGTAGCAACAGAAAAATTTCTAAAGGTCTTGGTTTAATAGATTTCGGTGTCGGCTACAAAGGATATTGTTCTGATGTAACCATACCTTTTATCATAGGCAAACTGACAGATAGGCAAAAGAAAATTGTTAATGCTGTGAAGACTGCTTATGAAAATTCAATTGAAACCTTAAAAGAAGGAAAATGTGCCCATGAGGTTTACGAGGCAGCTGAGAAGATAATAAATAACAATGGGTTTGAATTAAAGCATTCTGTTGGTCATGGATTAGGCTTAGAAGTTCATGATTTTCCTTCTCTTTCACCAAAACCTAAAAACAAAGCAGAAATGAAAAAATGGAAACCAATTAAATTGAAGACTGGAATGGTAGTAACCCTAGAACCAGGAGTATATGAACAAAACGAAGGCGGTTGTAGATTAGAAAATGACATATTAATAGCGAAAAAACCAGTTGTTTTGACAAAATCTAAGTTTTTAGAGATTTGAAAAATCAATCCAAAAATTTATTTAAAGAGAAAAACAAATAAAATTATTATGTTCGGATTATTTAAGAAAAAGAAAGAAGACTTGGAATTTAATGTGCCTTCTACAGCCGAAATACCCACTTTAGAGCCGATGCAACCATCAGTGGAAGAGAAGCCATTAACCCCGACTGATAGTACGACAACTGAACCAACATTCGAATCACAACCGTTAGATCAACCAGAAGAGCAAATAAGTAAGGATGCAAATGATTATATAGAAGAGTTGAAGCAAGAAACATCTTTTGATAAGTCTGAAAACGAACTAAAATCTCTTGATATGCTGCTTCCACCTTTAGAAGAACCCACACCAACACGTTCTTCTATGCCAACCAAAAATGCAACTTTAGAGAGCTTGTGTATAAAAATTGACTTGGAAGTTGAAGATATACAAAGAAAATTCAAAGAAATAAAAGCGATAGTTGCAAAACTTACTTTGAATAGCCCAGAAATATTTGATTTGCTAGATTTATATAATCGAGCAAAGGATAAAATGAAAAGTTTTGTGCAAGAGATTGACAGATTTGATGCTGTGGGTTGGGGAATTGATGAAAATACAGCAGCTTTCTACAAATTCAGAGCATGTAAAAGTTTAGCAAAATTAAGAAAGGAAATGGATGAAATAGAAAGAGTAATAAGAGAATCTGGTTTCACTCCGCTGAAAATGGATGAAATATTGCATACACCTACAGAAGAACTAGTTAACAAAATGGCAAATGTTCGTCACAAAGAATCTATTCACAAACATGAAAAGGTTTTTCACAAAAAGAAGGCAAAAAAGTAATTAGAGGTTCTTATGAGTGACGATATTTTAATAATCAAAGCTATCCATATTTTAAATGCGAGTGGTGTCATTCTTTATCCAATAGAAACAGTTTATGGTTTAGGTGCAGATGCTACTGATAAAAAAGCTGTCTTAAAAGTAATTGAAATGAAAAAAAGAGAGAACAAGCCAATGTTGATAGCAGTTTCTGATATAAAAATGGCTAAAAAGTATGTTTGGTGGAACAAGTATGCAGATGCTTTAGCTGAAAAATATTTACCAGGCCCATTATCGTTGATACTAAACAGAAAAGAAGAAACAATTACAGATGAAGTTACAATAGGTAGTGAGAAACTTGGAATAAGAATACCAAAAAATGATTTTGTATTGAAGCTCATTTCTAATTATGGAAGACCAATCACATCCACATCAGCTAATCTATCTGGACATAAACCACCAGCAAAATTAGAAGACGTTTCAGAAGAAATAAAATCGAAAGTTGATATGATAATAGACAAAGGCAAACCTTTATTTAATCAACCATCTACTATTGTTGATGTATCTTCATACCCGCCTAAACTAATAAGAGAAGGAGTTATAAAATTTGATGATATAATGAGAACGATAGAATGATAATAAAAGCTAAAGTCAGAACAAATCAAAACAAATTCTCTATCATTGAAGGTGACGTGTGGATAATAAATGTAAAAGCTGTAGCAGAAAATAATAAAGCAAACTTGGAAATAATAAAAGAGTTGTCTAAAAAATATTCTTCTGTTAGAATATTGAAAGGAGCTAAGTCAAAAGAGAAGATAATAGAAATAATTTGAGTGGGGCAGCCGAGATTTGAACTCGGGTCGCCAACACCCCAAGCTGGAATACTAGACCAAGCTATACTACTGCCCCCTTTCTTTTAAAAACGCCTTAATATCTTGTTTTACACCTTTGTGTTTGACAAAAGTTAACGCTTCTTTAGGATTACACCATTTGAAATCAGAATGCTCGTTTGAAAATTTTACTTTTTCTGATTTTGTTTTACACCAATAAATTATACCAATTGTTTCGTTGTCAGCGTTTTTATCACCACGGAATATGTGAAAGACTCTGAGTGGTTTGACAATATTGATTTTAAGACCCGTTTCTTCTTTCACCTCTCTTTTTAATGCAGTTTCTGGATCTTCAAATTGTTTAATTCTGCCTGTAATAACACTCCACACATTTGGTTCATAATCAGAACTAGAACTTCTTTTTATCAAAAGTATTTTTCCTGTTTTTGTGTTTTCCACTATAGCGCCAACAACAAAATTAAATTTACCTTCTTCGTTTCTACCCATGAGAATTTTTATTAAATCATGCCTTTAAATAAAAGCACGCTGGAGGAGCGATTTGAACGCTCAAGTCCTTGCGGACGCAGGCTTTCTCGCCAAAACTCCAGGCTTGCACTTTTTCAATCTGTGCCATACCAGGTTAGGCGACTCCAGCACAATTAATAAAATTGCTAGAAAATTTATTTATTGTTTTTAATTTCTTATTATAATGCTTTTTTCTGCCAATTTAAAATAAAATCTAATACTGCTGCTATAGCTGCTAACCAAAATCCAAAACCATTAAGTATAACTATTAAAAAAACAACAGCAGGCTTAATTATAATTTCTATAAATTTCCCCACTAAAAAGAAATCAAAAATTATATCTTGGGCTACTTGTATCAGTAAAAACAATCCATATCCAGATATATCCCAAAAATAGTCTATCCCAAAAATTATAACTTTTGGTATCAAAGTCATTATGTCAAACCCCAAAATGAAGGCTAATATTTGAAAATCTTCTCCCAACATAAATGGATCTATCCAAGCTAAAATAATTAAAATCAAACCCAACAATTGCCGAAGTAAGCTAAACTTAAACATTTTTATCTCTCTTTACTATTTTTTTTTATGAAAATTAAGGTTATTATTGACGGTAAAACAAAAAAATTGGAGCTAAGCAAACCAATCACAATATTAGAACTGGCGGAAAAACTGAATATAGTTTTGCCTTGTTTTATTGTTAAAGTCAATGGCAAAATAGTACCAGAAGATGACGAAGCAATGGGCACAATAGAATTTGTGAGAATAACAAGTGGTGGATAAATGGTCGTCATAGCTATCTCAGGATTGCCTGGTGCTGGAACTTCAACTATTGCCAAGTTGCTAGCAAAGAAGCTAAAGCTAAAATATTTTTCACCAGGCGAATATTTTAAAAGCCATTCTAAAGCTAGAACGCAAATGGAACAAGCAAAAGAAGTTTTTGAGTCAGGCAAAGGAAAGCAAAAAGATTTTCATGAAAAAATTGACAAAATGCAAATTGAGTTGGCAAAAAAAGGCAATATAGTAATATGCGGCAAGCTGTCTATTTTAATGCTAAAAGATTTAGCTGACTATAAGATATGGATTGACTGCTCATTTAATGAAAGAGCAAGGAGAGCGGCCGAAAGAGATCAAATAGATTTAAAACAAATGAAAAAAATGCTGAAAGAAAGGGAAGAAATTGAGAAAAAAGAGTGGATAAAGGATTATGGATTTGATAGAGAGAAGCAAAGAGAAATGGCTGATGTCGTGATTGATAGCAGCAAATTGAATGAAGAAGAGACGTTAGAAAAGATATTGAAGCTGATAAATCTATGAATTATCTCACACCATTATATCTATTATATAACTCTCTCATCCTTTCTTCATCAAATTGAGGTTTGCCACCAACATAAAGTTGCGTCATCCCATCTTTGCTTCCAGTAACAACACCAACAACATAATCAAGACGGGAAAATTTAGCTGCTGAATGACCTCTTGTAGCACCATTGTGAGTTGTTCTAACTGAATTATCAATCGGTGGATCTACCATTTTAACATGTGAAACTAGAACTGAACCTGTTTTAGCATAAACAATATGAACGCCATCATGATTTGAACCTAAAGCAATTTCTTCTAAATATTTTTTAGCAGAAACAAAATCGTGTATAGAAACAGGATAAGGAGGTATTAAAGGATCGCCTAAATGCTGAGCAAAATACAAAGGGTTAACATTATGAACTACAACAATACCTAAACCGTCATATCTTTCATCTGTGTGAAGTGGAGATAAAGAAGCGACTAATTCAACAACTTGTTGTAAATCTACTTCATGTCCCTCAACTACAGGTACTGGTAAATAAATTCTAGGTGCTTTGAGTCTCATTAATGGACCTAAGCGAATTCTACCTGAAGGCAATTCTCTTAGTACAAGCGTTTCATATAGCAAATTAAGAATTAATTCATACAAAAAATTCATAAAATCACGAACAATTATAGTTTATAAGTTAATTATTGTCAAAACTGCTATTTAAAAAACCATTAAAAAAAATTTTAAAAACAGCTTATCATTTCTTTTTCTCTTCCAAAACTCTAGACAAGTCTCTAATCAAATTCTTGACATAATCTCTCATTCTGTAAACTTCTCTTTCTTCTATTTTGTCACTTCTATTTTGATCCAAAAGCGATTTCATTATTTCAACTTTCTTCCATATATCCCAATAATAGCTTTCTAATTTACCTTTATCTATGAATTCTTTTTTGAAAGCTTCGCCAACAGATTCTTTTGTTTCTATATTCAATGTCTTAAGCGCAGACAAAGCAGCTTTTTGCATAACTTCATATGTTCTTTCAAGTACCTTTTCTTTCTTTTTTCTTTCTAAAATCGAAAGAACATCATACATCTTATTGACAAACTCATCAGATCTTGTAATCCAACTATCAACAGTTGCTCCGTCAACATCCATTATTTCTTTGTGTTCAATTTTCTTTCTCAATTCCACGATTTCTCTTAACCATTCGCCGTATTTTTCTTCAACTATTCCAGGATCAACAACATATTTCTTGAATTGTTCATAAGCTTTATTAGGCACGGGTGGTTCTAAACCCATAAACATTAACACAGCTTGAGCACTGTTTAGTATAGCATAAAAGCAATCTTCAGCAAGCATTAGCAATTTGACTGTCTTCGCTCTCATCAGTTTTTTAGGAGCATCACTCATATAAGCTTCTATAGCTTCTCTTGTTGTTGGTATCTTACCTTGTTGCAACAACCTTTGAAACGGAATGAAAAAACCAGTGTCATGTAAAGCTTTACCTTCCTTGATAAAATTGTAAATTATTGGGTGAGCTATCCTAGCATAATCCATGAATTCTGTTAATGTGTATAAAGGCTGGAAAGACAGTGTAGGAGAAATTTCTTGAGCCATTTTCAATATATCAGCATCTATCTTTGTTTTTTCTTCAATTGTCATTGGTTTGTCGCTATCATCAATAACAACAAATAAATCCAAATCAGATGTTTTCTTGAATTCTCCTCTGGCAGCAGAACCCATCATTACTATGCATTTTATTTTTTCACCATACTTTTTGAGCACTTTCTCTTTAAATTCTTGAGTGTATTTTTCAATTTTTTCACTATTTAACTCATCCATTTTTATTTCCTTTTCAGGTGGTTTTTGTATCATTCAAAACAGACCTCCAAACCCAACATCATATTCTGTAACTGATGTTGGCAATAATTTTTTCATTCTTTCAACAATACTTTTAGAAAGCGTCATTGCTTTCTTCAAATGTTCCAAATTAACTTCTTTTATTATTCCATGATCAATATCTTTCCAAATTTTATTCAACTCTTCAAATTTCTTAACATAAGGAGCTTCTAATTTTTTGTCTTTTACAAGTCTTTTCAAGAATTCAGACATGTTCTTTTGGTCAGGTGTTTCTTTGTAATAGAACATGACTACAGCTTGGCATGCATCTGTAGCTGCATATCTTAGATCAAAAACCATAGTTTTTAGAGTAGCTTCAACTCTTTTTAAGATTGTTTGAGAAGATCTTGCTTTTAAGCCTGCTGTCTCCTCGCTTGGCGGCAACAATCCCATCTTCAACATTTTTTGTACTGGTTTGATAAAGCCAGTATCATAAATTATAAGACCTGATCTCAAATAATTAAACAATTCAGGACTCCCCACTTTCATCCAATTCCAAAATTCTGTTAAAGCGGTGGATTGAATATGTAAACCTTTAATTTCGTTAGCTATAACTTGCAATTGCATTCTTATTCTGTTAACATCTTCGGTATTCTTGGTAGCAGTATCGTCAACAATCACCCACAAATCAATATCTGAAGTTTTTTTCATATCACCTCTAGCAGCAGAACCAAATATCAAAACAGATTTGATAAGGTCTCCATACATTTTCTTTATTTTTGTTGTAAATTCTATAACTTTTGAGAAGAAATCTTCTTTTGAAACATCTCTTTCTAGCGTTTGGTCATATTTGCTTTCTTTGCTTTCTGCTACTTTAACATCTTTGTATTCTTTTTCATCCTTTTTTTCAAAAACCAAAGGTTTATCCAATTCTTTTATCAAATCCTCATCTATTGCCATAAAAATTAACCTCCTTTAAATCATATAACCACATAATATTAATTGTTATCTCAACTCCTCTTTCTTCCATTGCTCAGGTGTTTTACCACCTTTCAAAGCAGCCGTTCCTAGGAATGTGTAGTCCTCTTCTGGAACTTTAAGCATTCCTTTTATAGGATCTAAAGCATGTTCTAGAATAACGACACGTTGTCTTGCATAATCTCTTGTGCCTTCAGGTAAAGCGAAAAACTCTAGTGGCAAATCTTCTGGTTTTGTATCCTTTTCCAATTGATCGGCTATTGCCCTTAATGCAATAACACTTGCTTTAAACGGGTTTTCACCACCACCTCTTTCAAACAGCAAGTAGGCAACAATGTTTTTGCCAAATCCAATCTCTCTGAGTTTGTAGAGCAATTTGTAAATAACAGGCCTGTCTGCTATTTCTATTGGTTTGTGTGGTTGCAGAGGGCTAGGGTAGTTTGAATGAACACCTAATATTAAATCCCCAGCATTTTCGTCCTTTAATATTTCTTTTATACACTTAACAAAATCGTCCGCTTCATGGAAAGGATCTACACCTTGCGTGGCAACATGCTCCCAATCTATTATCATAAAAATTTTATCAGAGTGCGTTTTAAGACCTTCATTTTTTTTGTCTTCTTCAAGAACTCTTCGAGTATGTTTTACAGCTAAATAGATTTGTTTGGGATGCCAAAGCATATATCTGCCACCTAACTCTGGGTTTCTTGCATCTGGTGTCTCAAAACAAATTCTCAATTTTTTTATATTCTCAAACAATATTTTTTCCTGTTCTTCTCTTTCTTTTGGATCAGCCATAGCTGCTAGTTCATCTCTTATCATTTTTTTCAATCCTTCCTTTTCGTCATTCATCCACTTTACAGCTTCAACAACATGACCTTGAAGATATTTAGCAGCAACAACGCCATAATAAAATTCTTTGAATTTCAATGACCACGGGCTAGGATCTGTTTGGGCTTTGTCGAGTATCTTTAGTAGCCAGTCTGGGTCGTTGGGGTTATACTTATATTCAGGATAATAGTCAAGAACATCTTTATAAATCAAAACCATTTCTTCCCAGAGAGGATCTTTATTCAAAAACATATCATTTGCCATTATGACATACACATCGTCCAGCAACCCACCTCTTATAACTTCTTCATGCCATCTTTCTTGTATTCTAGATTTTACAGCTTCTGCAATTTCTTTTCTAAAATTTTTATCAAAATCTTCAGTTAGTTTATCTTCATCGATAATTCCGATTTGCCTTAATTGCGCTATTTTGTCTTGTTCAGGTATCAAGTTACTCTCTAATTGAGAAATGAATATTGGTGGCTTGGTTTCATCCTCTATTTCTATTTCTTTATCTTCAATCTTAACTTTTTTTGTCGGTCTTTGCAACAATTGACTTGCTAACGCCAAAATTTCATTTTGTTTTAATTTTCTTTTTTTAGCTATTTCATCCACAAGTCCCTTAAAATCTGTTTTGTATTTGTTTATAACATCTCTTATAGTCTTTTCAATAATATCTTGATTAACTCTTCTTTCTATCTTTCGTATTTCATCCTCGCCGAGAATATAGACACCATACTTTCTTGGATACGCAAAGTCATATTTTCTTTTATAGAATTCTTTTTTTGGATCAGCTGTAGTCGTGCTTACGAACCATTCTGCAAGTTTGGGATTGTTTTTGAATAATTCTCTTATCAGTCGTCCTCTATGGTCACACATAGTAACTTCCATTCTCTGTCCAGCATACAAGAAAAGTTCAAGCCACTCCCTCAGACAAGAATGAAAATTAACATATGTACAACCACCGTAAACAGCAGACTTGATAGACTTTTGAAATTTGTCTTGCGCATTCAACCATTCTGTTCTGTCAGGCATCTCGAAAGCAACTGCCAAATCCCCATGAAGCGTCAATTCAATTCCTTGATGCTCAGCTATGTATCTTATTTCTTTGCCTTCAGAATAATCTATTTCATGCGGTATATCACTAGATATTTCTATCACAGCAGAACCTCTTGTTAAAGCATAACCAACTTTTTTAACTAAAGTTTGTAATTCTTCAGATCTGGCTATTGTATATAACCCAGAAGATACAGCTATTTTGTAGCCACCTTTCTTTTCAACTTTTTTTTCTTCAGGTTGTTTTTTGCCGAAACCCAAAATTTCCATTATACTAGGCGCTTTCTTTTCTTCTGTTTTACCAGAACCAAAAAGATTTTTTATATCCATACCTTAGGCTCCTCTCCGGGCACACCAGCAGCTTTTTTTAAATACGCAGCTATTGTGTTGTAAGCATAACCAGGACCAAGTTGCATCATTTTTGTCATTCTCTCATTCATTAATTTCTCGTAAGGTCCAGGGAAAAAGAATTTTGTTACTATTCCCCACTTGGCTAGGAAGTTAGATATTTCTGTAGCTATATTTTCTATATTTTCAGTGAATCCAACTTTCGGCATTTTTATTTTCTCTTTTTTTGCTTTTTCTTCTTCCTCTTTCATCTTTTTCTTTTCCTCCTCGCTGAGGAAGACTTCAGGATAGTCTGTTTTCCCTATGTCTTCTTCTTTAATGTATTTGTTTCCAGATTCTATTTGTACACCCAAAAGCAATTCTATATCTCTTCTAGCTTTCTCTTCTTTTGCCCAAAGTTCAAGCATGCGTCCAAGAATAATGTTCTGCGTTTCATTGTATGTTTTTAGAGGGAAAATAAAAACATCCTCTACAGTGCCACCGTTTGGCAGTTTGATAACTGTGCGTTCTATTGTCATTTCCACAAAAACAAAATATGGACTAAAAGGCCATCTGATACCAATACTGACTTCAGTTGCCCCCAAAGCAGGAGAGGCAAATTTATTTGCTAAATCCTTAATAGTTTCTAGTATAACTTTAGGAGTTATGTGAACACCATATTCTTCTTCTATTTGTCTTATTATTGCAACAAGAGGCCTATCTATTATTGGTATAGCAGGAAGAGGAGGCAAATAACCAGCGTCCCCAGGAGATTCTGACAAGCTTGCAACTCCTAGAACAGCACCGTATTTTTTTTCCGTTTCCATTATCTCTTTTATTATCTTTTCTCTTTCTTTCTTTCTTTCCTCTTCAGTTTTTCCTCTTAAATAATACTTTGCTAAATTGTAAAAACCAGCTTTTTTAAATGATATTCTATCTTCAGATTCTCTCGGTATTCTGAAAACATCAGGCGGAACAAACGGTCTCCATGCCCAAAGAGTTGTAGTGTCTGAAGATATGGCTTGAGTGTCAGGTCTGAAATACGGACTTCTACTGTATGCAGTGACATCCATTTGCTTAATATCAACCATTTCCTTATATCTAGCAATAACAGGCTTCAAAGCGTTTCTATATTCTTCAATTGATTTTTTTCTTGCTTCTTCCAAACTGCGCAATCTTTGATATCGATCTTTCACAGTTGTGTAAAAGAAGCTTAGCCATTCTTTGAAAAGTTTGCATTTAGTAGCAAGTATTGTTGCTTCTGCCATCGATACATTCAAAACCTCTTTTATCTCTTTTGGATCTTCATAATCTTCTGCCAATGTCATAAAGTCTGTTATGATAGTAGGCCACCTGACAGCTATTGTCTTCATGCTAATTCCTTCGCCTGCATGAACATCAACCAAATCAACAAACATTGCCTTAAGGACGTGTTTAGCTCTCTTTAATTTTTCATTAGCTTCGTCTATGGCTTTTTTATCTTTTTTCTCCTTCGCTTCTTTCAGCATACTTTGCGCTATCTCAATATCTTTGAAATAATTCAAGTATTCTTTATATTTTCTTACATCATGAGCCAGCAACTCATAATCGCTAATAGCTGCAGTTATGCTAGCAAATCCAGCTTTCATTTGCTCTTCTAACTTCCTCTTTTCTTCTATGGTTTTTTGGTAATATTCAGTAAAAACAGGCGAAACATTCATAGAAGTGTTGAACTTAACTACATTATATCCCCATTTACCTAATTGAAATATCAAACCATAAATTAAACCGCTTCCACCACCTAAAGGAAAGGTGAAATCTAACATAACTCTAGCTTCAAATGGTGAGGCGTTTATACCTTCGCCTGGAAACATTGATATATCTACTTGCTTTCCGTGTATTTTCACGGGTTCAGTTGGCTCTGGCGCAGGAGGCCTTGGGCCGAGTGGATAAATTACCATATTAATTTAATTGTTTTTATCTTAAATTAAGTTTTATGATGATTTCATAATAAGCAATACGTGTGTAAAATCGTGTCAAGCTTTTATTTTCCAAAGAGAATAAAATAAAAAGGTGATATGGAATGGGTTGTGGAAGTTGCGGTTCAAAAAAGAAAAAGTAATTTTAACCGGACATAGGAGCTTCTTTTTAATATAGGAAGAGATAAAAATTAGAATATTGAACAAATTTATAAACGAAATTTTTTGTGCAAATTTAATATTTTCTTATGATTTTTACCAAATTTCATTTTGTTATTCTTTACAACAGTTTATTGCTTTCTTGAACGCTTCTTTCAATTTTGACATAAAACTTGATTTTTCTTCATCTTTTGGGCTTAAACTTCCAGATAAATAATTTTCATTCAACGATTCTTCAATTATTTTCTTTTTATCTATATTTTTACCGTCAATCAAATTCAAATTAATCCCCCAAAACATTGAATAAAGATTGTAGGATTTTTCAAAAAGAGATTTGGCTTCTTTTACATTGCCTTTCCCCAGTTGCTTTACTCCAACCTCCATTAATCTCATCGAAGCTGCTAACAAATGCTTAGAAATACACCAAACCTCTCCTTCATAATCTTTAACAATTTTTTTCAAAAGTTCCTTTCTCATTTCTCTTACTTCTTTCAACATTGCATAATATTTGTCTTTGCCTGTTTTGTTAGCTGTGAAAAACAAATGCTCTTCAATGCTTATTAGATTCATTATGCCAATGCTCAAATCTTCGTCAGATGACAAATCTAATTTTTTTTCCTTTATTACACTCTCAACCTTTCTCATAAAATCGTTTATCTTTTTTTCATCCACCATTTATACACCTCTAAATTATTCCTAATGTGAGATATAAAATTACACTGAATAAAATTAAGTAAAAAATAGGAATTATAACTTTCTGATATGGAAAAACTGTTCTGTTGTCATTAATTTTTCTCAGATAATTGTCAGAATAAACAGCAAAAGCGAATATGATGCTTCCTATAAACGAGCCAAAAATAATTTTATCTATGCCAAACAACGTGTTGTTTTCCACCCCTATTATTTTTCCAAAATACAATGGAAGCAAGAAAATTAGATAAAAAAACACGATTACAATCTGTTTTCTTAAACGGGATTCAAAACCTTTCTTTTTCAACCAGTCATCAAACCACAAGGCGCTTGACAATATAAGAGCTCCTATCCATATTCCTGTTATAGAATCATCTATTCCAAAATATCTTAAAATACCAACGCCTGCTCCGACTGCAACTGTACATAAAGGACAGACAGCATTAACAGTAGGCAACACTAGTAGCATAGCAAACCAAATCCATTTTTTATCCATTTTTAATCAAACCTGCTGCATTTTTCAAAAATTCTATGCATTCGTCCTTTCCCATATAACATTTGCCTTGATAATAAATGAAAGGAACACCCAAATCACTTTCTATGTTGCATTCCTTTGCACGACTTTGAAGCTCTATTGCGTTTGCTTGACTTCTATAAACTTCTTTTCTCTTAATTTCCAATATCGAGTCAATGTTATTATCGCGAATGTAATTTTCGACCATTTTGCAATGTGGACATGTGTCACCATAGTAAAAAATTATGCTTTCCCTATTTCTTTTGATATAGAGAAACGACAGCAAGAATAAAATTAAAGCAACAACTACAAAAAATATCAATATTGTTTTGTGTACTTTCTTCATATTATCATCTCATAAGATAGCATTTAACACATATCCCATTATTATAATTCCAGCGATTGTAACGCTGAGAAACATAGCTAAAAGCTGCCAACGCATAACTTTATTTAGAATGAGCAATTCTGGAATTGATAAAGTGACTACAGCAGTCATAAATGCAAGTGCTGTTCCAAGTGGAACTCCTTTACCAACAAGAGCTTCCATTATTGGAATGACGCTTACTGAGTTAGCATAGAATGGAGCTCCTAGCACAACAGCTGCTGGGACAGACCACCAAGTTCTATAAGACAAGTAACGTTCAACTAAACTTGCTGGAACAAAACCATAGATTAACGCACCGACACCGACGCCTAGCAAAACATATGGAAAGACTTGTTTTGTTATGTTCCACCCATCACTCCACCAATATGAAATGAGATCTTTTAGTGGTATGGCATTGCCTTCGTTTTCTTCTTCCACCTGTTTGCGAGATTTTAATTTGAGTAGCTTAGTGTTTATGTATTTTTCTAGCTTCAATCTTTGAATCAGCATTCCACCAAGAATCGAAACAATTATTCCTATTGAATTGTATATTAGTGTTGTTTTTATCCCAAACATTACAGGAAAAAGATAAAGTGAGGACTCGTTTATTAAAGGAGAGCTTATCAAGAAAGTGAATGTTATACCCAAAGGTATGCCAGCACTAACAAAACCAATAAACAAAGGAATGGATGAGCAAGAACAAAAAGGAGTGACTACACCAAGCAAGGCTGCAAATAAATAGTCTAACCCAAACCACCTTCTTTTTGTCATTATATTCTTTAATTTTTCCATCGGGAAATAGTATCTCGTTATTGCCATTATGTAATTTATGAGTAGAAGCAGCAAACCTATTTTAATTGTGTCGTAGATGAAAAAATTGGTAGCACTTCCCAAATAGCTTTCTTTACCCAATTTAAGCAAATTGTATGTAACCAAGTCTGCAAATATTTGTATTGGAGTGAAAATACTCATTTACCTTTCCTCTTTTGCTTTAGATATAACAGATTTAATTTTTTCTAAATTAGGAGTGAAACCCACCATTACAATTTTGTTGTTTATTGCAATCACTGGGCTTGACATAGCGCCTAATTCAATCAATTTATTGATGCCTTTATCGCCAGTAAAGTATTCGACTTTTTCTTTCATTCCCAATTCTCGAACTGCTTTTTGTGTCATTTCATACAGTTTTTTGCAAGCTGGGCAACCAGATCCTAAAACTTCAATTTTCACCTTTTTTCACCTCAATTTCTTTTGCTATTTTTATCAGTTTGAAGATTCTTTTATCTCTAACACTATATAATATCATCTTTCCATCTCTTCTTGATTTGAGTATGCTAGCTTTTTCGAGTTTCTTAAGTTGTTGAGAGACATTGGGTTGAGATTTTCCAACTTTGGCAGAAATTTTGCAAGCGCACATTTCTTTATTTCCTATTGTTTCTACAATCTTCATTCTTGTCAGGTCGGATAACGCTTTGAAAATTTTGTAAGGCATGCAACATATTCATAAATATGAATATATAAAGATTGTTATTCCGAGAGGAAGAATTGATATAAATTGTGAGTTTTGAGTACAATTCTAAAGTTCAAACTTTCATCTAAACTAATCAAAAATTTTTACTCAATTATATTCCATCTTCCATTATTTTTCTATTTTATTTATCATTAATAATTTTAAATAGGTGGTGGTTACATAAATAAAGATTATATGAATTCTATGAAAATAGAAATACTATATCTAATAGGTTGTTCTTGGTATATCAAAACTAAGAAAACAGTTTCTGAAGTTGTCAAAGAATTAAAATTGAATGTAAAAATTGAACATATATTGATAGACACTAGAAAAAAAGCTAAAAAATATCATTTTCAGGGATCGCCAACGATTAGAATAAATGGAAGAGACATTCAAAACATTATAAAAAAAAGAACATTTGCATTGTGAAAACAAAACTAAAAAAACAGAAAACTATGTTAAACACGAGTATATCTGTGGATGTAGAATAATCTTTATAACGGAAAGACATATCCCTATCCACCCAAGAGAATGGTTAAAAAAGCGATAAAAAATCTGATCACACACATTTCATCATAAAAATACAAATGGACCCGGAGGGATTCGAACCCTCGACCTTCTGCTTAGAAGGCAGCTGCTTCAGACTTTTTCAATCTATCCAAGCTGAGCTACGGATCCATAACTATTAACTATTAGACTGAAATAAAATATTTTTAAACTTTCTATTTTAATAAATAAAGAAGAGGAGAAGCTTATTGTTGAATACGATTTTAAGAAGATTGAAGACAAATGGAAAAAGAAATGGTTAGACGAGAGAATATTCGAAGCAGACCCTGATCCTAAAAGGAGAAAATGTTTTGTAACTTTTGCATTTCCTTATGTCAACGGACCGCTGCATCTAGGGCACAGCTTCACAGCAACTAGACTGGATGTGTATGCAAGATTTATGAGAATGCGCGGTTTCAATGTTCTATTTCCCTTTGCTTTTCATGCCACGGGTGAGCCGATACTAGGTGTGGTAAAGAGACTAGAAAAAGGAGATCAGGTACAGAAAAAGATTTTAATGGACGAAGGGATAACAGAAAAGGAAATAGATAAATTCAAGGATCCAAAATACATTGTAAGATATTGGCAAAAAAGAATTGAAAACGATGCTAACAGTTTAGGTTTATCAGTTGATTGGAGAAGAAAATTCACTACCATAGATCCTTGCTTCAACCGTTTCATAGAATGGCAATACAATTATCTAAAAGAGAAAGGATATGTAGTTCAAGGTACTCATCCTGTTGTGTGGTGCCCAAACGATCAAAGCCCGACTGGAGATCATGACAGATTAGAAGGTGTTGGTGAAGGACCAATTGAATATATTGCTATAAAATTCAGATTGGATTCTGGTGAAATATTGCCAACAGCGACTTTGAGACCAGAAACCGTTTTTGGTGTCACCAACATTTGGGTTAGACCAGATGCAGAATACATTAAAGTTGAAGTTGATGGAGAAAATTGGATAATAGCTGAATCAGCGATTGAAAAATTGAAAGATCAATTATACAAAGTTAAAACAAGTGGCAAAATAAAAGGCAAAGAATTGGTAGGCAAGTATGCAAAAAATCCTTTAACAGGAGAGAAGGTCATAATACTGCCAGCATCGTTTGTTGATTTAGAAAATGCTACGGGTATTGTTATGTCGGTCCCTTCTCACGCTCCTTATGACTGGATTGCGTTGAAAGATTTACAAAACGCAGAAGAGGCTGTGTGCTCAAAATATGGAATAAGTAAAAAAGAAATAGAGAAATTGAAACCAATTTCAGTTATAAGCACGCCAGGATTAAGTGAGAATTCGGCTGTTGAAATATGCAACAAACTCGGAATAAAGAATCAATTTGATAAAGAGCTTTTGGAAAAAGCAACAAACGAAATTTACAAAAAAGAATTTCATCAAGGTGTGCTAAACGAAAGAACAGGAAAATACAAAGGAATGGCAGTTTCGAAATGCAAAAAAGAGTTGGCTAATGATTTTAAAAAAGCAGGTCATGCGTCTAGCATCTGGGAATTAACAAACAAAGTAATATGTAGATGTGGTAGCAAAACACATGTTAAAATATTGGAAAATCAATGGTTTTTGAAATTTTCTGATCCTAAATGGAAAGAGTTGGCTAGAAAATGTGTGCAATTAATGAAGTTTTACCCAGAGCAAGCAAGAAAGCAATTCGAGGATGTAATCGAATGGTTGGAAGACAAAGCGTGCGCTAGAAAGTCAGGAATGGGTACTAGGTTGCCGTGGGACAAAGAGTGGATAGTAGAGACGCTTTCTGACTCAGTTATTTACATGGCTTTCTATACAATAGCTAAATACATAAATGAAGAAAAAATAGAATCACATTACCTAAAAGAAGAAGTGTTTGATTATATATTTTGGGGAAAAGGAGATGTCAAAAAAGTAGCTAAAAGTTCTGGATTGAGTGAGACTCTGCTTAAAAAAATGAGAGAAGAGTTTGATTATTGGTATGGGCAAGACATGAGAGCATCTGCAAAAGAACTGATACCAAATCACTTCACCTTTTCAATATTTCATCATGTTGCAGTTTGGCCAAACGAACCTAAAAGATGGCCGCACGCTTATACAATTAACGGAATGCAACAGATGAATGGACAAAAAATGTCCAAGTCAAAAGGCAATTTCATCACAATTCAAGACGCTATAAACAAATATAGCGCCGATGCTATGAGAATAACTTTAATGGATTCAAATGAAGGTATGGAAGATCCAGATTGGACCGAAGCTGCTACTTTAGGATGGAAGAGCAAGTTAAACGCAATTTACAAACTAGTGAAAGATAATTACAACAAAAGCAAAACAGAGAAAAAAAGAAAGATTGATGTTTGGATTGAATCTAGATTGCAAAATTACATAAAAGAAATGACATTGAATTTAGAAAAAATAGAAAACAAGTCTGCTTTGATTCAATTTCATTTGCTTTTCAACGACATCCAATGGTATATGAAGAGAGGAGAAGCAAACAAAGCAACATTGAACTATATTTTAGAAACTCTAGTCAAACTCCTTTCTCCATTCACGCCTTTCTTGTGCGAAGAAATTTGGAGCATTATGGGTAAAAAGAGATATGTTTCTCTACAAAAATGGCCAGAGTTTGACGAAAAGTTGGTTGATAAAGATGTGTTGCAGTTAGAAGAAATACTGAAAAAGACATGCGATGATTTGAGAGAAGTAATAAAATTATCTCAAAAGAATGAGAGAGCATACTTGTATGTTGTTTCACCAAAAGAATTAGATTACTTCAAAGAGTGTTTGGAGTTTTTGAAAAAAGAATTTGGTTTCAAGAATGTTGAAGTTTTCTTGTCAACAGATAAAAGCAAGTATGATCCAGAAGGAAGAGCTAGTAGAGCGAAGTTTGGAAAGCCAGGAATTTTTGTTGAATAAATCAAATTTTTGCGAAAAATTTTTAATTGCAACTTTCTAACTTAATATAAATATGCCGAAGAAAAAACAGAAAAAAAGGATAAAAAGAAAAGTTAAACTGAAAAATATTTATCGTGTGAAAATTGGAAGGAAGAACGGAATTGATATATGGGTTGTTGACGGAATGAATGTTCGTCGAGAAATTTATGCTGATTTTGTTTATGGCGGAAATGATAAAAGGTACAAGTTCATTCCTAAAGGAGAAGTTTGGATTGATGATCAAGTAGATGCTTCAGAAATCAAATTCACCATAGCACATGAATTGAAAGAAAGAGAATTAATGAGCAAAGGAATGTCTTATTTGGATGCGCACGAGCAGGCTTTGAAGCTAGAGCTTAAAATGAGAAGAAGAGCTGAAAGAGAAAGGCTAATGAAAGAGCAAAACACACCATCGCAATTGCTTAAAATTGTGGATTAAAGAACTAAAACTTTGATTATTTTATTCGCAATTTCTCTTGCCCTTTCCTCTTCTTTTATTCCTCTTATCAGTATTTTGTTATTCTTTGAAACAGAAATTTTAGCTTTGCCTATATCAATTACTGTAAGAAAGCTCGTGTCTGCTGTTATTTTTCCATTGAATGTTTCAATTATTGATTTTATTATTTTTTCTCTATCAATCTTACCTTGAAATATCACTTCATAAGCAGCATCTGTTTTGCAAGGTTTGAACATAAAATAAACTTTCATGAAATAATATTGGCTGGATTCATTTAAAATCATTTTTGAATGGATTAGTAGGTATGTCACCTTTTATTTTTTGAATAGGCGAATTATATCTTAGATAGACACATCCTTCTCGACTATTCATTCTGTAGGTTCCTAATAAACAAACATACATGCCTTGAAGAAAAAATTTTGACAAGCCATCAATTTCCACTAACATCATTTCCATTTGAAAAGCCAACAACACGATTACTGTCAAGATCAACTAAAACAAAAGTTGGGTTGTTGTTTATGCTTTGGTATTTTGGCACTACTATTATTATTGTGCCATCTTCTAATATTAATCTCATAATTCTACTATAGTTTAAAAAATTAATTTGATTATGTTATGAAACAATTTTATTTCTGTATGAGCAATTCTAATTCATGCAAAACTATGTATTGATTAGGTTTTCTGAAATAGCAATAAAGTCTAGATATGTGAGGAACAGAATGGAAAATATACTAGCAAGAAACATAAAAGATGCGATGAAAAAATGCAAAGCTGATGGAAAAGTTATTAGAAAATGGGGAAGAATAATAATAGAAACTGAAGATTACAAAAAGATAAAGAACGCTTTGACAAGAGTTTTCGGCATAATTTCTTTCTCCCCTGCTATCAAAATCAAGCTAGACGAATTAAAAGAATATATAAGAAAAAACGCTAAATCTATGGTTAAAGGCAGAACATTTGCTGTTAGAGTTAAAAGAAGTGGTATTCATCCATTCACAAGCAAAGATATGGAAATAGAGTTAGGACAAATAGTTGTTGACGAGACAAGGAAAAAAGTAAATTTGTCCAAACCAGACAGCACAATACATGTGGAAATAAGAGATGATGAGGCGTTCATTTATTCTGAGATTGTGAAGGGAGTTGGCGGCATGCCACTAGGTACTGAAAACAGAGTGCTATGCGAAATAAGCAACAAAAACGATTTGGTCGCTTGCTGGTTAATGATGAAAAGAGGTTGTAAGCCAATAATTCAGAGCAAAATTTCGACAAAAATTCTAGATAAATGGTCTTATGGCTTAACTCTAAAGATGATTAGCAAAAAAGAATATGAAAAGTTAAAAGATCTGCCAAAAGTGAAAGGATATACGCTTGAAAAGGATTTGAAAAAGATTAAATTAACATCAAACTTAGTCTTTATGCCACTAGTAGCAATGAAGCAGAAAGAGATAAATGAAATATATAATAAGATTAAAAACACATAATCAATTGTGGCAGTTAAAATTCCATCCAAGAAGTTGGTTTCTTCTGTTATTAGCGATATCCTATCCAAAAGGAAAGTTGTTATCACGTTGAACGAATTGCTTTATCTAGTAAACAAAGAGTTGAAAAAACAATCTTTTTCTTATTCAATTTCATTTAACAGATTGAAAAAGATAGTTTTGCTTATGCCTGAAATAGAGGTCAAAACTAAAAAGAGATTGGATAGAAAAAGAAGAACGCTAAAAGAATGCCCTGTGTGTAGAAAAGAAATAAAAAAAATATTTGGGAAAAATGTTTTTGGGAAAAGGATACATGTCGGCTATAGATGCGGCTATTGTGGCTACAGAGCTGATTTGAATCACACAATTCCTAGAGAGTACATTTTTGTCCTGAGGAAATGATTTAATTTAAGGATTTGCAATTATTTTTATGGGATTTTTTGCCTCTTTACTAAAATCAACAGTAAGCTTGCTATTCATTCTCTCTCTTTCAAGTTTTATATTAGCTTGGTCTTTTGCTGAGTTCACTGATTATAGCACTATTAGCAAGATATTAACAGATGTATATATGCAACAGATGAAACCGCAAATAGACACAGCCTTTTTGAACCAAATAAAGAACAGCATGATTCAAAGATGTGAAGAAAGTGAAAACAAAACAGCTAACATATCATTTGCAGGGTTTAATTTGATTTTTGAGTGCAGAGAAATAGAAGAAACAGATATAGAAACTCTTTTGATTTCCAAGATGGTAAATGCAATCTATTACAGGAAGTATGACTGTAGCTTTATAGAATGTTTAAAGAAAGGCGATGCAGAACAATTTTCTGTTATAATTTCAAAGACAGCGAATGATTTTTTCAAAAAATCGACTATAATTCTCTTTCTTTTTAGCTTTTCTCTCTTTGCTCTTCTATTTTGGGTTAGTGGCAATACATTATCCTCAAGATTTGCTCATTTGGGTATATTGCTGGTAATAGTTTCTGCTCCAACCTTCTTTTTAAGCAATTTGATAAGCACACTAGAAGCTAAATTCATACCTCAAGAAGCAGTTGTTATCGCTTCTCCTATAGTTAGTAAAATTTTCTTTTTGATAGAAGCAAAATATAAGATAGTTGCTATAATAGGCTTTTGCCTTCTCTTCACTTCTTTAATTGTTTGGGTTTTTAATAAATTCAAGAAAAAGACATTGACAGCAAATGATTAGAATGAGAGATGTTTTATCCGAGATTCAAAAACTGTTAAAGGAAAGCGGAATAAGCTATAAAAAAATTGAACACAAACCCGTTTACACTTCAGAACAAGCCGCAACAGTAAGAGGATCTAAGCTAGAAAGAGGTGCTAAAGCATTGGTAGTTAAAGCAGATGGGAAATTTTATATGCTAGTTCTATCTTCTGCCAAGAAATTGGATTCTAAAAAAGCGAAAGCAATTTTAAAGGCGAAGGGTTTTAGGTTTGCAAATAAGGAAGAATTGATGAAATTAACAAGTTGCAAACCAGGTGCAGTTCCTCCTTTTGGGAATTTGTTTAATTTGGAAGTTTACTTGGACAAATCTCTTTTAAATCAAGAAATAATTGATTTTAATGCTGGAAGAAACGATGTTTCGGTTGAAATGAGATTGAAAGATTATATAAAAATTGTTAAACCGACAATTGACGAGTTTTCTGCTTGAATTTAACTTGTGCTGCTGCATTTTTTCTGTTTATACCAACTTTACTTTGGTTATGCAGTTATAGACCGTTTTCTATCTTTAAGTTATGCGAGGTGGTTGGTATGTGTAAGAGATGTATTGGTTATGAAAGGTTTAGATTCTTCAAGGGACTGAGAAAGACTGAGATTTGTTTAAGATGTGGAGAGGTCGAGGATCAACTCAACCTTTCCAACCTTTTTAATTTTTAGGGCCTAGTCGGAGATTTGAACTCCGCCCAAGGGCTCCACAGACCCTTACGCTAACCAAGCTACGCCAACTAGGCCATATCAGCACTAAATTAATTCTAAAAAAAGATATTAAAAATAATTGTTACTTGCTCATAAAAATATAAAAGTAGATTAGCAAACTGATTAGCACTAAAGCGCCACCTAATAATGGCATCCAATCAGTGACATATTGATAGATTAGCAAGCCTATCCCTATTCCTAAAATTAAGTTTGTTATTAAATTTAGCCAAACCCTTTTTGCAAAAACTTTAGTTAATTTCTTAAACATTCTGTTAATAATCCACTTTCTATAAATTTAAGTTTTAGCCAATTTTCAGTAAACGAAAAGCTTAAATTGATTACATTAGTATTAAGATTGTATTAGAGGCAAAGATATGAGAAAAATAGTCAGCATTGAGTTGGATGATAAACTGTATGAAGATTTGAACAAAGCTGTGAAAGCCAAATTTGGCAGATCCAAATCTGAGATTATAAGAAAAGCACTACTTATTTATCTTACTGAAAATAAGACAGAAATAGAACTTAAGCTATCAGGT
>Ga0123519_10002181_pt1 | contig 33285 bp, 25 predicted proteins | sample YelNatPaOPRAMG02_FD_87396 | JGI IMG/M metagenome (GOLD analysis project Ga0123519, IMG submission 87396) | Hot spring microbial communities from Yellowstone National Park - Yellowstone National Park OP-RAMG-02 (version 2) | ecosystem: Environmental > Aquatic > Thermal springs > Hot (42-90C) ... | reverse complement strand
CGAGGGCAGACAGGCGGCCGGGCTGGGCGATGTTCGGCATCGTAGGGGAGCGGCGGGGCGGGTTGGGGGGGGCGGCGGGGGGGCGGGTCGGGGGGGGCGGGAAGGCCGTGTGGCGGGGAAGGCGGCGCGGCCGCGGCCGGCGGTGGGAGCGCGGGGGTCTGCCGGCGCGTGTGGGACGGAGCTGGTTTTGCGCGAACGACCTGGTGCGCGGGGGCGAGGGGTAACCATTCGGGCTGGGGGGACGGCTGATGGCTGACCATCTCGTCCTCTACTGCAAGGTTCACCAACCGCTGCCGCTGCGGCTGCCGGCGGAACCTGTGCCGGAGGGGGCCGGTGCGGAGGACCTGGAGGCCCACCTGTTCGACCTGGCGGCGGCCGAGAGCGCGTTCAGGGACGTGGTGGCGCCGGCCTACCAGGTGGCGCTGGATGCCCTGGGGTCGCTTGCCGAGCACGGAGTGGCGCTGTCGGTGGGGGCGCCGGAGGGGATGGTGCGGCTGGCCGACCGATGGGCTCCGTCGGTGGTGGCGTCGCTGCGGCGGGTTCTGCGTTCGCCGGGGGTGGATGTGGTGTGCGCCGAGCCCACGGAAAGCTTGCTGTTTCATTTCGATGTGGGGGAGTTTGGCCGGCGCATGCGAGGGGCGCGGGGCCGGCTGGTGGAGTTTGCGCGATCGCGCGTGGCGGCCGCGGAGGTGAGCGGCTTCTCGCTGAATCAGGAGGTGTACTTCACGCTCGGGAGGCTGGGGTTCGAGGCGGTGGCGGCGGACGACGGGGCCTACGCGTTCAGGGGCCATCATCCTGGGCACCCGTCTTCGTGGGGCGGGGGGCCGGTGACGCTGTACCGGATGAGCTGGCTGTCGGAGGAGCTGGGGTTTCGGCTTCGCGAGGGGCCGCGGGGAGAGGTGAGGATGGCCGACGCGATCGCGCGGGCGCCGGGGTCGTTCGCGCTGGTGAGCTTTCACATCGATGATCTGGCGTTCGGGGCGCACGGGCCGGCCCACGGGGCGGAGGTGATTGGCGGGCTGGCGGAGGCGTGTCGGGGGCGCGGGGTCGAGCTCGTGACCATGTCGACGGCCGGGGCACGGGCGCGGGCGACGGCTCTGGAGGAGTCGCCGCCGACGATCACGAGCACGGCGGGCGGGTCGATTGAGGAGCTAGCGCGAGATGGGTGGTGGGAGCGGCTGCTGTTCGGGAGGATGCAGCAGGCCTACCAGATGGCGAGCCTGGCGAGGAGCGCGGGAGTGAAGGCAGCGGTGGAGTGGCTGCTTCAGCGGGCGAACCTGGCGGTGGCCGGATGGGCAGAGGCGCCGGCGGCGCGGCCGCCGACGTACTGGCGGGGCAAGTGGTGGGAACAGCGGCGAAGTCACGGCGACACGGCTGCGCAGGTGCTCGCCGTTCTCGATAACTTCATCCGGGCGGCAGCTCGAGATTCGGCGCAGGAGGCGCACAGATGAAGGTGGCGATGCTGAGTTGGGAGTCGCTGCACTCTGTTGCGGTGGGCGGGATGGCGGCCCACACGACGGAGCTTGCGGCCGCGCTGGAGCGCAGGGGCCATGAGGTGCATGTGTTCACGCGCATGGGAGAGAACCAGCCGGAGTACGAGCGCATCGACGGCGTCCACTACCACCGGTGCCCGTTCTACCTAGACCCGGACTTTCCCAAGGAGATACACAACTTCAACCAGTCGCTGACGGACCATGTGTTTGCGACGGAGGACTACATCGGGCCCTTCGACATCGTGCACGGGCATGACTGGCTGACGGGGCAGGCGCTGACGTGGATCAAGCAGGGGCGGGGCCGGCGGACGGTGTGGACGTGCCACTCGACGGAGTACGGGCGATGCGGGAACCAGTTCTTCGGGGGGAATTCGGAACACATCCGGCGGGTGGAGCGAGAGACGGCCTGGGTTGCGGACCGGGTGTTTGCGGTGTCGAATGCGATCCGGGGGGAGCTGATGTGGATGTACGAGCTTCCCGGGGAGAAGATCCGGGTGGTGCACAACGGCGTGAGCCCGCACAAGTGGGCGCGCTGGCTTGACCCGGGGAGCGTCAAGGCGCGGTATGGCATCGGGCCGATGGACCCCATGGTGTTGTTCACGGGACGGATGGTGTATCAGAAGGGGCCGGACATCCTGATCGACGCGGTGCCGAAGGTGCTGAACAGCTACGGGAATGCGAAGTTCGTGTTCGTGGGGGATGGGGACATGCGGGCTTACTGCATGGACAAGGCGAACAGCAATGGAGGGGCGGGGGCGTCCCGGTTCCTGGGCCACATCTCCGAGGACGAGCTGATCGACCTCTACAATGCATGCGACGTGGTGTGTGTGCCGTCGCGCAACGAGCCTTTCGGCATCGTGATCCTGGAGGCGTGGTCGGCTGGGAAGCCAGTGGTGGTGACCCACAGCGGGGGGCCAGACGAGTTCGTGTGGCACGACGTCAACGGCTATCTGGTGTACCAGAACCCCGAGTCGGTCGCGTGGGGGCTGGGGACGCTGATGCACGACTGGGATCACGCGCGGTGGATGGGCCACAACGGCCGCGTTGCGGCGGAGACCGCGTTCAACTGGGACGCGATTGCGGACAAGACGATCTGGCTGTACTGGAACTGATGGTGTGCGCCGGCCTGACCGCAAGCGCGCGTGCGGGCAGGCGGGGTTGCTCGGGGGCCGGTTCGCGACGGCGGGCCGGCCCGGCGCGACGCGGCGGATGGAGATGATGGCGGATGGCTGAGCTGTACCACGCCCTGGGGCTGCACATGCACCAGCCGCCAGGGAACCTCGAGCTGCTGTGGCGCGAGAACGAATGGGAGGCGCGCCAGATAATGCTGTGCTACCAGAGGCCTCTGAAGTACGCGCAGCGGTTTGCCGAGCGGGGGCGCTTTCACGTCGACTTCTCGGGCATTCTGATCGAGCAGTTTCTGGATCCGACGGTGAAGGGCCTGTATCGGGAGGTGGTGGACGTCGACGCCATGCTGGCCGGGTACCGGGAGGCGAAAAACATCGAGCTGCTCGCCACGGGGTACTTCCACCCGATCTTTCCGCTCATCCCCGAGGAGGATTGGGGGGACCAGCTCGAGCGCGCCGTCAAGCTGATGGAGCAGGTGTTCGGGCGGCGGCCGAAGGGGTTCTGGCCGCCGGAGATGGCGTTCTCGATGGACATGGTGCCCGCGCTCCAGAAGGCCGGGTTCCAGTATGTGGTCGTGGATCATGTGCACGTGACCAGCGAGGGGGACGAGAGCGGGAGGGAGACGGCCAGCCACCCTCACCTTGCCAGGCATGCGGGGGGCGAGATCGCCGTCATCCCGCGCCACCGGGACCTTTCGAACGCGCAGGAGAGCGGGATGGCGCCGCCGTGGCTTGCCGATCAGGTGGCGCGGGTGGCGGAGGGGGTGTCGCGGCCGGCGCTGCTGACGACGTGGTCGGACGGAGAGAATGGGGGCTGGTTCCGACAGACGGCGGAGGAGTCCGGGTTCTGGGGGCACTTCTATGCGCCGTACATGGAGCAGGTGGAGCGGGGGGGGTATCCGGTGGAGCCAACGCTGATCAGCGAATATCTGGAGCGGCACCCGCCGAAGACGGAGGCGAAGGTGAGGACGGGGGCGTGGAACGTGGGGACGACCGGGGGCTTCGACTTCTCGCAGTGGGCTGGGAGCCCGCGGCAGAAGGCGGTGCTGGAGCGGGTGTGGGAGACGAGCCAGCGGTACCGGCGGCTTCAGCATCGGCTGGCCGCGGCGGGCGATGAGGGGCCGGAGGAGGCGAGGGAGCTGCTGCGGCAGGCGCACGAGACTATTCTGCGGTCGGAGACATCGTGTTATTTCTTCTGGGGGGATAGCTGGGTTCCAAAGGCGGAGGCGCTTCTGGACATGGCGGAGGGGAAGCTGGATCGGGCGAGGGAGCTGCTGGGGGCTGGGGGGAAGGAATGAGGCGATGAAGATAGCGCTTATCTCCTGGGAGAGCCTGGCGGGGCCGTCGTGGACGGACGCCGCGGTCGTCGTGACGGAGACCGCGCGGGCGCTTGCGGCCAGGGGGCATGAGCTGCACGTGTTCACCGCGCGGGGGCCGATGCAGCCGGCGGAGGCGATGATGGACGGCGTGCACTACCACCGCTGCGCGCATGACCCGTACCCCGATCCCCGGGACGATGTGGAGAGCTTTGGGCGGGCGGCGGCCTATGGCGTGCGGTCGGAGGAGGGGCGGGGAGGTTTCGGAGTGCTCCACGGGTTCGACTGGCCGGGGATGGCGGTCTTGTCTGAGCTGCACAGCGAGGGGCGGCGGCCGGCGGTGTGGTCGCTGTTCAGCGCGGGGCCGGAGTGGCGGCCGCCGCGGTGGATGTTGGACGAGGCGGGGGCGGAGGTGAGGGGGCGATATCACCCCGATGAGTTTGCGGACCGGGTGATCGTGCCGTCGACGCAGGCGCGCGATGCGTTCGTGGGGGGCTGGGGGGTGGCGGTGGAGCGCGTGGAGGTCGTGCATCCGGGGATTGACCCGAACTGGCCCGGTGCGCCGGTCGACCCGGCGAGCGTGAAGGCCGGCTACGGGATCGACACGTTCGACCCAGTGGTGCTGTACGTGGGGCCGCTGACGGCGGCGGGCCGGCCGGGACTGCTGTTGGATGCGATGCCCCGGCTTTTGGAGGACCACCCGAACGCGAAGGTCGTGTTTGCGGGCGCGGGGGAGATGCGGGAGCATCTTGAGGACCGGGCCGTGGTGCTGGGGATCGAGACAGCGGTACGGCTGCCGGGGGAGCCGGCCGGGGGAGAGCTGCGGCGGCTGGTGCAGGCGTGCGATGCGGTGTGCCTGCCGCAGCGAAGCCAGCGGCTGTTGTCGCCGTTTCTGGAGGCTTGGGCGGCGGCGAAGCCGGTGGTGACGACGCCGTCGCACGCGGCGGCGGACTTCGTGTGGCATGAGGTGACGGGCTACGTGTGTGAGGAGTCGCCGGATGCGATTGCGGGCGGGCTGCTGTGGTTGTTCTCGGACTTCGAGCGGTGCCGGTGGATTGGCGCGAACGGGCGAAGGGCGGTGGAGGACGCGTTTGGGTGGCCTGCGATTGCGGGGCGGCTGCTGGACTGCTACGAGCGAGTGGGAGGGGTGACGGAGGTGGGAGAGACAACTCCACAGGCGCTGGGGAGGCCGCGATGAAGTGTTGGTTCTGTGAGTCAGAGGCGCGCGGGGTGTGCGCGGCGTGCGGTCGGGCGCTGTGCTATCAGCACGCGCACATCCATGATGAGATGACGCTGGCGAAGAGCGACACGAGCACGGGATACACGAGCTACTACAACGTCTACGGGGCGCTGAAGTGCCAGGACTGCCGGCTGGAGTGGCGCTACCACATTCCCGAGAAGCAGGGCTGAGAGGGCGATGCCGAAAGCAGCAGTGATCTATCTAGTTGTGCACCAGCCGCGCCGGCCGCGGCTTCCGGCGGCGCGGCTGTCTCCGGAGGCTTCGGCGGCGGAACTTGCGCAGGCGATCTTCGACGAGCCGATGAACCGGCGGTATTTCCAGAAGGTGGCGCGGTACTGCTACTACCCTGCGATCGAGGAATTTGCGCGGCACGTGGACTGTGGGCTGCGGCTCAACATCGGCTTCTCGTTCTCGTTTCTGGCGCAGGCGGAGGCGTGGGACCGGGAGCTGCTGGCGCGGTTCCGCGCGCTGGTGGCGCATCCCAATGTGGAGCTGATTGGCGTCGAGCCGTATCACTCCTTCTTGTTCTGGCTGGACATCCGGCACTTCCAGCAGCGCATGGCGTGGATGCGGGAGGCGCTGGAGCGCACATTCGGAAAGCGGCCGGCGGTGACCGACACCACGGAGATGATCCTCAGCAAGGAGATCTACGCGGCCTTGGAGTCGGCGGGATTCCGGGGGGTGCTGACGGAGGGGAGGCCGCAGCTGCTGGAGTGGCGGTCGCCCAACTACGTGTACCTGCCGGCCGGGCACCGGATGCGGGTGCTGGCGCGGCACAACCGGCTGAGCGACGATGTCGGGTATCGGTTCTCGGACAAGGACTCGGACGTCTACCCTCTGCGGGCGAGCGACTATGCGCGGTGGATCCGCGACGCGGATGGCGACGTGGTGGTGATCGGGTGGGACTTCGAGACCTTCGGCGAGCATCACCGGGTGGACACGGGGATCTTCGAGTTCCTGCGCTGGCTGCCGGGCGAGCTGGAGTACCAGGGGGTGGCGGCGCTGAATGCCAGCGAGGCGTTGGATCGGTTTGGCGAAGGGGCGTACGAGCTGGAGCTGCCGGTGCCGGCGGTGACCTGGGCGGGGAAGGGAGACATGGGGTTCTTCCTGGGGAACCCGGTGCAGCAGCGGCTGTTTCACCTGGCCCGCCACGCGTACCAGTTGTGTGCGCTGTCGGAGGAGCCGGAGCTGTTGGACATCGCGATGTGGCTGGCGCAGTCGGACAACCTTCACGTATTGCAGTGGTACGAGGAGTCCAACTCGGAGGCCGAGGTGTCGGCCTATTTCACGCCGGACGAGTGGTGGCGGCTGGGGTACCAGCGGCTGCTGGGCGAGCTGCTGCGGGTATACGAGAACTTCGTAGGCGTCGTGTCCGCGCGTATGGCGCGCCGGGGCGCCGCGGGTGAGCCCGCGGCGCGGCCCGTGGAGGCCAGCGACGAGCTGGCCGAGCCGGTGCCGCGGCGAGGCGCTGTGACCGCCGCCGCGAGCTGATTCTCCGCGCTGCGATCCATACGTCAGGAGGACTGGCCTTGGCCCGCATCAACCTCGCCTTTTGCATCCACAGCCATCAGCCGACCGGCAACTTCCCGTGGGTTTTCAGGAATGCGTACGACCGCGCCTACCGGCCCTTTCTGGAGGTGGTGCGACGGCACCCGCACATCAAGGTCGTGCTGCACTACTCCGGGAGCCTGCTGACATGGCTGGAGGAGAACCGGCTGGAGATCTTCGACAACATCTCCTACCTGGTGCGGCAGGGCCGGGCGGAGATGCTCACCGGGGGTTTCTACGAGCCGATCCTGGCGATCATCCCGGAGCGGGACACGCTGGGTCAGATCACGTATCTGACGGAGTACCTGAAGCGGCATTTCGACGCGGATCCGAAGGGCCTGTGGCTGACCGAGCGCGTCTGGCAGCCTGACCTGGTGGCGCCGCTGCGGCGGGCGGACGTGCGCTACACGATTGTGGACGACAACAACTTTCGTCAGACGGGCATCTCGGAGGAGGACAGCCTGGGGCGGTTCCTGGTGCGCGGGGAGAATGGGCAGACGCTGGACATTTTCCCGATCAATGGGGTGCTTCGCCGCGCGATCCCCTTCCAGCCGCCGGAGGCCTCGATCGACTACCTGCGGCGGGTGGCGGACGATGGTGACAAGCTGGCGGTGTTTGCGGACGACGGGGAGAAGTTCGGGGAGTGGCCGGGCACGCACGACCTGGTCTATCGGCAGGGATGGCTTGACCGATTCTTCGGGCTGCTGGGGGACAATCATGACTGGATCAGGGTGATCACGCTTCGGGAGGCGCTGGAGAGCATGCCGGCTCGCGCGACGATCGAGCTTCCGGCGGGGTCCTACGAGGAGATGATGGAGTGGTCAGGGGGGTCGTGGCTGAACTTCCTGCGGAGGTACCCGGAGGCGAATTTGCTGTATCGGAAGATGCAGCGAGTGAGCGCGCAGGTGGCGCGGGCGAACCTGGAGGAGGAGGCGGCGCGGGAGGCGCGCGATCTGTTGTATCGAGGGGAGGCGAACGACGCGTACTGGCACGGGGTGTTCGGCGGGCTGTATCTGACGCATCTGCGGCTGAACAACTACCGCAACCTGATCGGGGCGCAGAACAAGGCGGCGGGGGGGAACGCGCTGCGGGTCGAGCAGACCGACTTCGATGGGGACGGGGAGCGGGAGGTGGTGGTGGAGTCGAAGCATCTCAATGCGTACATCCATCGGGTGGGGGGGCAGTTGCTGGAGCTGGACCATCGCGGGGTGGCCGCGAATCTGCTGGCCACGCTGACGCGGCGGAGGGAGCCGTATCACGACCGGCTGGGCGAGACGGAGGAGGGCCGCCGGCTGCTGCCGCTGCACTACGACTGGTATCCGAGGCGGGCGCTGATCGACCATTTTCTGCGGGATGATGTGAACCTGGAGGCGTTCTCCAACTGCGAGTACGGCGAGCAGGGGGACTTCGTCAACCAGCCCTACGAGATGGACGTGACGGAGAAGCGCGGGGGTGCGACGGTGACGCTGAGGCGCCGGGGCGGGGTGTGGGTGGGAGACAAGTTTCTGCCGCTGGTGGTGACGAAGGAGCTGGATTTTTCGCGAGCGGACGCGGAGATCGCGGTGCGATATCAGCTCGAGCAGCCGGGGAAGACGGCGATGCCGCTGTGGTTTGCGTGCGAGAGCAACCTGGTGCTGTCCGACGGCGCCGGGCCGGGACGGTACTTCCGCGTGGGGGCCGAGGGGGAGCCGCTGTCGCTGGAGACGAGGGCGGCGTATTCGGAAGTGACGGAGTTCACGCTCGCGGACGACGAGCGAGGGGGCGGGGTGTCGCTGCGGTTCGAGAGGCCGACGGCGGTGTGGACGTTTCCGGTGAAGACCGTGTCGCGGGGCCTGGAGCGGCCGAGCCGCTCTTACCAGGGGACTTCGATCACAGGGCACTGGCGTCTGACCCTGGAGCCGGGCCAGGTCTGGACGACGTCGTTTGTGATCGCGCTGCGGAGCTCGGAGGGGCGCGCGGGCGCGCCCTAGGCAACCGCGCCGGCGGCTGTGGTGTAGACGGTGAGGCTCATGGGGGACAGGACATCCGCGTGCTCGACGGCGCCGCCCGCGGCGGCGATTTCCCCGCATTCCCGGTGCTTGCGCACGGGATCGTTGACGATCTTGCGGGCCGCGCGGCCCCCGGTGGGAAGCTGCACGAGCACGGGCGCGCAACTGGCGTAGCTGTCGTTGACCAGCAGCAGGGTGCGGGAGCCGTCCTGGTTCTGCACGGCGGCTGCGTGGACCGTGGGGGGCGAGCCGACGGGCGCGGAGACATCGACGGCGAGGACGCTGGGCCGTCGGCCGACGTAGCGCATCAAGGTTCCGTATCCGCAGTAGGGGTCGCGAACCGGCGCGTCGGTTCCGTCGGTGGTGGTGATGAGCTGCCACCAGCCGTCGAGGTCTCCCGGATTCAGCCACGCCCACCGCAGGACGGCGTCCGCGCCGCGCGCGATGGCCCTGACGGCGAACTCGGTTTCCAGGACGACGTTGTCGTGCCGGGCGATGCCCGCGGGGTCGCCGGTCGCCCATCCGTAGTGGAACATCCCCAGCTCGGTGACGAGATAGGGCTTGCCTCGCGCGTGCGCGTAGTCGCAGTAGGTGGCGAGCTGTTGGTTGATGGTCACGCTCATGGGGTCGGTGGCGATGTTGGTGCTTGGGGAGTCCCAGTCGAAGCGGCTGTGGTAGTGGTGCATGCAATAGCCCTGGAGGTAGGGGTCGGGGTCGGCCCCGCGGGCCAGCATTCTGGGGAGCGGCCAATAGCGATGGGTGTTGGTGTCGGGGCCGAGGTTGCCGATGCGCGAGAGTCCGGCCTCGTCGAGGCCCTGCCGGATCGCCGCCAGGACCTCGACATAGCGGACGGGGTCGTCGATGTCCGGCGGGGTGGGGCAGATGTTCCCCTGGAGGGGCTCGTTGACGTGGTTGAACCAGGTGACCGATCGGCATCCCATGTCGTCGACAACGTACTTGACATAGGGAACGACGAAGCGATCGACGTAGCGGTCGATGTCGGCGACGCCGAGGGCATATGGTGCGCCCGCCTCATCCCAGGCGGGCCGCGCGCCGTCCCACGGCTGGAACTGGTGGGCGCGCGGGATGCTGAAGGGATCGAGGATGAGGTGAAGCCCTCTGCACTGGGCCCAGGCGTCGAGGCGGCGGAGCTGGTCGAAGGAGAAGTGGCCGGGCGTGAAGTCGCCCGTGTCGTCGGAGAGGGCGCGGCCGCTCTGGCCGAAGCGAACGAACTTGATGTTGAGCCACTCGGCGTGGTCGAAGATGCGCTGCCACCGGGCGTCGTCGTCCGGGGCCGGGTAGGTACGGGGTTCGTAGGCCGCGTACCAGTTGAAGCCGAGCCCCTCGGCCATGCGGTGGGTGACGCGCTCGGAGACGGCGACCGTAAGCCGCTTCGACTGGGCGTCGTAGAGCCGGAACGTCATCGCCGCCCTCCCTTCTATGCGCGGGGCGCGCCTACTGGGTTACGAAGCTCTTCTTGCTGCGGGTGAACTGCAAGTCGAGGTTGGGCTGGCGGTGTTCGAGGCAGGCGCGGCTGATCTCGATGACCTCCTCGGCCTCGTAGGTGCTCATGGTGCCAACGGTGACCATATCGCAGTCCCGGATGGTGTTCCAGACGAAGGTGAGGCCGGTGACGGGGTGGAGGCGGCCGGCGGCCATCGGCTTGATGGTCATGACGGGCTTTTTGGCCGACCAGAAGATGCGCTGGAGCCAGTCGGTCTCGAGCTGGCAGAGGAAGCCGGCGGCATTGTAGGGCTGGATATAGGTGGCGACATCGGCGTCGCAGGCGTCCGAGCAGGTGACGGCCTCGGGGGCGTGCGAGCTGAGGCCGGGGATCATGCCGGCTTCGCGCACATATCTGAGGTGGTCGAGGAGCTTAGGGGAGAGGCGGTTGTTTGGCCGGTCGATGAGGGGGTCGGTGACATTCTGATGGGGGAAGCAGAACTGTGCGCCGAGGGCCTTCGTGCGGTCGACGGAGACCTTCCAGGGATCGCCTTCCACATCCTCGGCGTAAGAGGGGGTGGCGATCCACAACATCTCGACGCCGGTGCGCTGCTCTACCTCGCGCAGGGCCTGTGCGACGAACTCGCTGGTGCCGCTCATGAAGGCGTTGCAGCCGGCCCGGGCAAAGACCTCGACCACGTCGGCGACCTTGGCCGGCGTGTCGAAGAGTTCCTTGATGAAGGTATCCCGGGCCCTGGTCTGGTGCGAGAACCCGAGCATCCAGTTGCTGCCGCAGATGAGCCTCGGCAGCGACACTCCGCCGACGATGGTTCGGGGGAAACTGCTCATTCGATATCTCCTCTCAGGATGCGGGCGAACCGACGCGGCTCGCGCGGGCTCGCCACCGCGGCCGGAAATTCCCCCGCCAGCCGCGGTATCCTGCCGCGGGCCGTCACTTGCCCGTACGCGCCTGGCGCGGGTCGCGAGACGCCATCTCGCGGGAGGTGTGGCGGGAGGGCGGCGTGGTACCTGCGCCCGGCTGCAAGGCCGATGCCCATGTGCGACTGGGGGCACAAGCCGACCGAGTCGGGGCGCCCGTTGGTGGAGGAGCTGGAGTCGCGCGGAGAGGGAGCTGGGCCGGGGGCTATCCGAACCACACGGCGTAGCTGGCGACGAGGTTGGGCACGGCCGCGCCGATGAGGCCCCACACGACGCCTGCGGTGAAGGCGTGTCCGAGGGCGAAGCCGAGGAAGCCGGGGATGGCGGCGCGGTAGAGCTTCATGCCGCCGTAGCGCAGGATCAGCGTCTTGCAGATCCAGACGATGAGGAATGGGAACCAGACGAGGTCGCCGTAGGCGGTGGCGACGGCGAAGCCGAGGGGGTGAAAGGGGGAGGCGGGGAGGTTGTGGCGCATCCAGAGGAGCGCGCCGGCGGCGGCGATGCCCCAGCCGGTGGCGACGATGCGGCCGACGTCGGGGGGGATGGGGGCGCGGATGGCGGCCATCACTTCGCCGAAGTCGTCCTGTGCGAGGGAGGTTCCCCAGATTTCGCCGCGCAGGTGGACGGCGCCGTAGCGGTAGTAAGGGACGAGGTGGAAGTAGTAGGCTACGGCGAGGCCGACGAAGAGGGCGAGCATGACGACGAGGGCCATGTGGGAGGCCTTCATGCGGACCTGTTCGGCGGTTTTGAGGCCGTCGATCTGGTAGCCGATGAGGGAGGGGAAGTAGCCGCGGGAGAGGAAGGCGAGAAGGGCGAGGAGGGTGAGGGTGGCGGGGCGGGCTGCCGGCATGAAGAGGGCGGTGCCGAGCGTGTAGAGCAACACCTTCTTCTGCATCCAGAAAGGGAAGGCCCACACGAGGGGCATGCCGGCCTCGGCCCGGATGCGTGCGCAGACCAGGGCCACCAGGCCCAGGATGGCGAGGTAGGCGACGGCCACCCAGGTTGCGAGCCCCGCGATGCGGCAGAAGGCGAGGACGAACGCGCTGCTGAGGAGGAGCCCGAGGAGGGCCCAGCGAGGGCGGAAGGGGGCGTCCGGATCGCGGGTGGGCTGCCGCGGGGAGAGCAGGTCGGCAAGGGCCTGCTTGATGCTGCGGCGAGCTGACCACAGGAGGCCCAGGCCGAGGAGGATGAAGGCGCCGATGCTCTGTTCCTGGGGGTAGGGGAAGTCGGAGGCGGTGTACCCGTAGCAGGCGGCGGCGAGGGCTTCGAGCTTGTAGAGGAGGAAGAAGAACCAGATTGAGAAGCTGATCTCGGTGGAGACGAGGAAGCCGAAGCCGATGAGCAGGGGGGCGATGACGACCGTGAGCGGGAAGACCGCGCTCCAGGGAAGCCCCGGGTTGGGGGGCCCGGCGGAGATCCACCAGGCGAGGCCGGGGACGGAGGGGTAGAGGGCATGGAGGATGTTGATCAGGTTGAAGGCGAAGGTGGCGGCAAATCCGATCCACATGACGGGGTTGCGGAAGAAGGGGCGGCGGGCGGCGCGCCCGGACCTGGGGTCGGTCATTTCGAGGGCCAGCTCGACGACGGGGAAACTGAGGCGCTCGTCCTGGATCCAGCGGCGACGGACGAGGGCGACCAGGCAGAGCATGGCGGACCAGAAGGCCGCGAAGAACGCGCTCCACGCCAAGAGGGGAACGGCCCACGCGCGCCAGGGGACGGGGCCTGATCCCAGGTAGAGGCCCTCGATAAGGTCGGGGTCGTGGGGGACCATCCAGAGGGGGATCCAGCGCTGAAGCGCGGCGAGGTCGTTTTCGGGGCGGGCGTAGTAGAAGGGATAGGTGACGGAGGCGAGCCAGTAGCGGACGACGCCGACGCCGGCCATAGAGATGGCGATGGCGACGAAGGTGTAGATGGTGAGGATCTCGACGCGGCTGAGCTGGGCGCGCCGGCTGACCGCGCGCAGCACGGGGTTCAGGCTCAGAAGGAGCATGAGGGTGCCGAGGGCGGGGATGGCGGGGACGGATTCCGAGATCTGAGTTGCGATGACGACGATCTCGGCCTGCCGCACCCAGACGCCGCAGGCGACGGTGAGGGCGACGGCGAGCAGGAGCGCGCGCCAGGTCAGCCTGGTCAGCGGCTCGGGCGCGCTCACCCGCGGGTGTGCTCGTGCGACATCGGCCCCGGCCATAACGCTCTTGAGCCGCCGGCGCGATCAGCGCGTCGCTCCGACGTGCAGTCAGCAGGCTCAGCGCGGCAACGGGCCGCGCTGACGCGGCTGACGGCTGCGGTCGGCGCCCGGCGCGCTACCAGCGGAAGAACCGGTAGGGGTCGTCCCACTCCTCTGGCTCGTCGAGGTACAGGCCTTCCAGCCAGCGGCGCTCGGAGGGCGCGGCTGGCGCGGCGAAGCGGCGAAGGAGCGGGGTGGAGGAAGCGGCCCCCAGGTTGCCGAGAAGCCGGGCGAGCAGGACGCTGGTGCGCCGGAAGGTCCGCTTGAGGTTCATCGGGCGCGGCGCCTCGGGACTCAGGGGAGGCTTGCGCCAGTCGAATTCCCACGGCGCCAGGGCGCAGAACACGACATTGCCCTCGTCGTTGTGTGCGAGCACTCCGCCGCCCACTGTTCGCGCGCCCTCGGACACGAGGAAAACCTCCCGCGGGTCGCGGTTGAGCGTCTCGGCCGCCCCGATTCCGGCCAGGGGAGAGCCGGCGGGCGAGGAGTCGAACGGAGTGCAGATGTGCTCGGCTTTGCGGAGGCGGACGTGGAAGGGAAGGAACGAGTTGGCCTCGATTTCGTCGAGGCCGATGCACAGCACCCGGCCGCCCGCGGACAGCCAAGACGCGATCTCCCCCCGGCGCGCCGCGAGCGGGGCGGCGCCGCCCGGCCCGACGACGAGGAGGCAGTCCGCCGGCAGGTCTGCGCCCTCGTAGGCGGCGGCCGAGATGCCAGCGGCCTCGAGGTGCCGAAGCCCGGCCGGATCTCCCAGGTAGCGCACCTCGCGCCTGGGCTGGGGCTTCCAGGCGGCGGCGTAGCTGAGGAGGCTGTGGACCAGCATATCGGCGGCTGGATCGTCCTCGGTGCGGCCGGTCACGTCCATCTGGCACAGCAGCACCAGGCCGCGGCCGGCGCGGTGCTCCAGGAGAGGGCTGTACTGAAGGTTATAGCCGCCATCGACGATGGGCAAGAAGTCTCCCCCCGCCGGCTTCTCGATCAGCACCGATGCAACGTTTCCGCGGCAGCCGCAGCGCCAGAGCCGGGTGACGTCGATGTCACACCACTTGACGGTGGGCGCGCCGTTGAAGAGTTCGGGGTCTTTCTTGTAGGTCAGCCGCGGCGGCAGGAGGGTGGCCTCGCCGCGCCAGTCGCGCAGGGTCTCGACGTCCAGGCCGGCGAGCAGCGGGTGGCCGGGGACGCGGGGAAAGACCTGGCGCAGCCCGTATTCGGTGACGCGGAACCCCAGGCGCCTCTCGAGGGCCTGCGACGTCTGCTCGAACACGAGGACCTTCAGCCCCTCGGGCACGCGGGAGAGGTCAGGGCCGGGGCCGTCGACGGTGAGGGCGCCTTTTCCGATCACCAGCAGATCCCAGCCCGACGGATCTGCGTCGGCGGAGACGAGATCGCAGGAAACGCCGACGCGCCGCAGGAGTGCGACTGTCTCGCCTCTGGGGTCGAAGACGGCGATGCGGGCCCGCGGCGCGCGCGCGGGCGCGGGGGGCATCACGTGGAGGGAGAACGAGTCGGTCTGGACTTCGCCGGTTCCGAATCGGACGGTGGCCGAGATCTCATACGCGCCGGGGGACAGCGCCGGGGGAAGGGAGACGGAGATGGGGAGGCGCCTCTGATCGCCCGGGGGGATGGTCACGCGTCCCTGATCGGCGGGGCGCTCCGGGAGGTTGACAGACCACTCCCAGTCGGCGGTGACGGGCAGGCGGGAGTTGTTGATGAGGACGAGCTGTTTTTCGACCGTGTCGCCGGGGCGGAAGTTGTGGTCCTTGTTGGTGAAGCGGGCGGGCTTGCCTGCGAGGTAGGCGAGCAGAGGGAGGTTATTGCGCAGGAGGGCCTGGGCGTCGGGGGTGGCCTCCCAGTCTGAGGGCTCGAAGGCGAGGTCCATGCGCTCGTACTGCTCGTCGATGTAGTCGGCGCTGAAGCCGGGCCGCTGGAGCGCGTCCCAGTCGACGGGGAGGTCGACGCGGCGGCGCTGGACGCCGTCGCGCAGTCGCCAGAAGTGTCCGTACTCCCAGGGGGAGTTGGCGGACATGCCCCAGGTGCGGAAGGCCCGCCAGTTGTCGGTGATGTAGCGTCCGATGATCTCGTGGGGATCATCGAAGACGGGGGAGCCGAGCTGGTGGGGGTAGTCCCAGCGATGCCAGAGCTTGCCGGCGCGGAACTGCGCGGCCTCCCAGCGCAGGTTGGTCTTCTCCATTTCGGTGATGCGGAAGGCGCGGTCGCCGAGGAACTGCGCGCTCCACTCGGCCTGGCAGAACTCCCAGGGGACGACGGCGCTGCCGAAGGTGCGCTCGCCGCGGTACCAGCCGCGATACATGGCCCAGTCCCAGGTGAACGGGGCGCCGTATTCGACGGTGAAGACGGGCTTGCGGCCGACCTGGGACCAGTGCTCGAACCAGTCTGACATTTCCTGGATGGGGACGAAGTTCGGGTAGAAGTTGCTGGTGTGCATGGAGCTGAGGTTGCCGGAGGAGTGGTGGTAGACAATGCGGGCGGGGTCCAGGCGCTTGACGATGGCCTCTGCGCGCAGCGCGCGCTCTGCGTTCCGGAGGGACCACTGGTCGCGGTCGACCGCGATGCCGTCGATCATATCCGGGTTCATGTCCTCGGTGTAGCCGGTGGCGTTGTGGCTCATGGAATAGGCGACGACGGAGGGGTGGTTCTGGGCGACGCGGACATAGAACTCGGCGTGGCGGGCGTAGCCGTTGTTCTGGTCGGCGTCTGGGGCCTCCCAGTCGTAGTGGCCGAAGTGGGGCTGGGAGAGTGCGACGAGCATGCCGACGTCGTCGGCGGCGCGGAGGATCTCCTCGAAGCTGAGGTGGGAGCCGGGCTCGCAGCCGTAGTTGTGGGTGTAGACGAAGTTGATGCCGAAGCTCTGCAGGCGCGAGAGGCTTTCCCTGGCTGGCCCGTAGCTAGCCAGGTGGGCGCCGATCTGGGCGTTGTCCAGGGGAACGGCCGACAGGAAGATCCGCGTCCCATTGAGGTAGAAGTCGCGGCCGTCGATCCAGAACTCGCGGAAGCCGAAGCGCACGGGCAACGCGGTGTCGAGCGCGCGGCCGGTGGCGTCCAGCAGCGAGACGGTCAGGTCATATGTGTTCCCGGGGGTATGAATGTCCCACAGGCGGTCGGGCTTCCAGCTCTGGGAGAATGCGATGCGGCCGTCCACGAGGTGGGCCGCGGCGAAGGTGGGGCCGGTGAACTCGAGCACGGGGCGGCCGTTCTCGCTGACGCGCGCGCACAGGGCGTATGCGGCCCGGGGGTCGAGGTTATCGAGGCCGGCTTCGACGGTGATTTTCCACTGGCGGACGGACGTGTCCACCTTGACGTCGCGGAGGCGCGCGGCGGCCGGCTCGCCGATCAGGTAGACGTCTCCGCACAGCCCCCGTCTGGCGACCGCGCCGCGCACCTCTTTTGCGGACGCGGTGTCGCTGTAAGAGAGCATGACGCCGCGCAGAGGCATGGCGACGACCAAGGTGCTGAGGACATGGCGGCCGCCCGGCTGACAGGCCGAGGAGAGGTCGACCTCGCCCGCGGGGAACCGTATTTCGCCCACCTTTCGTCCGTCGATGAACACCGTTGCGAAGGAGTTCACGTACTCCGCACGGAGGGCGATGCGTCGCCCCGCCCAGTCTTTGGGGATTTCGATGTCCCGCTCGTACCAGGCTGCCGTCAGCTCGTCGAGGCGGGCGTCGCGCCAGGCCGGGTCGGCGTAGACGGTCTGGCAATCTTTCTGCATGTAGTCGGTGATGCCAGGCCAGGAGCCGGGCACCTTGAAGTATCCCCACGCGCTGGTGGGAACTGCGTCGGCTCCCGGGGCGGCCGGCTGCCAGCGCCAGAGTCCGTTCACGCAGACCCGGGCGCGAGTAGGCGTCGCGTCGACGTGGGCCTTGGAGAGGTCCCAGACCGCGCGCACGCCGGTGGGAAGCGGAGCAGCGGAGCGGCTTCCTGCGCCCCCTCTGCGCGAGCCGCCCGCGGCGCCGCCGGCCGGGTGCGGCGAAGCCGCGTTGGCGATGGCCGCGGCCGCCGCGCCGGCGGCGACCTGTCGCAGGAAATCGCGCCGGGAGATGCCATCTTGCGAGTCGCTCTTCATCTGCGTTTCCCCCAGGAAGACTCAGCGCCGGGCCTGTGGGCCGCCCGCGCTCAGGGGCCAGGTTCGGTCTCGCTTGCCGGGGTCCTCCTGAAGGCCCAACTGCGCGGCGGGCCGACATCAGGTGGGCCTTCGCGCCGCTGAGGGCAAACGGAACCGCGCGAGGGCGGGCGGATTGGCGTATCCTGGGCCGGACGCGGCGGTTGGCTGCGGTTTGCGGGAGGGTGAGATGACGGTGATTCTGCTTCAGGGCGAGGGGAACGAGCTGTATCTGATGCGGGAGGGCGAGCGGATCGCTTATCACATCGGGTGCGCGCCGAAGACGACTTTCGATGGGGACGCGGAGATGCTGGCCGCCGGCAAGACCTCGAATTGGGGCTGGCCGAGGGTGACGGTGGACTCCATCGAGGCCGACCCCGTGGCGATATGGAGGGAGGGGAAGGTGCTGGTGCGGCGGATGGGGCGGGCCGCTCAGGTGTACACGGGTGTGACGGGCGCTGAGCTGGACCTGCTGCCGAAGGGGCCGGACTTCGTGGACCGCGCCCAGCTTCGGGAGGAGGCGGCGGCCGACGCGCACAGCTGAACGGCCGCGGAGCAGGGCGAGTGCCCTCTGGCATTGAAGCGAGGGCGGCAGACAGCCAGGAGGCCGAGGGGAGGACGCCGATGCTTCGGATCGGATGGGCCGTGCGGGAGATGACGCCGCGCCGGCCGGTGATGCTTCAGGGGCAGATGTACCGGCGCATCGCGCGGGGGTCGATGGACCCCGTGATGGCGACGGCGCTGGCGATCGAGGGCGGAGACGGAGCGGACTGCGGGATCGTCATTTCCTGCGATTTGTGCATGATACCGGACGAGCTGCAGCGCGCGGTGCGGCAGCGCCTGGCCCAAAGCATTCCCGAGGTTCCAGGCGAGAAGGTATTCCTGAACGCGACGCACACGCACACGTCGATGGTGCTTGCGGAGGGTGGGTACGAGCACCCGGGAGGGGAGGTGATGACCCCGGCGGAGTGCACGGAGTGGGCGGCCGACCGGGCGGCCGAGGCCGCGGCCGAGGCCTGGCGCAGCCGCGGCCCGCAGGACATCGCTTTCGCTTTCGGGCATGCGGTCGTGGGGCACAATCGGCGGGCCGTGTATGCGGACGGCCGGGCGGAGATGTACGGGCGGACCGATCGCGAGGATTTCGTGGGGATCGAAGGATACGAGGACCACAGCCTGGACATGCTGTTCGCGTGGGACGGGGACGGCGAACTGACGGGGCTGGCGCTGGCCCTGCCTTGCCCGTCCCAGGTGGACGAGCACCTGGAGGTGTTGTCTGCGGATTTCTGGCACGAGATCCGGGTGGAGCTGCGCCGGCGGCTTGGGGAAAGGGTGCACGTGCTGCCGCTGTGCGGGGCGGCGGGCGACATCTCTCCGCACTTTCTGCTGTACGGGGCGCAGGAGGAGGAGATGCGGCGGCGCCGGGGCGTGACCGAGCGTGAGGAGATCGCGCTCCGGGTGGCCGAGGGGGTGGAGCGGGCGCTCGCCTGCACGAGGCCGAAGGGCGAGGAGGCGGTTTTCGCCCACGCGGTGCGCCGGGTGGAGCTGAGCGCGCGGCGAATCACGAGGGCTGAGCGCGACTGGGCACAGGCGCAATACGAGCGAGCGATCGAGGAGGGCAACGCGGAGGGATGGTGGCCGCGGCGGATGCGCGAAGTTGTGGAGTCTTTCGACAGCGGGCGGCCTGCCGGGCCGGTGCCCGTCGAGGTGCACGTGATGCGGATCGGAGAGGCGGCCGTGGCGACCAACCCGTTCGAGCTGTTTCTGGACTACGGACTGCGGATCAAGGCGCGGAGCCCGGCCGCGCAGACGTTTGTCGTGCAGCTTGCGGCGGGGTGTGCGGGCTACCTGCCGAGTGCGCGTGCGGTTGCGGGGGGCGGATACGGGGCGGTGCCGGCCTCGACGCGGGTGGGGCCGGAGGGCGGTCAGGAGTTGGTGGAGCACACGCTGTCGGCGATCAGGGAGCTGTTTTCGCCGGCGGCGGGGCCGGATGCGTAGCGGTCACGCCTGGCCCTGAGCTTTCTCGCCGGCCACGCGCAGCATCTCCTCCAGCCGTTTTTGGGCGAGGTGGGGGTTGAGGCGCTGGACGGCGCGGAGAAACCACTCCCTCGCGGCCTGGGGGCGCCCGAGCGCGATCTCACACATGCCGCGGTAGTAGCAGGGAAGGAACTCGCGCGTGAAGCGTCGGGCCGCGGTGGCGAGCGGCTCCCGCGCTTCCTCGTAGCGGCCCGCCTCGAAGAGCGCGGCGCCGACGAGCGCCGCCACCTCGGGCTGCTGACGCACCTCGGCGGGCAGCCGCGCGACCTGTTCCGCGGCCGCGCGCGCGTTGCCGGCCTCCAAGTGCACCTCTGCCAGTCCGAGGGCGATATCTACCGGGTCTGCTCCGGCCATCTCGGCCTCTGCAAGAGCGGCGGCCGCGCGCTGGAAGTCGCGCAGGGACATCGCCTCTTCGGCCTCCAGCAGCTTTGCCCTTGCGCGCCCTTGCAGGCGGGCGAGGGGCCAGGCGAAGGCGGTGCGTATGGCCGAGGCGAGCCGCGCGCCAAGGCCGGCGGGCCGGGACTCGCGGCCGCCCTCGTCCGGGGTGAGCTGGCTTTCCAGGGGCCTGGCCTCGTCGCGCCGCGCCCAGAGATAGGTCTCGGCCAGGGTGAGCACCCGCGCCTCCAGCCCCTCGTTTGCGTCCAGGAGGTGGGGCCGGAGTAGTTCCGCGCCCTCGCGGGTCCGGCCCATGGCAAGCAGGGTGAGCCCCAGGTATGCCTTGACGAGGCGGTTGTCGGGGTCGAGGCGCAGGGCGGCGGAGAACGCCTTCCGCGCCTCCTCCAGCTGCCCCGCGTCGTAGTGGATCTGCCCGAGGAACAGCAGCGGCGCATGGTTGTCGGGAGCGAGCTCGGCGGCCCGGCGGGCGGCGCGGACGGCCTCGCCGACGTGGCCGGCGGCGGCCAGCGCGAGGGCGCGCTGGGCGTGGGCCCGGGCGTGCCGGGGATATGCGGCGATCACCTGGTCGAAGGCCTTTGCGGCCTCTGCGGGCTTTCCGGCCCGCAGGAGGGCCGCCGCCTGTGCATAGGCACGGTCGGTGCGCCACCACTGCAGCAGATTCCACGCCATGTGTTGAGGCGATCTCCCGGGGCGTGACTGCGGTTGCCCTACCACACTATTCCCTGTATGCCACGCCCGGGCATTCCGGGCCAATCGCCATCAGGCCGGCACCCGGGGCCGGCGGGAGCGGGCGGGGGTGATTGCGAAGGTTCAATTGGCCTTCGGGGGCATCTTGTGGCATAAGTCCAGGGGGAGTGTCCGATGGGCGCTTACGTGGCTTTCGGGCGCGATCGGGGATCGCGCTCATTGTTTCTCACCGCGCTGTGCGCGTGTCTCGCGCTGGCGTGGCAGGTTCCGTCGCAGGCGCAGCGAATGATCAGCCGGGTTGACGTCCGGTCGGCGGGGCAGGACACGATCATTGCCCTGGTCGCCTCCGATGGGCAGCCGGTCTCGATGAGTTCGTTTGCTCTCGACAACCCGCCGCGGCTTGTGTTTGACCTTCCTGGCGTGAAGCTGGACCCCTCGCTGGCGCCGTCACTTCAGGGGCCGACTCCGGGAATTGTTCAGGTGCGCCTGGGGCAGTTCCAGGTAGAGCCCGACGTTGCGCGGGTGGTGGTGGACCTGAACCCCGCGTTCACGACTCCGGACTACGAAGCGACGAAGGGACGGGAACCGGGGGAGACGCTGATCGTGCTGCGGGGCCGGGGGGCGACGCTGCTGCAGGCGCCGCAGGTGACCGTCGAGGGAGAGACGGTGATGTTGCGCGTGGGTAAGGTGGGCCTGCTGCCGCGGGTGGTGGGGACGCTCGATGACCCCTTCCGCATCTATGCAGACATCACGGGCGCGGTGGTGGAGTCAAGCCTCAAGCAGGAGATCGGGAAGGGTTCGGTGCGGGAGGTGCGGCTGGGGCAGCAGCCGGAGGAGGGCGGCCGGCCGGTGGCGCGACTGGTCGTGGAGCTGAACGCGCGGCAGGCGTACTCGTTTGCGTGTGAGGGCACGGACCTGGTGGTGGCGATCGGGCCTGATGCGTGGGCGCTGCCGCTTCCCGAGTACAGGGCCGCGGGTCGGCTGAAGGGGCGGGTGATCGTTGTGGACCCGGGGCACGGGGGACGCGACACGGGGGCGGCGGCGGTATTCACGCCGGAGCGCCGCGGGCCCTACGAGAAGGACCTGGTGCTGGATATGGGGCTTCGCCTGGCGCGCATCCTGGAGGCTGAGGGGGCCGAGGTGACGATGACGCGCAGCGACGACACGTTCGTGGAGCTGAAGGAGCGGGCCGCCATTGCGAACAGGCTTGGGGCCGACGTCATGGTGAGCATTCACTGCAACTCCTGCGACGAGCCCGGGCGGCTGTCGGGCACCAGCGTGTACTACGACCACTCTCACAGCGAGGGGCTCGCCCGCCTGGTGCAGCACGAGCTAGTGGCCGCGCTGGGCACGTCGGACAAGGGAGTGCGGAACGCGAACTTCGCGGTGATCCGCCGCGCGGTAGTGCCGGGGATCCTTGTCGAGGTTGCCTACGTGAACCACCCCGAGGACCTACGGCGCCTGGTCCACCCGAACTTCCGCGAGCGCGCGGCGCGGGCGATGGCGGAGGGGGTGATCAAGTTTCTGGCGCAGCAGAACGGAGGGGCGCGGAGCGGATGAGCAGGGGCAGGCGCCGCCGCGTGTCGCGCGTTCCCGTGGTTGTGAGTGTCGTACTCGCCGCCGCGCTGGCCGCCGCGGTGTTCGCGCTCTGGCGCATCTACCCGGAATACCAGCGGCTGCGGAGCGTTCACCTCGAGGCCGCGCCAGCTCCGCCTTCGCCGAAGCCCGCGGCCGCCCCGGCCGCGCCGACGGCGAAGATCTACTTCGCGAGCATTGTGCAGGGGCGGCAGGTCATGGTGCCGGTGCGCCGGGAGCTTCCCCGGGGGGTGCCGCCGGAGGAGGCCGCGCTCGAGGAGCTGATCCATGGGGAGGTGCCCCGCGGGTGCGACCGTCCGCTGCCGCCGGGCACAAAGGTGCTGGACGTGCGCGTCGAAGACGGGATTGCGCTGGCCGACTTCAGCCGCGAGCTGATTTCGGGCTTTCCGGGCGGCTCGGAGAACGAGCAGATCACCGTGTATGCTATCGTGAACACGCTGACGTCACTGCCGGGGGTGCGGAAGGTGCGCATCCTGGTGGAGCACAGGCCGGCGGAGTTCATCGGGGGCCACTACGACCTCAGCGAGCCGCTGGGGTATGACGGCGAGCTGGTCGTTACATCTGGGCCGCGCTGAGCGGGGCCGGCGGAATCTGCGCCGCGGCGCGGGGGTGCCGGAGGGAGATTCATGCGCCTGGGGGTGATGCTTGCGGCCGGGCTGGTGGCCGCGCTGGTGGTGGTGGGCTGCGAGAACCCGCTGGAGATCGACCGCGAGACGGAGATCGCGATCGGCCGCGAGGGGGCGGCCGAGTTGGAGGGGCGGTGGGGGGTCGTGAGCAGCGCGCCGATGCAGGCGCGGCTGGAGGCGATCGGGTCGCGGGTGGCCGCAGTCTCGCAGGAGCCGTCGTTCCCGTGGACGTTCAAGATCCTGGACACGGAGGAGGTCAACGCGATGGCGCTGCCCGGGGGCTTCGTCTACGTGACCAGGGGGATGATGGGATATGTGAGGAACGATGACGAGCTTGCGGGCGTGGTGGGGCACGAGGTGGTGCATGTGGACCACCACCACGCGAAGTCGCACCTCGAGAAGGCGATGACGCAAGGGCTGCTGGTGGAGCTGGTCACGAAGAGAAGCTCCGCGGCGATCCGGCAGGCGGCGGGGATTGCGCTGGATCTGGAGCTGCGGGAGGGCTACCGGGACAAGGAGTACGAGGCGGACCACTACGGCACGCGGTACGCCTTCCGGGCGGGGTACCGGGCGGACGGCCTCAGGCAGCTTCTGAGCTATCTCTACGAGAAGGAGGGGGATCCGGCCCGCGTCACGTGGCTGCTCCAGAGCCACCCGCCGCTGTCGAAGCGCATCCAGCGGCTCGACGAGTACCTGCCGGAGCTGACGGGCCGGGCTGCGCCCGCGCCATAGGGGGCTTGCGGCGGCAGTGACGGCAAGGCGCCGTGGAGATCGGCTCCACGGCGCCCGTGACGTCTGTTCGGCGTCTGTTCCGGGCCGGAAGACCCAGACAACGCGGCGGGGGTTGCTCAGAGGGCGATTACGGCGACGACCTTCTCGCCCTCCTTGAGTCGGATGGCGCGCACGCCCTGTGCGGTGCGCCCCATGCTGCGAAGCTCGGTGGCGGCGAAGCGGATAGCGGTGCCGCCGGAGGTGACGACCATCAGGCTGCCCTCCATGGAGAGCTTGGTGGCTGCCACGACTCTATCGCCCTCTCCGAGGCTCATTGCGGTGATCCCACCCCCGCCCCGGCCCTGCTGTCGGAACTCCTCGGCGTCCGTCCTCTTGACCATTCCCTTTTCGGTCACCAGCACGACATCCATTTGTCTCACGCCTCCTTGTCTGGGGTCCCTGCCCCTGGTTCCTCGCAGAAATGCTACCACAGGCCCTTAGAACCTTCTAACGCCCGTTCTGAGCTTTCCGGCGCTCGAGGCGGAACACGACGGTGCCTCCGCCGGTATGTCGGCATGGGTCGAGGCACTGGACGCAGGCCTTCCCCTCCCTGTCGGCGAGGCCGAGCGCGGCCGGCTCGACACCCCGGTACAGGGCGTTGTAGTAGGGCAGGATCGAGGCGAGGGAGTGCATGCAGACCGCGTCGCTGTGCTGCAAGTCGATCCGGTAGCCGTCCTGCAAGACGATGCGGTCGCCGACGCGGTAGACAGGGCATCGCCCATCGATCTCCCTCACCGTGATCACGAGGTCCACGGTGCGCCCTCCATTTGGCCTCCAGGGGCTTCAGGCGGCCCCCAGCGCCCTTCAGCGCCCCTATTCGCACCCGCGCGGCGGTCACCTGCCGCCCCGCAGGCCCCGGGGTGCCGTCGGCGGCCACAAGAGCGACCTAGGGGGCCCGCGCAGGTTCGCTGGCCGGGCCGACGAAGAGTGTCTCAGCACGGCCTGGAGGACGCGATATGACCTCCCGCTACGTAGGACCTTATACCATTGTCCACTCTCGGCCCGTCTATGAGAATCCGTGGCTGAAGGTGCGCGAGGACCGCGTGGAGCGCCGAGGGGGGGAGGAGACGGTGTTCGGGGTGGTGACGATGAAGCCGGGGGTGTCGGTGCTTCCTCTGGACGAGGCGGGGGAGGTGCGGCTGGTGCGGGAGTTCAAGTACGCGCTGGGGGCAACGACAGTGGAGGTGGTCAGCGGGGCGATCGAGTCGGGGGAGAAGGCGGAGGAGGCCGCGCTGCGAGAGCTGGCCGAGGAGGCTGGGCTGGTGGCGGCCGAGTGGGTGGACATGGGGGTCCTGAACCCGTTCACCACGATCGTGAACTCGCCGAACCATATGTTTCTGGCCCGGAAGCTGGAGCAGACCCGGCGGCGGCCAGACGCGGGGGAGGAGGTGGAGCTGCTGAGCGTTCCGTTTGCGCAGGCGCTGGGCTGGGTTCTGGACGGGACCATCACGCACGGGGCCTCCTGCGTTCTGATCCTGAAGGTGCACCTGTTTCTGGAGGGCTACCGGGCCAGGTGAGCCGGGCCCGACCGGGGGGCCGTTGGCTCGGTGCCGGGACAGGCTGGCTCGCAGCCGGGCGGGTTCACGTGCGGGCGGGCGGGGGGCGACGGGACGGGGGGCCGGCTGCGCGGCGCAACTGGGAGGGGGAGCAGTTGAAGCGCTGGCGGAAGCGGCGGCGGAGGTGGCTTGGGTCGACGAAGCCGGCGTCGGCGGCGATGGCGGCGACGGTGCGATCGGTGTGGAGGAGCTGGTCGGCGCAGGAATTGAGGCGGGCGCGCATAGCGAAGGTGGTGAAGCTTTCGCCGACGGCGCGGCGGAAGGCTTTTTCGAAGCCAGAGACGGTGAAGCCGCAGGCGGCCGCGGCTTGCGGAACGGTGGGCCTGCGGGAGAGCGGCGCGTGGGCGAGGCGGAGCGCGGGCGCGATTCGGGAGATGGTGGCGGGCCGAGGGGTGGCGCGGCCGGGGTGGGCGTCGCCGGGGGCCCAATGGCGGGTGAGTTCGGCGAGGAGGCGGAGCAGGTCGGCGCGCACGGCGGCCTCCCAGCGGCGGGGGCGGGTGCGGATCTGGCGGCGAAGGGAGTGGCCGATCTCGAGGACGCGCGCGCGCAGGTCGGCCGTTGCCACCGACGGGCGGAGGGCGGGCGCCACGGAGAAGAGGGCGAACCAGGGGATTCCGTCGAAGCTCTCCGCGCCGAGGAAGTCGGGGCCGAAGCGAAGGACGACGATGGCGGTGTTGGGCCGGGCGTAGCGAAAGCCGTGGGGCTCCCAGCCTGGGCAGAGCCAGACGTCGCCGGCGCGGCACGGGGCGCGGTGTCCCTTGTAGAAGATGACCTCCTCGCCGGAGAGCACGAGGCCGACTTCTGTCCGGGCGTGGAGGTGGACATGGGGCGAGTCAGTGGGGGAGTGATCGTGGGGGGAGTAGGAGCCGGCGACGGCCCAGAGCCCCTGGGGCCCGAGGTATTCGACGCTCATTGCATCTGGGTAGTAGGCCGGCAAGGCGAACGCATCATGCGGCATTGGGCCCTCTCACTTTCGTCTCTTCGCCGGAAGGCCGGCGCCCCAGTATAGCAGGAGAAGGCGGATTTGTACCCCGTCCGGGGGAGTCGGGAGTGATATAATGCGGTTGCGTCTATGGCCGCTGGCGTGGCGGAGCGGCGTACTCCGCACGGCCTGGGCGGGCGCGACGGGAAAGGAGGTGAAGGGAGCAGCGGCAGCAGTTGCGTGAGTCAAGGCAGTGTGTCACACCGCCCGAGCGGTCATCTGGCGGGACCCGTTCCAAGGAGGTGGAGGGCACGATGCTTGGTGCCACGCGGCGAAAAGGCTTTACCCTGATCGAGCTGCTGGTTGTCATTGCGATAATCGGCATACTGGCAGCGATGGTGTTTCCGGTGTTCGCGAGGGCGCGCGAATCGGCGCGCAAGGCGGTGTGTCTGTCGAACGTGAAGAACCTCGCGATGGCGGTGCAGTTGTACCTCACGGACTACGGGGCTTTCTGGCCGGGAGAGCACAACCCCGATGCCGAGGCCTACTTCTCGACGGCGCCTGGTGGCGGCAGAACTCCCCCTGTCGAGAACTGCAACCGGAAGCCGCAGGCCAACCCGTTCCTGCGCGCGCAGGTTATCCTGGACCCGTATGTGAGGAACCGCGACGTCTACCGGTGTCCGTCGTCGAAGGTGTGGAACGGGCCGGAGTGGATCGTGCCCGACTACGGCGGGTACCTGAACTATCTGAAAGAGACCGAGGGCCTGTGGGGCCGGAAGCAGTCGGAGCCGTGCGCCTGCGGGCCGTGCGGGGTCGCGTTCCCTCCGGGTTGGGGAGGGACGGTGACGGACTCCATGAAGCAGCGGATGGTGGCGGGCATGGAGACCGGGGCGCCCGAGATGACAATCGGTTTCACGATGCTGGAGGATGTCACCGAGGCGCGGGTGGCTGACCCGGTGAACCTGATTGTGTGCGCCGACCTGCCTCACTACTCTTCGCAGTATATCCTCGGTGCAGACTCCATCCTGTACACCCTGTGCCGGATCACCACATGCGGAGACGAGAACTGTTGTTCCGCGGACTGGGAGAACTGCGACTGGACGCGGGACTGCGGGCTGGACTACGACATGCGGGACGAGTGGTTCGGCGACCCGTCGTATCGCGCGCAATTCACGCCACACATGGGCGGGGCGAACATCGGGTTTGCCGATGGGCACGCCAGGTGGTGGCCGGCGGAGTCGCTGATCAACAAGACGCCGTACTGCGGGGAAGACCCCGAGAGCGGGGAGTGCTGCGTGATCGTGAAGAAGGACCGGCCGATCCGCGGTCTGTGCCCAGTGGGCGTGGACTAGGCTGAGGAGGCGCCGCGGGAAGGGCGTGCTCGACGCGCAGCCGCCGGGAGTGGAGTCGCTCCCGCGGAGCTGACTCAGCCCCATCTCTCAAGCGACAGCCCCGGCCTCTGGGCCGGGGCTGTCGCTTTGCAGCGGCGCGGTTGCCCGGGCTCAGAGGAGCCGGTTGGCCTGGAGCGCGACCTTGCGATAGGCGGCGATCCAGCGGTCGATGCGCTCTGGGTCGAAGCGCTTGAACCAGGGGATGCCGAGGCAGCGCTCGCCTAAGCGCTCGGACACCGGCAGGGAGCCGGGGCCCTGGCGGAGATCGCGGTCGGCGAAGGCGATGCGGGTGGGCGTGCCGTCGCCATAGATATCGGCGGTGTTGAAGACCGGGTGCAGGTGCAGCGGGCGGTTGGCGGCCCGCCAGCTCCGGCCGCCCTCGGCGTTGACGGCCTGGATGAACCGGTCCACCGGCAGCCCGCCAAGCTCCTCGGGCCGGTAGTGGCCCAGCGGATTGTACCAGCCGCCCATGGTGGAGCCGGAGTCGCGGGGGGGACGGTGGGCGCGAAGGCCCGGGACTCCCTCCAGGCCGTCCCAGAAGTAGTTCATGGCCTGCTGGATCTCGGCCATGCGCTGGGGGTAGTGGCGCAGTTGGACCCGGCCCATGGCGGCGCAGGTCTGGTTGAGGCGGTGCTTGTAGCCTCCCAGGGGCAGGCCGACGAAGGGCCGCAGCTCGGGGAGGGTGATGTCCGACTCGGTGCGCTCGTAGTGGCCCAGGGCGAGGGCGCGCTCGTAGATGGTGCGGTCGTTGGTGCACAGCATCCCCGCCTCGCCTGCGGGGAGCGCTTTGCCGGACATGAGGGACATGGCGGCGACGTCGCCGAGGGAGCCCACCAGCCGGCCCTTGTACAGCGCGCCGTGCGCGTGCGAGACGTCCTCGATGACCGCGAGGCCGTGGCGGCGCGCGAGGTCCAGAATCGGGTCCATATCGGCGGGGTGGCCGCAGTAGTGGACGACCACGATGGCGCGGGTGCGCGCGGTGATGCGGTGCTCGATGTCAGCCGGGTCCAGACACAGCGAATCCGGCTGGATGTCGGCGAAGACGACGGTGGCGCCGAGGTTGAAGGCGGGCATGGCCGAGGCCCAGTAGGTGAGGCTGGGACAGATGACCTCGTGCCCGCGGCGGACGCCGCAGCCGTACATGGCGGCGAGGAGCGCGGCGGTGCCGTTGCAGAACGAGAGCGCATACTCGCATCCCTGGTAGGCGGCGTACTCGGCCTCGAACTGGCGAGTGATGTTCCAGTCAGACATGGATCCCGCGCGGAGCACGTCGAGGACCGCCTGCTCGTCCTCGACGGTCACCGCCGGCCAGCGGAAGAGGTCCTCGTCAGGCGACTCGAGGGCTCGCGGCCCTCCCAGCAGGGCGAGTTCCTGTGTCACCACATCCATCGCGTCACCTCTCCTGATTATCGCGCGCGGCGGCCGGGGAGCCGCCCGGGGTGGCGGGCTCGGGCCGCAGGGGGGCCTGCTGTTCGTGGAGCAGGATATGGGCCCGTTCCTCGTCGGCCTGGTGCTTTCGTCCCGCGGTGCAGACCAGGCAGCAGGGGGGCGGGTTGGGGCTGTTGACGGTGCGCCGCAGCTGGCGGTAGCCGGGCCCGTTCCACACGTCCCAGAAGGACTGGGAGGTGAGGTTACCGACGACCGTATGGACATAGCAGCAGGGGCGGACGCCGCCATCCCACTGGACGAACATGATCTTCCAGGGGTCGTCGCAGGGAACGCCGGAGGCGGGCGTGCGCGCGCCGAAGCGGGGCGGGAGATCAAGGCGCAAACCCACCTGCTGGGCTCGCTTCTGGGCGGCATCAAAGCAGCGCAGGGCGAGGTCCTGGTGGTAGAACAGGGACTCGGGCACGACAGGCTCGGCGTGGGCGACGACGTACTGGACGGTGAGGAGGTCGGCGCCGAGGTCCTTGGCCAGGTCCACCATGGCGGGAAGCTGCTCGATGTTGCGGCGCATGGCGACGAACACGATCTGGAGTATGGGCTGAGACGCGCCGGCGCTTTGGCGGAGGCGGACGAGCTGGCGGACGCGCTGCTGCGTCTCGTGGAAGTCGACGTTGGGGCGAATGGAGGCGAAGGTGGCCTCGTCGGGGGAGTCCATGCTGAGGTGCAGGTGAGCGAGGCCGGTTTCGACGAAGTGGGCGATGCGGGCTTCGGTGAAACCGTACCCGCTGGTCTGGACGCCGACCCGGGCGCGCAGTCGCACCAGGCGGTCGTAGTACTCATCGAAGCGCGGTGCAAAGAGAGGTTCTCCGAAGCCTCCCAGGACGACCATGCCGAGGCGGGGGAATACAGGCTCGAGGCGAGCGAAGACGGATTCGGGCATGTCGCCGTAGCGCCACTGGCGATAGCGGCGGGCGCACATGAAGCACCCGACGGGGCAGCGGCCGGTGATCTCGAGGTAGAGGGTGCGGGGGGTGGAGCGCATCCACTGGACCTGGGCGGCGGTCTCTCTGGCGTTGAGGGCGTTTTCCCACGCCTCCGGGGAACGGCCGCGAAGGCGCGCGGCAGCGAGGGAGGGCAGGTCGGCCCAGCGGTAACCCTCCGTCAAGCGGTTGCGGTGCCACTGAAGCGCTCTGAAGCGCCGGGCCATGGCAGGCTTTGCCCGCGAGGGGTCTGCGTTCACTCCACGGAGGCGCGCCAGGGAGGAACTTCAACCCCTTCGGTTGGTTCCCCTGCGGACCTACGGGCGGGCGTCGAGGGGCGGGCCGTTCGCGCCAGCGCGTTTGGGCCGGCGGCTCAGTACGGCCAGAAGACCCACATGGGCTTCTGGAGCGCGACGCCCAGGAGGCTCCAGATGCCGCCTGCGACGTATTCTCCGATGATGAGGCCGAGGAAGAGGGGGAGGCCGCGGCGATACAGCCGCAGGCCGCCGAAGTGGAGGACGAAGAACTTGATGGCCCAGGCGATGAGCATGGGCATCCAGAGGAGGTTCATGGACCAGCTGCTGGAGACGGCGTAGCCGACCGGATGGAGCGGCCACCAGATGAAGGTGGTGCGAAGGGCGAGCAGCGCGAGGGAGAAGGCGACTCCCAGGCCGAGGGCGACAGCGGCGCCGGTGTCGCCGTGCGTGGGCGCGGCGAGCCAGGAGGCGAGGCGGTCGAAGGGCTCGCGACCGAAGACCTGTGCGGCGATGCCCATCTTGGCGGACCAGCCATAGTGGTAGCCGGCCCAGGTGAGGCTCCAGAAGGAAACGATGACGGCGGCGAGGGCGGTCAGGAGCATGACGGCGAGCATGCGGCGGCCACTCATGTCGCGACGGGAGGCGATGTAGAGGCCCTCGATCTGGTGGGGCATGGGCTGGGAGCGGAAGGCGCGGTTCATCCACCAGGTGAGGGAGAAGAAGGCGAGGGCCGGGCCGCCGAAAGCGGCGGGGCCGGCGATGCGGGGGAGGATGGAATCGGGGCCGCCGTAGTGGAGGTCATGAGCTGGGGGGCCGAGTTCGGCGCGCATCCTGGTGACGGCGGTGGAGAGCGCGAGGTACATGCCGAAGAAGAGGAGTGCGAGGGGGATGGAGACGCCGACGGCGGCAGCGAAGGCGAGCAGGGCTGCGCAGCCGAGGACGAAGCCGGCGAACGCGAGGCGGTAGGACACTGGCTCGGTGGTGTCGTCCACGGCCGGGTCGCCGGTGATGGCTCTGCGCGCGACTGCGGCGAGGTGTCGGCGGGCGAGGTAGATGGCGAAGAGGCACAGGCCGAGGTAGCCGCCGCACGATTGCTCGACGACATAGGGAAAGTTCGGCCGGCTGCCGTAGCCGAGCAGGGCGGAGAGGAGGTACTGCCCCTTCCAGAACCAGTAGAAGAGCCAGGATGAGAACAGCAGGTCGAGCGGCAGCAGGTAGCCGAGCCCGATGGCGAACGGGTAGAAGGAGACGGTGAACCCGCCGGTGGCGGTCCAGGGCCAACTGGAGAAGTCCAGCCACTGGACGCGGGTGGGGATGCTTGGGAGGGAGGGGTAGAGATAGGCGAAGCCGTTGAGGGTGTCGATGAGCAGCGCGGGGAGGAGGCCGAGCCAGAACAGGCGGCTGCGCCAGAGGGCGAAGCGGGGATGGGTGATGTCGAGGGGGACCTGTGCGATGGGATAGGTGAGGCGCTCGCGCTCGGTCCACTGCTTCCTGAGGATGAGGTTGATGCAGAGGGTGACGGTGAAGAGGGAGAGGATGAACGCGGTCCACAGGGCAGCCGGCCTCGCCCAGGCGAGGAGGTGATCGCGCGTATAGAGGGTGGAGCCGCCCTCGTAGAAGGGGGCGAGGGCGCGTGCGTCCTTGACGACGAGCCAGTCGGGGAGGTACTGGTCGAAGAGCCGGCGCCAGTGATTCTCCTCAGTCGCGAACCAGGTGCTCTCCCCGAGGATGGGGATGAGGATCTCCATCTGGTCGTGGCCTGCGATGGAGCTGGCGATGGCGAGCATGACGTAGATGAGGGCGAGTTCGGCCGGGCGGAGGGCCCAAGCGGGGCGGAGGCGGCGGAGGGCGGCGTTCGCGGCGATGAGGGCGAGCAGGACGAAGATCACGTGGAAGTAGAGGGAGATGGTCGTGGGCTGGCTGCTGTACCATACGATCTCGAGCTGGTGGAGCCACAGAATCGTGGGGGGAATGAGGGCGAGCCCGAGCAGCACGGCGCGGAGGCTGATGGGGCCGCCGGGGCGGGCTGCGCGGCCGGCCTCGAGCGGGCTGGCTGGGCGCGCCTGGCCCGCTTCCAGGAGGAACGGGGCGGCCGGACCGCGGTGATCGGACGTAGCTGAGTCTCCCAAGGGCACCCCCTCGACGCGGCCGTGAGCCAAGGCGTTCGGGCCGCGTCGGCGCCGAGGAACACTCAAGCGTTCCGCCGGGCGGGGGGAACTCCTCCCGGGGAGGGGGGCGTGCGCTTGACACCAGCGCCGACTTCTGCGACCCTGAGGGGCATGGAAAGACCCGCACCGAACATGCAGCGATTTCTGACCGCGCTCCGGCGCGAGGAGCCGGACCGCGTGCCGCTGTCGGAGTTCCTCATCGACCCGCCGGTGAAGGAGGCCTTCATCGGCCGACACGTGGGGAACTCGCTGCTGGGGACCGATGATTACGACGTCGAGGCCGACGTGGCGTTCTGGCAGGCTGCGGGGTACGACTACATCCACCTGGCGCCGTGGTATCTGCACCTGTTCCCGGAGGGCTGGCACGTGGTGCGGGGGGAGTACAGCAAGTACTCTGCGGAGCCGGTGGACAAGGCGTGGATGGAGGAGCACCGGGGGACGATCCGGACGATGGGGGATGTGGAGCGGTACCCATGGCCGGACGCGTCGCAGGTGCAGTACGACCACATCCGGCGCGCGGCGGAGGCGCTGCCGGAGGGCATGGGGCTGACGAGTGGGACGTGGGGGATTCTGGAGACGAGCCGGCAGCTCATGGGGTTCGAGGGGATGGCCCTGGCGATGTATGACGAGCCGGGGCTGGTGGAGGCGGTGGTGGAGCGGGTGGGGTCGCTGCTGTTCGCGGCCTTCCAGCGCGCGGCGGAGATGCCAAAGGTGTCGGCGCTGTGGCTTGCGGACGACCTGGCGCACGCGGAGGGGTTCTTCTTCTCGCCGGACTTCTATCGGCGCGTCTTGTTCCCGTGGTTCCGGCGCTACGGGGAGGTGGCGGCGCAGAAGAAGATGCCGCTGATCTACCACTGCGACGGAATGATCTGGGACGTCATTGCGGATCTGGTGGATTGCGGGATCACGGCGCTGCAGCCGATCGAGCCCAAGGCGATGGACATAGCAGAGGTGAAGCGGGTGTGGGGCAAGCACCTGGCTTTGATCGGCAACATCGACCTGGGGGGTGCGCTGGGGCGGGGGACGCCGGCCGAAGTGGAGGCCGAGGTGAGGCTGCGGATAAGGGAGCTGGGG
>Ga0123519_10002174_pt1 | contig 33327 bp, 24 predicted proteins | sample YelNatPaOPRAMG02_FD_87396 | JGI IMG/M metagenome (GOLD analysis project Ga0123519, IMG submission 87396) | Hot spring microbial communities from Yellowstone National Park - Yellowstone National Park OP-RAMG-02 (version 2) | ecosystem: Environmental > Aquatic > Thermal springs > Hot (42-90C) ... | reverse complement strand
GTGCTTAAAGCACAAGTGTTTTTAACGCAAGTGCTATTAGCACAAGGTGCTATTAGCATACGGTGCTATTAGCACAAAATTTTCCAACAGAATTGTTACAATTTGAAATATCTCATAGCACTTTTTCATAAATCCCTACTATGGAAATAGTAGCGACAAACAGAAAAGCAAAGAAAAATTACGAAATTCTTGATACATACGAAGCAGGAATAGAGCTTAAGGGCAGTGAAATAAAATCAATAAGGGACCATAGGGTAAACATAGATGATGCCTTTTGTTTGGTTGAGAATGGTGAAATTTTTATAAATAACATGCACATTTCTCCTTACTTTGCTTCAAGTATATTCAGACCTGACCCAGACAGGAAAAGAAAACTACTCCTCAACAGGAAAGAAATAGACAGAATATATGGTCAAATTACAAGGAAAGGATACACTTTAATACCAACAAAAGTATATATAAAAAATGGGAAATGGGCTAAAGTTGAAATTGCCATCGCTAAAGGTAAGAAATTGTATGACAAAAGGGAAGACATGAAAAAGAAGGAAATAGAATTGGAAATGAGGAGAGTTTCCAAAGACAGATCTTTTTACTCTAAACAGATATAGTTGTCAATTTGAAATTTTCTGTTTTTTTATGATATAAATTTACAAAAGGAGTGAGATATGGATGCGTTTACTTTGGAAAAAACTGTTGAAGGAGCTTCAGAAGTAAAAGGACCATTAATGGTCCTTGAGAATGTTCCTGATATTGGATACGATGAGATAGCGGAAATAGAACTGGAGAATGGCGAAGTTAGACACGCTAAAGTTTTGAAATCTGGTGAGAAGGCTGTGACTTTACAGGTTTTTGAAGGCACTTTTGGAATAAATAAAGACAAAACTAAAGTTAGGTTCAAGGGGGTACCACTTAAGATAGGAGTTTCAAAAAAGATGTTGGGTAGAATTTACAATGGTGCCGGTGAGCCTATAGACGGATTGGCTGAAACAGATTACGAAGATATTAGGAATGTCAACGGCCTTCCTATAAATCCTTTCATGAGACAATATCCAAGAGATTTTGCTGAAACGGGTGTTTCTTCAATAGACCTTATGAACTCTCTTGTTAGAGGTCAAAAACTGCCTATATTCTCAGCTGCTGGCTTGCCGCACAATGAGTTAGCAGCACAGATAGCATCACAAGTCAAGATAAAAGGAGCAACTAAAGAAAACTTTGGTGTTGTATTCGCTGCCATGGGTGTAAAGTACGATGACGCTTACTTCTTTAGAAAGGTTTTTGAAGAGACAGGTGCTATAAACAACACAGTTCTATTCCTCAACCTCGCAAATGACCCACCGATTGAAAGACTCATTACTCCTAGAGTTGCCTTAACTGCCGCTGAGTTTTTAGCCTTTGAAAAAAACATGCATATTGTGGTAATAATAACAGATATGACTAACTATGCTGAAGCTTTGAGAGAAGTCGCTACCGCTTTAGGTGAAATACCCGCAAGGAAGGGATACCCCGGATACATGTACAGTGACTTAGCAACAATATACGAAAGAGCAGGTAGAGTAAAAGGTGCTGAAGGTTCAATAACTCAAATACCAATTCTATCAATGCCAAACGATGATATAACTCACCCAATACCTGACTTGACAGGTTATATAACCGAAGGACAAATAGTGTTATCAAGAGAATTACACAATAGAGGTATATACCCACCTGTTGATGTTTTGCCATCCCTCTCTAGATTGATGAAGGAAGGAATAGGTGAAGGGAAAACTAGAGATGATCACGCTAGAGTTTCTAACCAATTATACGCTCTTTATGCAAGAGTGAAGGAAGTCAGGAACATTGCCGCTATAGTTGGTGAAGAGGAATTAGGTCCAAAAGAGAAATTGATATTAAAATTCGGAGAATTCTTCGAAACAAAACTTGTTGCACAGAAATTCACTGAAAGAAGAACAATAGAAGAAAGCCTTGAGATAGGTTGGGAACTGCTTTCAATGTTTCCTGCTGAAGAACTCACTGGTATACCAAGAGATGTTATTAATCAATTCTATAAACCTGCAATTAGGGAGAAAATAACAAAACAATTTGCTGAGCAATGAAATGAAAATATATACAAAATTCGGAGATAATGGGGAAACTTACACACTCGGACTAGGCAAGGTAAACAAAGATCATATAAAAGTTGCTTTTCATGGTGATGTGGATGAATTAACATCTTGGCTAGGCGTTATTGCTTCTTCGTTTGATGATATTAGAAGATACAATCTTGAAGAAGTTGATAATTTAATCGCCTTCGTTAGGTTGAATCAAAGTAGATTGCTTAATACAGGCGCTCTGGCTATAGGTGGGGAAACTCCAGAGATTTCAGAATGGGTTGATGATTTAGAAAAAGAAATTGATAGAATGGAAGAGAAATTACCAAAGATAAGGGAGTTCATACTCCCGGGAGCAACGAAAGTTGATGGATTCATCAATGTCGCTAGGAGTGTTTGTAGAAGAGCAGAAAGGACCACCGTATCACTCTCAAAGCAATACGAGATAGACAAAGGAATAATAAAGTACCTCAATAGACTCTCTGATTATCTTTTTGTTTTATCTAGGTATGTCAATTTTTTGATAGGTGTTCCTGATATTCTGAAAAACGAATCAGAGTATGTTAGAAGCAAAAGAAAGATTGAGGAAAGTCGTTAATCTCCTTCTAGAAAACTTCCACCATTTAGGCGAATGGTGGCCCTACGAAGAGAGCAAAGAGGAAATTATAATCACAGCAATTTTGACACAAAACACCACTTGGGACAAAGCAGAAAAGGGATTTTCAGAACTCAAAAAGTATTTTGGAACTGTTAAAGTAGAAGCGGTAGCCTCTTGGGATTTAAGTGAATTTGAGAATATTATAAAAACCTTAGGTTTTTATAAAAGTAAAGCAAAAACTATAAAGGATGTTTGCCAACTCATAGTCAATAAGTGTGGTGGATTTAATAAGTGTTTGAATTTGAATTTAGGTGAATTTAGGGAGAAGTTACTCAGTATAAAGGGAATAGGTGAGGAAACTGCCGATAGTATTCTACTTTATGCCTTTGATATGCCTTCCTTTGTTGTCGATAACTATACTGTTAGGATTCTTAACAGGTTTTTACCTTACGACTTTGATAAAAATAGGGACTACAACAAAGTTAAAAGTTTGATTGAGGAATTTGTTTTTGATGTTAGGGAGATGAAAATCCTACATGGCGCTTTTGTTGAGATTGGTAAGAGGTTTTGTAAGAAGAACCACCAAATTTGTAATAACTGCCCATTACACAAAGAGTGTAATCACTACACAACATTTTTTGACTTTATTGATAATTTTCTAATACCATAAATTAGATTTTTAATGATTAGAAAAAACTTATATAAAATGTGGTCAAAGTGTGGCTTAATTTTATCACAGGTAGTAAAACCACTTGTGGTAGAACCACTTGTGGTAAAACCACTTGTGGTAGAACCACTTGTGTTTATTTTTTTAGTTGTGTTTTTGAATTCTTGCGCATTTAGGTTGTACCATGTTAGTAGTACAAACGAAGGAAGTGTAAGTTACTTTGATGTTGAGGCTCCTAGCATTGAGGTTGTTTATCCTTACAATGGTAGTGTTTTAAGCAATGTTATAAATGTTCATGGTAAAGCTTGGGATAAGAGCGATTTTTTTGTTTATTCCCGTGTTGATGAAAAATTTTTTGTTTTTACTAATGCCAATGAGTGGTTTTTTACAATAAATACATTTGATTACACAAACGGTAACATAGATTTTTACTTCTGGGCAGAAGATTCATTAGGTAATAAATCAAGCACTGTTGTTGTGAGTTGTTTTATTTCAAATTCTTCTTTTATCTCAATTTCACCACTACAAAGTCCTTTCATTACCAATGACAACTTTTCTTATACTCTTAACTTGAAGTTAGAGACTAACAAAGAAGTTATTGTTTTTATTAACTCTAACGAGTTAATAAAGATTTCAAATACAAATACCTTCGTTTTAAATATTTTTACTAATAGCTATTCTGAAAATATTACAAATGAATTGTTAGTTATCTCGTCAGAGATAACCAATAAGAGATATTTCATCTTTGATTTTACTCCACCTAGTTTTGCTTTAAACTTAAACACGAACGATTATGTTTGGGGCAATGCTAATTTTAGTGTTTGGGTTCAGGATACCAACGATTGTTATTTCAATTTCTCTTTAGGAAGTTTTACCAATAGCTATTTATTCAGTCCGGGATTAACTAATGTGGTCTTGAATACTTATTCGTTCCCCAATGGTACAAATTGTTTTGTTTTCTACGGTAGAGATGCGGCAGGTAATATTTCTTCTTCTGTTTCATTACCTATAATAGTGTGTAATTTCTTTAGGAATAACCTGTGCGTTGATACGAAAAATAAGTATTATTTGGATTACGAAATTGTGTCAAATAATGTTTGGCTATTTTTTACTGACGATTCATTTTCTAGCATATACCTTGCTAGAGAGGAAAACAACTATAAAAAAGAAACTGCTCGTAGCTCAATAAATGTTGATAAAAAAATAAGGGCTATAAGCGTATCAAATGTTTTATTTGTTTCATATCTAAATGATACTTATTCTCTTTACATTAGAACAAACGAAGTTAGTAATACACTTTCTAGTATTTTAAAGACGATAACCGGCGTTTATGACTTTGAAGTTTCAAGAACATCTAATGATTTGTATTTGGTCAGGTTACATACCAACTGGAATATAGTTGTTAGTGACATAACTAACAAAAGAACGAACTTTATCATTTCAAACATTGGTAATGCTCATTCTATCGCTACCGAGAAATATAATTTTGATGAAAAGTTTAGGATTGGCGTTATCAAGACAAATCCTAATTCCGTTGAGGTATATGAATGTGGAAGTAATTACTATACCAAAGTTTTTGAAACGAATTTAGCATTTGAACCTGAGTTTATGAGTATTTCTAGAGTAGGTAATTATGATTACTTGGGTGCTAGTGGGACAAATAGGGTCAGTATTTTTGTTTTGTCAAATGGTAATTTTGTCACGAATTTTGACTTTACCAACAATGGCAAATTTTCCGGTATTTCTTCATCCAGTTATGCTGATGGTGTTGTTTTTGTTCTTTATGAATTCTTTTACTCAAGTTTTACATCCAACCTTAAATTGCTTTATTTTGAGGGGACTAACTTAAGGAGGAACCAAGATATCGGTAGTGCTGGCAATTTTGATGGATTAATCCAGTATATAAACATTGTACCTTATTCTGACAAGTTGAGGATTTTTTTACCTTTTATGGAGGATAGTTATAATAAAGGAATAGCAAAATTTGAGGGGATTTAGTAATAAATTTTTCATTTTTGTTGTTTAATAAAATTAGGGGTGTTTATGAGAGTAAATATTGTTGCAATATCTGGGAGGTTGGATAATTCTCAAATTTTTGTTTATTCTAAAACCGGTAAGAGGTACAAATTGTACTACATTAGAGGGAGTAGTAATATCATACTTCCCGTAGTAACAAGGGAAGATAAACATGTTCCTGTCAACGGTGAAACTATCGTCTTTGGTAAAATAATAAACCTATACGACAAAATAGCAATATGGGGTATTGATTTCAAATCAAGATTTTGAGATTTTTAAGATTGTGTTGAAAACACTCCGTGTTTAAAACACTCTGTGTTTAAAACACTCTTGAATTAATAATCACTTACAGAGTTAAGGGATACTTTGTATTCCTCACTTAATTAGGTGGGTGGAGTGCTTCATAGATCTTTCTTACTCAAATATTTTTGAGAGTGAAGAGAGACAAAGTCTCTCGGAGACGGTGTCTCTCGGAGACGGTGTCTCTCTTCGTAAAGTAGGGTGGGGGGCTACTAGAAGTAATGTGCTAAATAGCACTTTTTATTCAAATTACTCTAGGGAGTAGAGATGGGTGTAAAACCCCTCTCCATAAAATTGGGTGGGTGGGCGGGGCTACTTAAATTAATAGTGTTAATTCTTAATTAAAATGAAGAAACAGGCATAGCCTGAAACAGGCATAGCCTGACACAGGCCTAGCCTGTTTTTCAACAAAATTTTACTAATCTAGTAGTATATGAATATTTTATGGAAAAGACATAGTCTTTTTTTTGAAACTAAATATCGGAGGTTGTTATGGCTAATGAAGTAAAAGGGGCAGTTGTTGATAATAGGTGGAAGATTTTAGAAGCATACATGAAGGTTCACCAGTATAGAAAGGATGCTTTGATTGAGATACTTCACAAGGCTCAAGAATTGTTTGGGTTTTTGACGGAGGATGTTTTGTTATTTATTGCTAATAAGCTTGATTTGCCCAAGTCTTATGTTTACGGGGTTGTTACATTTTATCACTTCTTTAAGTTAAAGCCTCAGGGTAAGCATGTTATTCTTTTGTGCTTGGGGACTGCTTGTTATGTCAAGGGATCTAACAAAATTTTTGAGTATATGAAAGAAAAATATGGTATTGAATCTGGTATGACAACTTCCGATAACCTCATAAGTCTTATGACTGCTAGGTGTCTTGGTGCTTGCGGTGTTGCACCTGCTGCCATAGTTGATGGAGTTCTTGAGCCGTATTTTTCCGTTGAGAAACTTGAAAAAAGGATAGAAGAGTGGAGAGAAAAAGGATAATTTTTGCTATAAATCAGTAGTGCACTTTTAGAATAGTGAAAGAGTATGTTAATTTCATTTAAAATTTTGTTAATATGAATGATGAAAAAGAGTATACTTCCCGGGATATTCAAGTCCTTGAAGGACTTGAGCCAGTTAGAAGAAGGCCCGGGATGTACATTGGTTCAACAGGATCGTCAGGTTATCACCATTTAGTTTACGAAGTCGTTGATAATTCAATTGATGAAGCCATTGCAGGTTATTGTAAAAACATAAAAGTTACTATTCATTCTGGTGATGTAGTTGAGGTTGAGGATGATGGTAGAGGTATACCGGTTGATATTCACCCGCAGTACGGTGTATCAGCACTACAACTTGTTATGACAAAATTACATGCAGGTGGCAAGTTTGACAACAAGGCTTACAAGGTTTCAGGTGGATTACATGGTGTAGGTGTTTCAGTTGTTAATGCTCTTTCGGAATACCTTGAGGTTTTCGTCAAAAGAGATGGTAAGCTTTATTACCAAAAGTATGAAAAAGGAATACCAAAAACTGATGTTGTCATAAAGAAAGAAGGGGTAAGTGGTAATGGGACTATAGTTAAGTTTAAACCTGATAAAACGATTTTTGATAAAGGTGTTACATTCAATTACGATATACTCTACTCTAGGCTAAATGAATTAGCGTTTTTAAATAAGGGAGTTAAGATAGAACTAATTGATGAGAGAATTGGCAAAAAGGATGTTTTCTACTACGAAGGTGGTATAGTAGAATTTGTTGATGCACTCACTAAAGAAAATAAATGTATCACTGATACATTTTACATTTATGGTGAGAAAGTGCTTAGCGATGGTAGGAACCTTATCGCTGAGGTATCCTTCAGGTACACTACAGATTATGAGGAGATAGGTTACACCTATGTTAATTCAATAAAGACGATAGAAGGCGGTACACATCTTACAGGGTTTAAGTCTGGTCTTACGAAGGTAATGTTAGAATTTTATGAAAAACTTGGATTTGATAAAAAAGCGAAGATAGATTTAGTAGGAGAAGATGTAAGAGAAGGGCTTATTTATGTAGTCAGTGTTAAATTACAAGAACCTCAATTCGAGGGCCAAACAAAAACAAAACTTGGCAACTCCGAAGTTAAGGGGCTCGTTGAAGATATAGTTTATGAAAAATTGGTACCAATTTTTGAAAAGAATCTAGATTCTGTTAAGAAGATATTAGAAAAATCAATTGAGGCGGCGAGAGCTAGGGAAGCAGCAAGGAAAGCTAGAGAACTCGTTAGGAGAAAAAACGCACTAGATTCATTCATGTTACCTAGCAAGTTAGCTGACTGCTCAGAAAGGGATCCGGAAAGAACAGAACTATTCATAGTTGAGGGAGAGTCGGCAGGCGGGAGTGCAAAACAAGCAAGAAACAGAGAATTTCAGGCAATACTACCTTTAAGAGGTAAGATTCTTAACGCTGAAAAAGCTAGAATAGCAAAACTCCTTGATAATGAGGAAATAAAAACAATAATTACCGCTATTGGTACTGGAATTTCTGATACTTTTGATATATCAAAAGCAAGGTATAGCAAAATAATAATAATGACAGATGCTGATGTTGATGGCTCGCATATAAGAACACTATTACTAACCTTTTTCTACAGGTACATGAAACCACTCATAGAAGAAGAATATGTTTATTCTGCATTACCACCACTATACAAAATATCCGTTGGAAAAGCAAATCATTATGCATACTCTGACGAAGAAAAAGAGAAGATAGTTAAATCATTGAAAGGAAAGAATTTTTCAATCCAAAGATATAAAGGATTGGGTGAGATGAATCCTGAGCAACTCTGGGAAACAACTATGAATCCTGACACTAGGAAATTACTAAAAATCACATTAGAGGATGCTATAAAGGCTAATAACATTTTCTCTATACTCATGGGTGAGGATGTTAAAAAGAGAAAAGAGTTCATAGAGATGTACGCTAAAGAAGTTGTTGAGATAGACATTTAAAAGTGTTCCCACCCTGATTTATTCAATATTTCTTCAGGTTTCATAACCTTGTTTCTGAATAACATTTTTATTCCTTTATCTTCTTTTATTTTCCCAACTTTTGTTATCTTCACTCCTAGTTTCTCTGAAATTCTTTTAACTTCTTCCTCTTTGTCTGGTGGCACAGTGAATATTAACTCATAATCCTCACCCCCCGTCAAAGCATATTCAAGAGTTTCTAACTCAAGAGTTTCTAACTCAAGAGTTTCTAACTCGGGAGGTTTTACCTCAAGAGGTTTTACCTCAAGAGGTTTTACCTCTTTATCATTAACATTTCTTTTTGTTTTTAAGTAATTCATGTATTCGTTGCTTATTGGTATTTTTTCTAGTTCTATTTCTGCGCCTGTGTTTGATGATTCTAGGATGTGGTTTAGGTCTTGTATTAACCCATCGCTTATATCTATGCAGGATGTTGATATTTCTCTTATTGATTGTCCTACTTCAATTCTAGGTGTTGGTTCTAGGTGTCTGTTTACTAAGTATTTCTTGTAATTTGTTGAAGGTTTTTGTTTTGATAGTAGTATTTCTAGTCCTAGTCTTGAGTCTCCGACAGTCCCTGTTATGAATATTGAGTCTCCGGGTTTTGCTTTGCTTCTTGGTATTGGTTTTTCTGTTGTGCCTATCAAGGTTATTGTTATTGATATTTTTTCTCCTTTTGATATATTACCACCACCTATGTAGGTGGTGTATTTTGAAAATAGATAATTTAATCCTTTGTAAAATTCTAGTACCCAATCAACTTCTAGTTCAGGTGGAAGAATTAATGAGATTAAGGCATATTTTGGTATACCGCCGCAAGCTGCAATGTCGCTAAGGTTTGAGGCTGCTCCTTTTATACCCAACCTGTATGGTGGGAATGTGTCTTTTGTGAAGTGTACATCTTCAACTAGTGTATCTGTTGTGATTAGAATATGGTTTTCCCCTTTGAAGGCGAAGCAATCATCACCGTTTGGTAGTGTTATTGAATCATCGTAGTTTTTAGTTTCTGTTATTTCTTTTATTTTCTCAATGAGTTCAAACTCACCTAATTCCTTTATTTTCATGTAATAATGATTAAGTAATGAGTTCGGTTATAGCAAAATTTTCTATAAATTATTGAGAAAATCTTTACATTATACCACCAGTAAAATCCAAGCAAAACTAACGCACTCTTTCAACTCTAATTGTGTTGAAAAATCTTTGTCCTTATAGCACCTTTTTAAGTGTTTAAAGCATAAATCACTTTTGGTAGTTCCACCCAACCAACCATTTTTATCGTTGGAAGGCGTAGCATCTCCGATGTGAAGCCTTCCAACACCTTTATAAAAAGAGTACTTTAAGCACTTATAGCGATCTATTAAGTTTTTAACAAGGATTTTTGATTAGGGAAAAAGAGAATGCGAATTCTAACCGTAATTGGGGGGGTGTGCTTAATAGCACCTTGTGCTTAATAGCACCGTGTGCTTCATAGCACAAATTACTTCTAGTAGTCCCTCCCACCCACCCTAATTAGTTGAAGAGAGGCAGAGCCTCTCTTCACTTTTCAGTTCACAATACCTATTCACAATTAGGTAATCATTCTTTATTAAGATTTTAGATAGATGAGTGAAGAGAATCTATAATATCTACTTACAGAGTTAACTTCGTTACTTAATGGGGGGCTTCATAGCATTTCTTTATTCAAATATTCTATGGAGTGAAGAGAGGTGAAACCTCTCTTCATTAAATAGGGCGGGAGGGCGGGAGTGCTTAAAGCACACGGTGCTTAAAGCACTTCTTATAAAAAACTCCTTACAGGGTTAAGGGATGCCTAGCCTCTCTTATAACTTTAGGGTGGGAGTGCTAAAAGCAATGTACTAAATAGCACTTAGCTGAATAGACAATTCTTAATGGAAAACATACGGGGTGTTGGGATGTGGAACATCCCAACATCAAAAATGGGCGGGTGGGTGGGACTACTTAAAGTAATAGTGCTAATTCTTAAATAAAGAAGTAAGTCTAACTTGACAGGCCTAGCCTGTTTTTCAACAAAATTTCAACTCTTGATTTATAAATCAAGATTAGTTATACTACAAATATGAATGTAACTGAAAACAAACACTACTACATAGCAAAGTGGTGGCACAATGAAGGTGAAAAAATAAGATGTGATTTGTGTCCTAGAGGTTGTCTAATAGGTGAGGGGCAAGTAGGTTTCTGTTTTATAAGAAAAAACATTGGAGGAACTTTGTACTCGCTTGGATATGCTAGACCTGTTGCTGTAAATGTAGATCCTATTGAGAAAAAACCATTATTTCATTTTCTACCGGGCACACCAATACTATCTTTGGGCACAGTTGGGTGTAACTTGGGGTGTATGTTTTGCCAAAACTGGGATATATCGAAAGCAAGATTTAACGAAAAAAATTCAATATATTTACCACCGGAGGAAGTAGTTAAACTTGCAATAAAATACAATTGTCCAAGTATAGCATTCACCTATAATGAGCCTACGATATTCGCTGAATATGTCGTTGACACTGCAATAATAGCCAAACAACATGGTATAAAAATAGTTATGGTATCAAATGGCTATATATCAAAAGATGCCTTTTATGATGTTTACAAATATGTTGATGCTGCTAATATTGACCTTAAATCAATAAGAGAAGATTTTTATAAAAAAATCACATTATCGCACCTTGAGCCAGTGAAGGAAACTCTTATCAGAATAAAAGAATTAGGTACTGTTTGGCTTGAGATAACTAATCTTGTTATTCCAACACTCAACGACAGTGAGGAGGAATTTTACGAATTATCAGAATGGATTCTTAATAATTTAGGTGATAATGTCCCTTTACACTTTACAGCATTTCATCCGGATTACAAGCTTCTTGACAAGCCCAAAACGCCACCACAAACATTGATAAACGCTAGAAGGATATCTCAAGAAGTAGGATTAAAGTATGTATACACTGGTAATGTATGGTATGACGAAGGTAGTACAACATTTTGTCCAAATTGCAAAAAGCCACTCATAAAAAGGAATTGGCACGAGATAGAATTTAATAAACTAAAAAATGGAGTTTGTCCTTATTGCAATCACAAGATTGACGGGGTGTTTGTTTAGATATAATCCTTATACAATTCTACAACTTTTTTGGCTATACCTAGGTTCATATCCTTTGCTATCTTTTTGGAATATTCAGTGTAAAGCATATCCTCAAATATATCTTCTACCATACCACCATGCAAAAAATCAGTTTTATCAACAGTTTTTCGCATTTCTTTTAATAGCATATTAACAAATATAGATTCAAATTCTTCCGCTACTTCTTTTAGTTTAGAAAGACTTTTCACTTTTTGATTTAATTTTGTGACATTGTTTTTTGATTCATCAACGGAAAAATTGACAATTGACTTTATGTAATTTTCCATAAAAAGATTATCGTGTCAAAGGAAGATCAAATTAGGGAATATTATAAGAGATATGGGAGAGAGCAAATGCGAAAACATCACATTCAAAAAGGAGAAACGGGAAAAATAATAAAAGCCTGGCAAGTACCTACTTTCCCACCCCGTTGCCAGGGCAGTATCATCGGCGGTGTAGGGCTTAACTTCCGGGTTCGGAATGGAAACCGGGTGTTTCCCCTACCCTATGCTCACCAGGCAAAAAATGCAGCCTTTCGTATGAAAGGCTGATATATATTAATTGGTCCATAGCGAAGATAGCTATGCCAGACGGGCTATTAGTAGTGCTCAGCTCAACACATTTCTGTGCTTACACCTGCACCCTATCAACCTGGTAATCTACCAGGGCCCTTCAGGGGCATCTTATCTTGGGGCGCGCTTCCCGCTTAGATGCTTTCAGCGGTTATCGCCTAGGAACATGGCTACCCAGCGCTGCTTCTGGTGAAACAACTGGTATACCAGAGGTTCCTTCACTCCGGTCCTCTCGTACTAGGAGCAACCCCCCTCAAATGCCCAAGCGCCTGCGACAGATTGGGACCGAACTGTCTCACGACGTTCTGAACCCAGCTCACGTACCCTTTTAATGGGCGAACAGACCAACCCTTGGGACCTTCTACAGCCCCAGGATAGGATGAGCCGACATCGAGGTGCCAAACAGGGCCGTCGATATGGACTCTTGGGCCCTATCAGCCTGTTATCCCCGGGGTACCTTTTATCCGCTGAGCGATGACTTTTCCACACAAAGTCACCGGATCACTAAGCCCTGGTTTCCCATCTGCTTGACCTGTCGGTCTCGCAGTTAAGCTCCCTTATGCCTTTGCACTCAACGGCTGGTTTCCGTCCAGCCTGAGGGAACCTTTGGACACCTCCGTTACTTTTTAGGAGGCAACCGCCCCAGTTAAACTGTCAACCTAGCACTGTCCTCCTTTCTACACGAAAGGGGTTAGAACCCCAGTACATCAAGGGTGGTATCTCACCGACGGCTCCATAGCGCCCGAAAGCGCTACTTCAAAGCCTCCCACCTATCCTGCGCATGATGCACCAGAATTCAATACCAGGATACAGTAAAGGTCCACGGGGTCTTTCCGTCCCGCCGCAGGTAGCCAGCGTCTTCACTGGCCTCGCTAATTCGCCGAGCCCCCCGCCGAGACAGTGCTCAGCTCGTTACGCCATTCATGCGCGTCGGAACTTACCCGACAAGGAATTTCGCTACCTTAGGACCGTTATAGTTACGGCCGCCGTTTACCGGGGCTTAAGTTTGGAGCTTCGTGGGGAAACCCCACTAACCCCTCCCCTTGACCTTCCGGCACTGGGCAGGCGTCAGCCCCTATACATCCTCTTACGAGTTTGCAGAGACCTGTGTTTTTGATAAACAGTCGGCTGAGCCATTTCACTGCGACCTCTTTCCTTAGCGTACCATAAAGCACACTAAGGAAAGGAGGCACCCCTTCTTCCGAAGTTACGGGGCCAACTTGCCGAGTTCCTTGGCGAGGGCTCACTCGATCGCCTATGGGTATTCCCCTAGCCCACCAGTGTCGGTTTGCGGTACAGTTAGCCGTTATATACTGCTTAGAGGTTATTTCTTGGCGGACCAAGCCCAGGTGACTTGGGCACTCCGAAGAGTGCCTCGTACTCGGTATTCAGCCTTAACGAGAGCAAGGATTTGCCTCACTCTCAGCTTCCTACCTTGAACGCCCATACCATTAGGACGCTCACCCTACTCATCCGCGTCACCCCATCGCTTGAGATATAGCGGCTAGTGCAGGAATATTAACCTGCTTCCCATCGGCTACGCCTTTCGGCCTCACCTTAGGGTACTGACTAACCCAGGGACGATCATCGTTGCCCTGGAACCCTTGGGCATCCGGCGGAGAGGATTTTCACCTCTCTTAGTGCTACTCAAGCTGGCATTCTCACTTCTGTAATCTCCACCAAACTTCGCAGTTTGACTTCACTGACTACAGAACGCTCCCCTACCGTCCTAGAAGTTACCTCCTAGGGCCTATGGCTTCGGCAAGACGCTTAGCCTCCTCACATCTTAGGCGCAGAACCTCTTGACCAGTGAGCTATTACGCACTCTTTAAATGATGGCTGCTTCTAAGCCAACATCCTGGCTGTCTTAGAGATTCCACATCCTTTAACACTTAGCGTCTTTTAGAGACCTTAGCCGATAGTCTGGGTTCTTGCCCTCTCGTCCATAGAGCTTACCCCTACAGACTGAGTCCCTGAATTACACACATGGTATTCGGAGTTTGGTTAGGCTTAGAAGCTTTTGGCCTCCTTACCTATCCAGTACTCTACCCCCATGTGCTACTTTCAGAGCCCATGCCTAGACATGTTTCGGGGAGAACCAGCTATCACCGGCCTTGTTTAGCCTTTCACTCCTAACCACAGCTCATCCGAGAACTTTGCAACGCTCATCGGTTCGGGCCTCCTCCAGGGTTTCCCCCAGATTCACCCTGGCCATGGTTAGATCGACCGGCTTCGGGTTTACCGCCTATTACTAACGCCCTATTCAGACTCGCTTTCGCTACGGCTCCCCTACTAAAGTAGGTTAACCTTGCAATAGACGGCAACTCGCCAGCTCATTCTTCAATAGGCACGCCATCAGGGATTACTCCCCTCTGACGGATTGTGGGTAAAGAGTTTCAGGATCTATTTCACTCCCCTCACCGGGGTTCTTTTCACCTTTCCCTCACGGTACTAGTTCACTATCGGTCACCAGCGAGTATTTAGCCTTGGAGGGTGGTCCCCCCAGATTTCCGCGAACCTTCCCGTAATTCGCGGTACTCGGGAACAAAGTCCAAAAGTTCCTACTACCTTTCACCTACGAGGCTATCACTCTCTATGGCCTACCTTCCCATGTAGTTCGGTTAGATAGTAAGAATCTTTCGAGAGATCTAGGGATCTCCCCAACTTTGCCCCACAACCCCAGCTTAGCAACACCCCTAGGTTTACACTAAGCTGGTTTAGGCTCCTCCCCTTTCGCTCACCACTACTCAGGGAATCTCATTTGATTTCTTTTCCTCTGGGTACTGAGATGTTTCACTTCCCCAGGTTCGCCTCACACCAAACGGTGTGATACATCTCTTTATTGAGAGATGTGGGTTTCCCCATTCGGGCACCTCGGGATCGAAGCCTGCTTGCAGCTCCCCCGAGATTATCGCAACTTGCTACGCCCTTCATCACCTGCTGGTGCCAAGGCATCCACTCTTTACCCCTAAAACGCATAGCTACCTTCACTATGAAACCTTAAAATATTTCTAGAGCAAGACATATAGCTCAAGTGGAGGTGAGGGGAATTGAACCCCTGACCTTCTCGGTGCAAGCGAGACGCTCTCCCGCTGAGCTACACCCCCCACATTCCTTGAAGAATGTGGGCCCAAGTGGATTTGAACCACTGACCTCACCCTTATCAGGGGTGCGCTCTAACCACCTGAGCTATAGGCCCAAATGATAGATACATATCTGCCGGCAAGGTCAAAAGAAAGATCACCTTAAGGAGGTGATCCAGCCGCACGTTCTCGTACGGCTACCTTGTTACGACTTCACCCTCCTCACCAGTTCAACCTTAAACACCCTCAAGCGTCTTCAGGCTGAACCGACTCGGCTGGTGTGACGGGCGGTGTGTGCAAGGCCCGAGAACGTATTCACCGCGGCATTGCTGATCCGCGATTACTAGCGATTCCGGCTTCATGCAGTCGAATTGCAGACTGCAATCTGCACTGGGGGTGGTTTTAAGAGATTGGCTCCTCCTCGCGGAGTGGCAAAACTCATTGTACCACCCATTGTAGCATGTGTGTAGCCCAGGACATAAGGGCCATACTGACTTGACGTCATCCCCTCCTTCCTCCAGCTTATCGCTGGCAGTTTCCCTAGAGTGCCCGGCCAAACCGATGGCAACTAGGGATAGGGGTTGCGCTCGTTTAGGGACTTAACCCCACACCTCACGGCACGAGCTGACGACAGCCATGCAGCACCTGTGTACCAGCCTCCGAAGAGGCGACTACTATTTCTAGTAGCCTTCCGGTACATGTCAAGCCCTGGTAAGGTTCTTCGGTTAGCATCGAATTAAACCACATGCTCCACCGCTTGTGCGGGCCCCCGCCAATTCCTTTGAGTTTTAACCTTGCGGCCGTAATCCCCAGGCGGCGAACTTAACGCGTTAGCTACGACACCGAGCTGAGCAAAACTCAACCCGATATCAAGTTCGCATCGTTTACGGCTGGGACTACCAGGGTATCTAATCCTGTTTGCTCCCCCAGCTTTCACACCTGAGTGTCGTGACTAGGATAGAAGACTGCCTTCGCCTTTGGCGTTCTACCCGATATCTACAGATTTTACCCTTACACCGGGCATTCCATCTCCCTCCCCTAGCACCAAGCTATGCAGTATCAAGCGCATTCCTGAGGTTAAGCCTCAGTCTTTAACACTTGACTTACACAGCCACCTGCGTGTCCTTTACGCCCAGTAATTCCGAGTAACGCTCGCCCCTCACGTCTCACCGCGGCTGCTGGCACGTGATTAGCCGGGGCTTATTCGTGAGGTACCGTCATCATCTTCCCTCACAAAAGCGGTTTACACCCCGTAGGGCTTCATCCCGCACGCGGCGTCGCTGGGTCAGGGTTTCCCCCATTGCCCAAGATCCTCGGCTGCTGCCTCCCGTAGGAGTCGGGCCCGTGTCTCAGTGCCCGTGTGGCCGGCCACCCTCTCAGGTCGGCTACCCGTCATAGCCTTGGTAGGCCATTACCCCACCAACTAGCTGATAGGACATGGACCAATCCTTAGGCGACAAAAGCCTTTAATCCCTAAACCACAGTTCAGAGATATTATGCGGGATTACCCCCAGTTTCCCAAGGCTATCCCACACCTAAGGGAATGTTATCCATGCATTACTCACCCGTGCGCCGCTATCTAGAAGGTGAGTTACCCCACCTCCTAGACCGCTCGACTTGCATGCCTAAGACACGCCGCCAGCGTTCACTCTGGGCCAGGATCAAACCCTCCATTATGAAAGGTTTATCCAAAAAAGATTTCTCGCACACTTAGACCCGCCGGCAGATGTATATCTACCATTATTTCTAGAGCAACCTACTTTTAGGTAATAATAATTATAACAACTCACACACCAATTTTCAAATTCAATTTAAATCAAAAAACAACTCACAATCTTCATTAGAGCAAAACTCACAACCAATAAGCAAAAATAATTATAACAACTCACACACCAATTTTCAAATTCAATTTTTTCTGTTGAAAAAAATCTTGTGTTTTAAACACCTAGTGTTTTAAACACCTAGTGTTTTAAACACTCAATTCTTGAACCCACTAAATTACTTACATTTTGTATTACCTAGGATACTTTTTGACAAAACCTTTTAAGAGTACAGAGATGCTACGCATCTCTGCGATAAGAATGGGCGGGTGGGCGGGGTACTTCATAGCACATCGTGCTTCATAGCACATCGTGCTTCATAGCACCTTGTGCTTCATAGCACTTTCTTATTTTAAATTAAGAAACAGGCAGTAGCCTGTTGAACTTTCCAACACAATCACTTAAATATTACAATTTTCTTTAGAAAATTAGAAAAACAAAAATTAAATATTGTTAGCTTGATGCTCCTCCTCTTTTATAATTAAATAAGTAATAAATAACTTTTGAGAGGAAAAACATGAAGGGAGTTATAGTATTTGCCATGAGGGAAATGATGATTGAGAAATTCGGAGAAAGGAAGTGGAAAGAATTACTAAAAAAAGCGGGAATTGACAAAAAATCTATAATATTACCAATATCAGATATTAGTGATCAGATTGTAATGAAAATCATTAATGCTTCTTGTGAACTCTTAAACATGCCTTTAAACCAATTAGCAGATACTTTTGGCGATTACTGGGTAAATGTATACACTCAAAAGGTATACCACCATTACTATGAAGATTGCAAGACAGCAAAAGAATTTTTGATTAAGCTGAATGAAATCCATTTTACTACCACAAGAACCACAAGTAACGCTAATCCACCAAAATTTGAATACGAATGGGAGGATGACAAAACTCTTATAATGCATTACAAATCTCCAAGGGGGTTAATTGATTTTGTAGTCGGGTTAGCTAAAGGAGTTGGAAAACTCTATAAGGAAGATCTAAAAGTAACAAAACTTGATAACGAAAGAGTAAAGATTGTTTTCCCTTACTAACTTTAAATGAACTTATCTATCAATTCATAAAACAAAAAACACTGATATATGCTTCCATTATTTAATTCTTCAGTGTACAATACCTACTTCCTTCCCGAAAGAAAAAGTGCTTACAGGGTTAATTTCGTTATATAATTGGGTGGGGATGTGGTGTTCACAGCACCTTGTGCTAAATAGCATCGTGTGCTTAATAGAATTTTCTTAATTTTTTGGTTAAGGGAGGCGTAGCCTCCCTTATAACTTTAGGGCGGGGGTGGGGAATTGCTTAAAGTAATGGTGCTAATTCTTAAAAATAAAGAAGCAAATCTAACTGAAACAGAAGCACACAATAGTCTGACACAGGTAGTAGCCTGTGACAGGTTTAACCTGTGAATTTTTGGACAAAATCCCGTTATTTTCATTTATGGAATCTTATTTATTATAATAATATAACAATTGAAGTTTAATCGATTTTTTAATAGATTTTAAATATTCGGAGGGTATTGTGAAAAACAACAAGGGGAACTCTAATAAAACTCCATTCTATCAGGGCGATAGTAGTAATCCTTTCATTATAGTTATAATACTTTCACTTGTAGCATTGGCAATATATTTCACATTCGCTGGTGGTGATGTAAAATTTACTCCTGAACTCAGCTATAGTGAATTCATTAAACTCGTAAAAGATAAAAAGGTCATAAAGGTTGTAATAGAGAATGGTAGTGTAATAAAGGGACAAGCATTATCTAAAGATAACACTGTCTTCTCTTTCAAGGTCAACATACCATACGCTGACTTTGAGCTCACGAAAACTCTTATAGACAATGGGGTTGAAATTTACGGTAAAGACACTAAAGGGATGGATGACTTTATTAACACCATTTTGTTCGTTGTACTCATAGTAGGCTCACTAATCTTTGTAATGTGGCTTATAGGTAAACAAGGTGGGGGCGGTGTAGACAACAATAAGATTTTTAGTTTCACCAAAAGCAGAGCGAGAGTTTATAAAGATCCACCAAAAAAAATCACATTCAATGATGTTGCAGGTGTAGATGAAGTCAAGGAAGAAGTAATGGAAATCGTTGATTTTCTAAAAGATCCCAGAAAATACATAAAAATGGGCGCTCGAATACCAAAAGGAATACTACTCGTTGGACCTCCAGGTACAGGCAAAACTTTGTTAGCAAAGGCAATAGCAGGTGAAGCTGGAGTACCATTTTTAAGCATGAGTGGATCAGAATTCGTTGAAATGTTTGTTGGTGTAGGTGCAAGTAGGGTCAGAGACCTTTTTGAACAGGCTAGGAGAAACGCACCATGCATAGTTTTTATAGATGAAATTGATGCAGTTGGTAGGTTTAGAGGCGCTGGTTTGGGCGGTGGGCACGACGAAAGAGAACAAACACTCAATCAACTACTCGCAGAAATGGACGGTTTTGATTCCCAAGAAGGTGTGATTATTATGGCAGCAACAAATAGGCCTGATATTCTAGACCCTGCTCTCCTCAGACCCGGAAGATTTGACAGACAGATAGTCGTTGATATACCAGATGTGAAGGCTAGGGAAGAAATTCTCAAAGTCCACATAAAGAAAATCCCCTTGAGCGATGACATTGATATTTCCGTAGTAGCAAAAGGAACTCCGGGCTTTACAGGCGCAGATATTGAAAACTTGGTAAACGAAGCGGCACTCATAGCCGCTAGAGAAAATAGCGATAAAGTCTACATGAAACACTTTGAAAAGGCAAGAGATAAAATATTAATGGGCCCCGAAAAGAAAGTTTTCGTTATAACACCTGAAGAGAAAACAATAACGGCATTTCATGAATCTGGACATGCTTTAGTCGCTCATCTCTTACCTTATGCTGATCCTGTGTACAAAGTCTCAATAATACCCAGAGGTAGAGCTTTAGGAGTTACCCAACAATTACCTGTGGACGATAGAAAATTTTATAGCAAAGAAATCCTATACCAAATGATAATGGGAATACTTGGTGGTAGAGCCGCTGAAGAGGTCATGTTTGGTCCTAAATTCATATCAAATGGAGCACAAAACGACATTGAAAAAGCTACAAAAATTGCAAGGGCTATGGTCTGCGAGTGGGGAATGAGTGAATTATTAGGTCCCATACAGTATGGAGAAAAAGAAGGACCTGTATTCCTAGCCAAAGATATCGCAGTAAGAAAGACATACAGCGAAAGAATGGCTGAAGTGATTGACAGCGAAATAAAGTCAATAATTAATCATTGTTATAACGAAACAATGAAAATAATAAAAGAGAACATAGATAAACTCAAAAAACTAGCATTCGAACTTATAAAGAAAGAAACTTTAACCTCAAAGGAAATAGAAGATATACTCGGAGAAAAACCAAAGAAAGAGAACTTCGTTTTAAACTCCATACCAGATCTTACAGATGTAATCAGTTTCTCCACCAATTAGCAAGTAAATTTTGAATGTGAGGCACACAAAATGAAAGTGCTTCAACCACATAAGATCCAGATAAATTTGGAATTATACAATGATGTAATTTATAATAGCGAAAAACATGGATACAAAAGGGAAAGCAATTAAAATACTAACATTTTCGTTATTCCCACTCATAATCTCATCAACGATAGTCTTAATTTTGGTACCACAAAGCATAAACACCAAAACCTTAACCCAAATACTCACCATAACATCTATCTCAATAATAACTTCATTTATATCCTCATTTCTCTACTACTTGTTGTTTAGAGAACAACAAAAAAGATATGAAAATATAATAGGTTTTATTGGTAGCCTATCATTTCTATTACTACCCATATACACAAAGGAAATAAATGTACTCGTAGTTGTAAGTATAGTATTTAATTCATTTTTTCTATTCTCCTCACTAGTATTCCTAATAAACATATCCACATTGAAATCACAAGAAATAGAAATCAAAGAATTCAAAAACTTCACGAAACAATTCATCTTCCTAAACCCCCAGATATACAGGTACATTCTCATAATCACTATAAACACATTGATGTACGAACTAAACAAAAACGAAATCATACCTATAAATACCTTAATTTCGCTTTTACTAATAATTTCGTTAGAAGAAATATCAAGGACTTTCGCAATATACAAAATAGAAAATAGACCCAACATCGGTAACGATAAACTTTTGAATCTCACTTTATCAAAGCACCATACACTAGCTGAAAAACTCTCAAACACTGAAAAATTCGTTGATGCCCTATCTTTGGAATTACAGCTAAACAAAACAAAACAAAATGAAATGAAAATTTCTCTAACAAAAATCTCAAACGATGTAATTCTTTTGGAAAAATCACTACTAGAGAGAAGGGAGAAAGTAGAACAAATTGAAATCTCACTCAACAACATAATAGGAGACCTTTCAACGGGAATACTCACAATAGAATACAGCATATCTAAACTGACAAATATCACAGATGATGCCAGAAACAAAATTGAAGGTGTCATAGACAACATATCTAAAGCGCTATCAAAGAAGGAAGAAACCCAAGATCAATTTTCAAAGATTATTCCCATATTTGAATCCCTCTCGGTAAAGATAGATTCTATATCAGATGTTCTTTCAAACATAGTAACAGTAGAATCAAAGATAACTAAAATAATATCAAGCATATCAGATGAAGTTGGATTACTCAGCGTTATAGCAACAAACACCGAAATAGAGGCATCAAAAACCTCAAAAAACAGTTCACTCCAAAGGATAACAGCAAACATAAATGAAACCGTAATGACAATAAAAGAACTAACTACAAAGATGACAAATCTACACCAAGAAATATCTCAATTTTTTGATTATCTATCACCAATATCAGACAGCATCATCAAGCACTCTGAAAGAATAAAAATCTCAATAACAAATCTGAATTCATCAACAAATAATATAAACAACATAATATCTAATGCTTCACAAGATTTAATAAGCGACTTGACTTATTTTGATGATATGAAAAACTCTATCTCATCAATATCCGAATCAATGTCAACTATAAGGGGATTACTAGAAAAAGCATCTGAAATTCTTGACCTCATATCAAGCTTTAAAAACACGATAAACGATATCTACAACACATTAGAGAAGATAAACTTTTCCCTTGAAGAAATAACAAAAACAGATAACCAAGAATAATTTTTTATGATGGTGCTTAATAGCACCGTGTGCTTAATAGTACCTTTTGCTTACATCACCTTATTTTTTATATCAAAGAGTGTGGAGAGATGAAACCTCTTGGAGGCAAAGCCTCTCTGCAACAAATAGGGCGGGTTAAGGTGCTTCACAATACTTCTTAAATAGGACCTACGAAGGTGTTAGAAGGTGAAACCTTCCAACGATAAAATGGGAGGGTGGGAAATTGCTTAAAGTGATGTACTAATTCTTAATAAAGAAGCAAGTCTAACTTGACAGGTTTAACCTGAAACAAGTTTGATCTGTTACAAAACCGAATCTTGAAACAGCCTCTCCGGAAATTGATAAATTAAAAAATTTAGTCAACCAAAAAACAAGAGGATTAATAATAGCATCCCCATCAAATCCTTGTGGCGTTGTGCTCCCTCAGAAATTAGTTGAAGAAATACTAGAAATAGGAATACCAACAATAATTGATGAAATATACCAAGGTATAGTATTTGATATACCAAAGAAGGAATCAAGCGCAATAAAATATTTTTCACCAGATAGAAACCTGATAATATCAAACGGTTTTTCAAAGTACTTCTCAATGCCAGGATGGCGAGTAGGCTGGTTAGTAATACCCAATAGGTACATACTACTGCTTCAAAAACTTCTTCAAAACACAGTAATATCCACTCCTACCCTATCACAGATGTTAGCTGAGGTATGTATGAAGGAATGCATAAACGAATTAGAAGGATATGTAGGAATATACAAGAAACGATTAGAAATAGCTACAAACTTCTTGAGCAGATTGGGGCTAGAATTAGGCTACAAAGTAAATGGTGCCTTATATATATATTTAGATTTAAGTAACTTCATAAATGATTCTTTTGAATTCTCAAAGAAAATGCTTGAAAAATACAGCGTAGCACTGCCCCCAGGCTTGGACTTTGGAAAAAATGAAACAAACAAGTTCATAAGAATATCACTTACAAATTCAGAAGGAAGCATAATGACAGGATTAGAGAGACTAATAAATACTTTGCATGATTAAAAATCATTTTTAGCCCTTCACAAGCAAGAATTTTTCTATATAGTTTGAAACAAAAAAGATTTCTTTTTTACAATAAAGCTGTGAACGAACATCCAAAAGTTTCAATAGTTATACCTTTACCTAAAATTGGTCACTTTGTGAGGGAAGCTATACCTCATTACGAAAAATTAGATTACCCTGATTTTGAAATAATAATTTTACCAGATGAAGATAAAGTAAGTTATGAAAAACTGTCTGATAAACTAGAGATAAGAATAGTACCTTCACCAGCAAGTGTCTCAAAGAAAAGGGATGTAGGGGCAGAAGTTTCAAAAGGTGATGTAATAGCATTCATAGATGATGATGCTTATCCTAGGCCTGATTGGCTTAAGAACGCTATAAAGATACTTCTCGGTAGTGAAGAAATAGGAGCAGTGGGAGGCCCAGCAATCACACCAGATAATGAACCATTCTGGGCAAAAATTTCTGGTAATGTTTTTTCTTCCTTTCTCATGAGCGGCAGCGCTAGAAAAAGGTTTGTCATAACCAACACCAAAGAACATGAAGACGATGATATCCATAGTGTTAACCTCATAATAAAAAAGGATGTGTACCTCAAAGTAGGGGGCTTTAGTGATATTTATCAGTACCATCCGGGTGAAGATACTCTTTTATGCCTAAAAATAAGGAAAGCAGGATACAAAATAATATTCAGCCCAAATGTTGTTGTATACCATCACAGGAGATCCTTATTTTGGGACCATTTTAAACAAATAAGGAATTACGCAACACATAGGGGATTTTTCATAAAGAAGTTTCCCGAGAATTCTTTAAGAATACAGTATTTCCTACCATCCATATTTTTGCTAGGTTTAATTGGCGGAGGTATACTATCATTTTTTTCAAGTCTTATTCTAAAGTTATACTTAGGCGTTTTAGGATTTTACTTTTTCCTTGCTCTTATTCCATCACTAAAGCCAAATTTGATTGAAACTCTTTTAACAACTGTAGGAATATTTTTATCACATATTACATACGGCTATTACTTCATAAAAGGGCTTTTAATGAGTGAAAAAGTAATCACATCTAAAGATGTGAAAAAGAAAAATATCTTCTCACAGAAGAGGTTCAAGTACTAGCTATGAAACCATTCATATCTGTTTGCCTTCCTACATACAACAATGAATTAACAATAGAAAGGTGCTTATAGACGATTTTTTCTCAGTCGTACGGAGAAGATAATTACGAAGTGATAATAATAGATGGCGGCTCAATCGATAGAACAGTTGAAATATGCAAAAAATTTAAAACAAAAATATTACCTAACACTTATAAAATTGAAGAAAAAGGAAGAGTTATCGGAATAGAAAATTCCAAAGGCGATATAATTGCATTTATAGATGCAGATAATTTTTTGGTTGATAAGGATTTTTTGAAAAGCTAGTTTCCCCTCTTGTTGAGTTTAGCGATGTTGCCATTTCTCAACCAAGATATTACACCTACGAAAAGAATGATGACATATTCACAAAATATTTAGGGCTGATTTCGGGCGATGACCCTGTAGCTATTTACCTAGGAATGTACGAAAGGTATAATTACATCCGTGGTAAGTGGACAGACTCACCGATAGAAATAGTACACGAAAAAGAAGGTGTAGAGATTGTAAAATTCCTAGACTTAAGCAAAATGCCTCCTATAGGCTCAAATGGTGCCTTTTTCAGAAAAGATATTCTCCTCTCCATTAAGTACGACCCATTCATACACACAGATGTGTGCTATAGGATTCTTCAAAAAGGATACCTATTTGCAATAGTTGATACAGAAATGATTCACAAGCAAGATGGAAAATTTTCAACATTTATAAAAAAGAAAAACAGAAGACTAAACAGAAATTATGAAGAACTCGGTAGAGAATTCTATCAGAAGGTAGAAACTAAAAAATTAATTTCCCTAATCTTGAAGTGTATTTTTTTCTTACCATTAGTTTTTGATGCAATTGTAGGTTTTATAAAGAAACCTTCTTTGGTTTGGTTCCTTCACCCTTTAGTTACTGAGCTAACCTTTATAAACGCAGTATTTCAAAGTATTAAGAAACTTTTAAAAGGCCAAGAAATAACACATATCAGCAAAAATAGTTAATCCTTCTCATGTATTATAACTTTTTCGCCCTTCTCATTTATTATGACATGAGTAACACTGGCACCGGGCTTATTTTTCTTAGGAGTTTCTTTTACATGGACTATACATCCTGCAAATGTAAACAACATCAGTAATAGAGTAAATAACGAAATTATCCTTTTCATATCCCTACCTCCTTAATATTATGATATACCAAGATAAGTAAGACTTTCAATTAAGGATGCTATTTAGCACCCCACCTACCTTAAAGTTATAAGGGAGGCTACGCCTCCCTTAACCTAAATAAATTAAGAAAGTGCTATGAAGCACACCTACACTATTTGTTATAGAGAATTTTTGCTCCTCTACACTCTTTCAAGAATGTTTGAATAAAAATGTGCTTTAGGACAATTCATGAATCGCCCCAACGAAAGAGAAAATAAAAAACGAATCTTAATCGTAATTACAGATTAAAACCTTTTTGTGTAGTAAGTCGTTGGATTGACTACAATTTAAAAGATTATTTAGCCTCCCGAAGGGAAATCAAAATGGGTATTGTTGTAAAAAAAACAACACACTAACTTTCCAAAAATTTTTCTATTTCTTCCTTTTCATCTTCTCTAAAGAAGTCTACAAAACCTTTTTCATACATTTCTTTCATAATTCTTCTCATCTGCAATTTACTTACTACGCTTTCATCAATAATCTGTGCTACCTTTTTCATACCCTTACTCATAGAGTATTTGGTTAAATCTTCAAAAACTCCAGCAACTTCAGGACTAGCAGGTTTATAACCTCGCATATCGTTTATTACACAAAAAGGCTTACCACCAAATGAATCTACAGCTTTGCGCCATTCTTCCGCATATTTAAGCGCTTCCTCTTTGTCAATATGACCACTCAAAACACCAGTAATTCTATTTTTTGACCTATCCACTTCAACCTTAAACATCTTACACCTCCTTTTTCGGATTTTAAACTTTGTTTTTTTTTGCAAGTTTTATAAAATTGATTAACGAAAACAATTTTATTGAAAATTGTAAGAAAAAAAGAGGAAATATATGAGTTTTGAAAAAACGATAGCTTGTATAGGTGCAGGTTATGTAGGTGGACCTACAATGGCTGTAATAGCCTACAAATGTCCTCAATACAAAGTAATAGTTGTTGATATAGATGAGGAGAGAATAAAGAGATGGAATTCTGACAATCTTCCTGTTTATGAACCGGGTCTTGATGAGATAGTTAAAGAAGTAAGAGGTAAAAACCTCTTTTTTACAACAGATCTTGAATCAGCAATAAAGGAGGCGGGGATAATATTCATCAGTGTAAATACTCCAACCAAGGAGTATGGCGTAGGCAAAGGAATGGCTTCTGATTTAAGATATCTTGAAAAATCAGCAAGAGATATAATGAAATATGCAAATGGTGACAAAATAATAGTTGAGAAGAGTACAGTACCGGTAAGAGCCGCAGAAGCAATAAATAAGGTTCTTTCAACATCAGAGAAATATCACTATGAAGTCATATCAAATCCTGAATTCTTGGCGGAGGGGACAGCAATAAATGATTTACTTACCCCCAATAGAGTGCTAATAGGTTCTAGAGAAACACCTGAAGGAATAAAGGCAAGAGAGGAAATAGTAAAAATATATGAAAATTGGGTACCTAAAGAAAAAATCATAACCTCAAATGTTTGGAGTAGTGAGTTATCAAAACTAGCAGCAAATGCATTTTTAGCACAGAGAATATCTTCTATAAACTCCCTAGCACCTTTATGCGAAATTGCCGGAGCAGATATAGAAGAAGTTTCAAAAAACATAGGACTAGATAGCAGGATAGGTAATAAATTCCTCAAGGCAAGTATAGGATTCGGTGGTTCTTGCTTTAAGAAGGACATTCTAAACCTCGTATATATATGTAAAACATACGGATTAGAAGAAACAGCTGATTACTGGATGAAAGTCATAGAAATAAATGAATACCAAAAAACTAGATTTGTTTATAACATGATAAAAGAAATGTCCAATACATTAGCAGACAAGAAAATAGCGGTATTCGGTTTTGCATTTAAGGCAAACACAAATGATACAAGAGAAAGTGCAGCTATAACAGTAGTCAAAAAATTACTAGAGGAAAAAGCAATTGTTAGCATAGTTGATCCTAAAGCACTAGAAAATGCCAAGAAGGACCTTAAAGATGTTAAAGGTATAGTATTTTACATGGAAGATCCCTATGAAGCTGTAAAGGATGCTGATGCAATAGCAATCATGACAGAATGGGAAATATTTAAGAATCTAGATTACGATAAGATATACAAAATGATGAGAAAGCCCGCGTTCATATTTGATGGAAGAAATATTCTCGATCACAACAGCCTTTTCAGAATGGGATTCAATGTCTACCCAATAGGTAAAAGGCCATTGACACACTTTGAAAGAGTTTAGTTAAAGCACCTTAATAACACCAATAGAGATATCATCTCCATATTCAGATTTCTTAAAACTAAATTCATCTACCTTCCTAAGCAAGTGATCAATGATCTCTTTTGAAGTTAAATGTTTATTCTCAACAATGGTTTCTATAATTCTTTGTTCACCGAAAAGTTCGTTGTTATCATTAATACTCTCAGAAATGCCATCAGAGTAAACAACTATCATATCTCCTCTTTGTAAATTAGTCTCACCAAACTGATAATTAGTTGTATTAAAAATCCCAACAGGTAAACCTTTTGTATACAAATTGATAACCTTATCTCCCCTAACCAAAAATTGCTGACCATGCCCGGCATTCGAAAATGCCAAACTCATTCTCCCCATGTCAATAATACCTATAAAAACAGTAGCAAACATACTGCTCTCAGAAGATTCACAAAGTACCAAATTAGAAAGATCCAATATCCTCTTCGGGTTCTTAAACTCGTAAGAAAAAGCCTTTATTATAGATTTAGAGGCAGCCATAAATATTGAGGCAGGTAACCCCTTACCAGATACATCACCCAAGAAGAAACAAATCTCATTTTCACTCAATTTATAAACATCATAAAAATCACCACCCACAACATAGTGAGGTAACAAGGCAAAGTGTACATCAAGCAAATTAGTAAAATTAAAAGACTTTGGTATCAAATCCATCTGGATTTGTCTAGTTATTTCTAGTTCTCTATTCCAAGCCTCCATCTGAATCCTATCTTCATACATTCTAACACTATCATAAGCAAAACCAACTTGATTTGAAACAACTTCCAAAAACCCTATGTCATCTTGCTCTATTTTCAAGCCTTCTTTAAATTCTGTTATGTTAATGACACCAACAATTTTCCCTTGACTTTTGATAGGAAAAGAAATAAAAGATTTACTTTTGTATCTGAGTCTTTTGTTCCTACCAAACCTACCATCAGTATCCATATCTTTCACAAAAATATAATACCCATTACTAAAAACAAATGCAGATGGTCTAGAAATATCATTCACATCAACCCTCACACTACCTACAATACTATCATCAATCCCTATACATGCCTCTATATAAAGGGACCTCGTAGATTCGTCAAACAGCATTATTGAAATCCTATCGGCACCGGAAATCTCAGATAACACAGAGACAATTTTCTTAAAAAGATTTTTCCTGTCAGGTATTGAAGATATGGTATAGTTACTGATATCATATAAGTATGCCAATTCCCTTGCTTTTTGGTCTAAATCTTTTATCAAAGATGCATTATTTATTGCAATTGCTGCTTGCTCAGCAAAGATACTAAGTATCTCTAAATCATCCTCAACAAAATCTCTACCATCAACTTTATTAACAACTTCTATAACTCCAATGACAATTCCTCCCTTAACAAGAGGAACTCCCAGAAGTTTCTTGGTCTTCATTCCACTAACTTTGTCAACATCACCAAAAAACCTTGGATCATTTTCTGTATCATTAGAGATGACAGGAGTGTTATTAGTGAAAATATAACCAGCAATACCCTTGTTAGATGGGATTTTTAATCCCTCTAACTTACCCTTACTTTCACCTACAACTATCTCAAATGTGAGAAACTTACCTGTATCATCGGACAAAAGAAGAGAACCACCCTCAGTATTAATAAGATCTATAGCAGAAAAAAGAATAGCAGATATTACCTCTCTAAAATTACTAGAAGCATTTATCTTTTTGTTTATCTCTAGTATCTTCTGAAGTTTTTCACTATGGGTTTTTGTCTTCGTTTCCTTGTTCTGATTCATATTTCTTTAACTCTTCTCTCAAAGCTTTCTCCAAAGATGAAAATAACTCTTTATTCCTTTCACCTGTCTGTATCAAAGAACTGTGAGCCTCTATTAACAACTTAAGCTCTACAATATCCTTCTGAATGTTTGCCTGTACATCCTTGTACTTACCAATAACATGGACATCTATGTTAGTTATCTTGAGTATATCAGTTAAATCCATACTAGAAAGTATCTCCAAAACCTTGGTAGAAGGATTAAGTATATAAAGTTCACCCTTACCAGATTTGGAAATTTTCTTATCAAACATCACAATCAATCCTATAAAAGAGCTATCAAGATGAGTAGTTTCGGAGAGATCAAAATACAAATTCAATTTGGTGTACTCAGATATAAGCTTTTCCAAATCCTCTTTAAGGTCCCTACAATATTCAACAATTCCCTTACCTACAACTTTTACAAGGATGCCATCAGAAACAAAATATATAGATATACTTGAGACACTAGTCATAAAATTTACAGAAGATATTATTTAGAATTTAATATTAAAATGCAAAAAAAATCAACTAAACATAATTCTGTTGAAAAAATCTGTGTGCTTCATAGCACTTTCTTAATTAAGAGATTAAAAACACTTCTTATTAATATACTCCGGAGAGTGAAGAGAGGTGAAACCTCTCTACATTAAATAGGGTGGGAGGGTGGGAATTGCTAAAATTGATTTCTTACGAAAGAAATAAAGGCAGGCCTAGCCTGACAGGTTTAATCTGAGGCAATAGCCTGATGCAGGCAATAGCCTGTTTTTCAACAAAATCATTAAATTCTTACCTTGATAACTTTCAAGACGATGAGAATAGGGATTTATAAGGTTATTTTGAGAGCAAATTGTTTAGGTATTTTCAATAATTTCTAAAAAATTAAAAAATTTTTCTATATTAACGAACTTATATGAGGGGCCAGGATGGCAATACTTTCAAGTTTTCACAACATTGAGGTTGGTAGGAAAAGCCTTTTAGCACATTCAGATGCTTTAAAAACTACAGGACACAACATTTCAAATCTAAACAATGAAGAATATTCTAGACAAGAAGTTCACTTAAAAGACTTCCATCCTATCTATGATCCATCGTGGGACAGGGAAGCAACACCGGGACAAATCGGTACAGGTGTTGTCGTTGAGGACATTGTTAGAGCTAGGGACACCTTTATAGATGATAGAATAATGACAGAAAGTGGTAATCTTGGTTTTTGGAGTGCAAGGAAAAATTTCCTCTATCAACTCCAGCTAATTTATAACGAACCTGAAGGACCTAATGTAAGGACAATGCTTGATGAATATTGGAATGCATTACAAAAGGTTTCAAACGACCCAACTGAGATGTCTAGTAGGGTTGTTTTAGTTGAAAAAGCTAAAGCTCTATCTAGTCAAATAAAACATGATTACTTAGCCATTTCACAACTCAGAGACCAAGCAAACGAACTCATAAAACAAAAAGTAAACGAAGTCAATGGCTATATAAAAGAAATAGCACATCTAAACAATCAGATACAAAAACTTGAAGCACTCGGTGATAACCCCAATGACTTATACGATAGAAGAGATGCTTTAGTAGAAAAACTTTCAAAAATAATGAATATAACAGTAGGCAGAAGTGACAAGGACGAATTTATAGTAAAGGTAGGTAGTGAAGTACTTGTACAAGGTAGTTTCTATCACGAACTCATCGGTATCCCAAACAGCAAAAATAAAGGTTTCGTGGATATTTATATTGGCTCTACCGATAGGAAATTACAAATCTCCGATGGTGAACTATTAGGACTTATTTATGCCAGAGATGTTGACTTACTCACTGACATTAAAAGATTGAACTCCTTAACCATAAATTTGATTGAATCAACAAATGAGATTCACAGAGACGGATTTGGGCTAAATGGCGTTACGGGACTAGACTTTTGGGTAAAGAAGACCATAACACCTGACCTTAAAGGCAATTATGACTACAATCAAGATGGAATCTTTGAAAAAACGGCAATTTTCAAAATTTCAGGTACCGAAAAGCTGACAGAAGACATGTTTATAAACTCTAGTGGCACCATAAACCTTGGACCTAACTACTCCGGCGGGCCCGATGTAATCATTAAGTACAACGAAAATGATACTGTCAAAGATATTATAAATAGAATTAATAATTCAGGTGCAAATATTGTTGCTTACCTAAATCACAGAGGAGAACTAACACTCAAGGCTAAGGCATCTGAGGACTCAAATTATCCCGACTTCGTCATAAGACACATAAGTGATACAGGTAATTTTTTAGTTGGTTTTGCTGGTATACTCAATAATTCCGGTGAAGTTAATGCCTTTGATTGGAATAATGTTGAGGGGCTTGCTCAAATAAGAGGGGGCACTGTAAACTACTCTGTTGCACCATTTGATGATCCTGCTTCATGGATAGATGTTAATCCTCTCATAGAAAAAGATCCTAGACTTATAGCAGCGGCTAGCGGAAAGGACTTGAATGGAGATAGAATACCCGATACTAGTAATGGCGTAGGTGATAACTCAAACATTTTACTCATTGCAGGACTCAGAGACAAAAAGGTCATGATTGAAAATGACTCTACATTCCTTGAATACCTTAAATTCATGGTTGGGGATGTTGGTACCAGGGGAAATAACTCTGATGTTGCAATGAAAAAACAGGAGCTAGTCATCGAGAACCTCAAGAAATTAAGGGAAGCTGTCTCAGGCGTTAATCTCGACGAAGAACTCACAAAACTCATCTCTTACCAAAGAGCTTATGAAGCATCAGCAAGATTCATAACCTATATTGATTCGATGCTTGATACAATAGTCAATAGAATGGGAACTGTTAGATAATTGTATAGGTTAAAAGTCACTCCACCACAGAGAAAAAGTACAAACTAATGCGAAATTACACACTTACTCCTTGAGTGCTCTCAAATCGTTATTTCACAAAATTATCTGAAGAGTAAATTGTTATTTCATCCACCATAATAAATTTAAATAACATTAATTCCGTTGAAAAAATCTGTGCTAAATAGACCTTGTGCTAAATAGCATTTGTGTTTTAAGCACCTAATTGAAAAGGTGCTATAAGCACCTTTTAGTAGCCCCACCCACCCTATCTGTCGTTGGGATACACCGTATCAAAGATACACCGTAGCAAAGATACCTCGCATCAAAGATGCTCCGTATCTCAGTCCCTTGCATGTTTTAGATTAAAACTTTTTTGTGTAGTAAATTGTTGGATTGACCATAAAAACCTAATTTTTGAACCTAATAAATTACTCACATTTTTCAGTGTTTAGGATACTTTTTTAGTAAAATCACTTAAGAGTGTAGAGAAGCTTCGCTTCTCTACAATAAGAATGGGCGGGCGGGTGGGATGCTTCATAGCACCGCGTGTCTTAAGCACTTAATTGAAAGTGCGCTGTAAGCACCTTTTAGTAGCCCCACCCACCCTAATTAGTTGAAGAGAGGCTCTGCCTCCAAGAGGCTTTGCCTC
>Ga0123519_10002173_pt1 | contig 33328 bp, 29 predicted proteins | sample YelNatPaOPRAMG02_FD_87396 | JGI IMG/M metagenome (GOLD analysis project Ga0123519, IMG submission 87396) | Hot spring microbial communities from Yellowstone National Park - Yellowstone National Park OP-RAMG-02 (version 2) | ecosystem: Environmental > Aquatic > Thermal springs > Hot (42-90C) ... | reverse complement strand
GCCGGGGCGCTAGCGCTGCCGCGGCCTGGCCTCCCGCGTCGGGCTGCCGGCCATCCTGACAGGAGCAAGCCGTGCCAAAGCGATTGACCGTTGTTCCGGAGCGCTGCTCCGGATGCCGCATCTGCGAGTCGGTGTGCGCTCTCCAGCACTTCGGCGTCAACAACCCCAAGAAATCTGCCATCCGGGTCATCGCGCTCTATCCCCACCCCGTCATCCGGATGCCGGTGGTCTGCCGGCAATGTGCCCAGCCGAAGTGCCGGGAGAACTGCCCCACAGATGCAATCACCACCGAGAACGGCGTGGTGAAGATCGACCCGGATCGCTGCATATCCTGTCGCCAGTGCGTCATCTCGTGCCCGTTTGGCGCCATCTTTTTCCATGATGATATCGCGGTGCCATTCAAGTGCGACCTGTGCGGCGGCCACCCGCAGTGCGTTCAGCACTGCCCGAAGGGCGCGCTTCAGTTCGTGCCCGATCACGGGCTGGGCGAGGCGAACCGGCTGGCCTCTGTTCTGCGCTACGCACACATGAGTGAGGTTGAGTATGTCGAGAAAGGCGAGCGGAAGAAGCTCCGCTATGCGGAGATCGGTCGGGAGCAGCAGCGGGCCGCGCAAGAAGGCTGAACCCTCCCCGCCTGTCCAGGGCGGCTACTACTTCCGGATCCTCTGGGTCGACCTCACCCGCGGGGAAAGCTGTGTGGTGCCCTTTAGCGAGCGGTTCGCGCTCAAGTACGTCGGCGGTCGCGGCTTCGGCGCGAAGCTCCTTTTCGACCAGTTGCCGAGGATCGCCGATCCGCTCGGCCCGGAGAACATCCTGGTGGTGGCTCCCGGTCCGTTGACAGGCCTCTACCTCCCGGGCGCGGCGAAGACCGCCTTCGCCAGTCTCTCGCCCCTCACGGGCTATTATGGCGACAGCAACATGGGGGGCAACTTCGGCACGGAGCTGAGGCAGGCCGGTTACGACGCGCTCGTCATCGTGGGGCGCGCGGAGAAGCTCAGCTTCCTGTGGATTGACGGAGACGAGGTGCAGATCGTCCCCGCCGCCCACCTCGCCGGGAAGGGGGCGTTGGAGGCGGAGGGCCTCATCCGGGAGGCGCTACAGAGCCAAGAGGTGCGGATTGCTGCGATCGGGCCGGCGGGCGAGAACCTCGTGCGCTTCGCCACCATCAACTGCGACTGGAGCCGAAACGCGGGCCGCTGCGGGATGGGCGCTGTGCTTGGCTCCAAGAACCTGAAGGCGATCGCCGTGCGCGGCGGCCGGGACCTGCCCGTTGCCGACGTGGCGGCGCTGCGGTTGCTGACCGACCGCTCGATGCGCGAGCTGATGGCACACCCGCTCTTCGAGTTCTGGCAGCAGCAGGGCCTGATGTCCGTCGTTGACTACGTGAACAGCGCGGGCGTCCTGCCGACCCGGAACTACCGCGAGAACGTGTTTGACCAGGCGGCGCAGATCGATGGCTTCCGCATGGAGCAGGAGTATAAGATCGGTGACACGGCCTGCTTCGGATGCCCGATGTGCTGCGGCAACATCTGCCTGGTGAAGAATGGAAAGTACAAGGGCACCATCACCGAGGGTCCCGAGTACGAGACCGCGTGCATGCTGGGGTCAAACCTCGGGGTAGGAGACTTCGCCGCCATCCTGAAGGGGAACCAGCTCTGCGATGAGCTCGGCATAGACACAATCTCCAGTGGCAACCTCATCGGCGCCCTGATCGAGGCCGTCCAGACCGGCCTGCTCGGCGCCGACGAGGTGGACGGCCTCCCGCTCGACTGGGGCGCGGACGACCAGATCACCGCGCTGCTGGAGAAGATCGCCCGCCGGGAGGGCGTGGGGGACATCATCGCGGGCGGCTCCCGCGCCGTGATCGAGCGCTGGCCGCAGCTCGCGCCGCTGATCGTCCAGGTGAAGGGCATGGAACAGTCAGCCTACGACGGCCGCGCCACCATTTCGATGGCCCTTGCCTACGGCACGTGCGATGTCGGCGCTCATCATAACCGCGCGTGGACCGTTGGCAAGGAGCTGGAGGCTGGCGGGCGCTGGACGGCCGAGGACCGGGTCGACCTGGTCATCTATCACCAGACGATCCGGCCGCTGTTCGACATGCTCGGGGTCTGCCGACTGCCGTGGATCGAGCTGGGGTTCGACGAGAACCGCTATGCGGAGTTCTACAGCGTCGTCACGGGGGTGCCGCACACGCTGGGAGACCTACTCGACCGCTCTCGCGCGATCTGGGACCTCACCCGCCTGGTCAGCACCTCGCGCGGCGTCAGCCGAAAGGATGACTATCCGGCCCCACGAATGATGGAGCGGCCGGTCGAGAAAGGCCCCTACGCCGGCCGGGTGGTGAACCGGGCGGAGTACGATGAGCTTCTCGACCTCTACTACCGCAAGCGCGGCTGGAGCGCGGACGGCATCCCGCCTGCGGCGCGAGCCCGGGAGTTCGGGGATCCTCTTGGCTGACGCGCGCTGCCGCGGCGCGGGAAGCCCGCGGCACTGACACTGCCATGACCACCGGGCACGAGCGGGGAACGCAACGACGGCGCCAGAGGTGGACGCTCGACAGCCCATACGCGTTTCTCGCGCCCGCGCTGCTCGTCTTCTGCACCTTCGCCATCTATCCGATTCTGCGTTCCCTCTACCTGAGCTTCTTCCACTACGAGTTCCTCCGCCCGGAGCAGATGCACTGGGTCGGCCTCGCGAACTACCGCGAGATCCTGGCCGACGAACGCGTCACCGGCTGGCCCGGCCTCGTGTTCCCGAAGGGCCCGCTGACCGTCTGGCAGATCATGCTCTACCCGGTTCTCGTGCCCTGGCTCACGGTGAACACGCCGGGCGGCGCGTTCTGGAACACGATTCGGTTCACCCTGATGTACGTCCCCGCGACCATCGTGCTGCCGCTGTTTGCGGCGCTGCTGGTGGATCGGGCCGGCCGGGCCGCGGGCCTTTTCCGCACGCTGAACTTCCTGCCCGTGGTCGTTTCGGTCGCCGTTGTCTCGATTATCTGGATGTGGATCTACCACCCGGAGTACGGGGTGGTGAACACGCTGCTGCGCGGCGCGTTTGGTGGGTCGGCCGGCTACACGTGGCTGTCCGATGCGCGGCTGGCGATGCCCGCGATCGCTGCCATGGCCGTGTGGCACGGCCTTGGCCTCAACATGCTGCTGTACCTGGTGGGCCTTCAGCGCATTCCGCCAGAGCTGACCGAGGCGGCCCGCGTCGATGGCGCCACCGGTTGGCAGGCGCTGCGGGCGGTGACGATTCCCCTGCTTCGGCCGACCATCTTCCTGGTCGGGCTGCTCGCGCTGATCGGGGCCCTCAAGGTTTTCGGGCAGATGTTCATCATGACCCAGGGCGGCCCCGGCGACTCCACCCTCACCATGGTGCTGTATCTCTACAACGTCGCCTTCCGCTACGGGCGATTTCGCTTCGGGTATGCCTCCGCGCTCGCCTGGGCGCTCGCCGCCTTCATCTTCCTCGTGACGCTGGTCGCGTTTCGGCTGTCGAAGGAGCGGGAGTGATGGCCTTGGCGAGCATAGACCGGGCGAGACGCATCGGAAACAGCGTTGTCCTCTACGTCACACTCGCCGCCATCAGCGTCGTGAGCGTGCTGCCTTTCCTGTGGATCATCCTCTCTTCGTTCAAGCCCCACGACGAGCTGTACAGCAAGCAGCTCACGTTCCTGCCGCACCACTACACGCTCGAAAACTACACCAAGATGTTCGAGCGGATGGCGGGCTTCGGCTACTACTACCGCAATAGCATCCTGGTGTCCTTCGGCACGGTGATCCTCACGCTATTCACGGGAAGTCTGGCCGCCTATGCGCTCTCCCGGTTCCGGTTCCGCGGCGCGAACGCCATCTTCCTTGTGTTTCTGGGAACCATCATGGTGCCGGGCGAGGTCGGGCTGATTGGCCAGTACGAGTTGCTGAGCGCGTACGGGCTGCTGAACACCCTCACCGGCCTGACTCTGAGCTACACGGCGTTCAACCTCGCGCTCACGATCTTCATCATGCGCAACGTCTTCGCGGCGGTGCCCCAGGAGATGCTGGACGCTGCCCGCGTCGACGGCTGCAGTTGGTGGGAGAGCTTCTGGCAGATCATGGTGCCCATGGGTGCCAGCGGCCTGGCCGCGGCCGGCACCCTGGTGTTCCTGAATGCCTGGAACGAGTTCATCTTCGCGCTCACGATGAATGACTGGACCGACGAGGCGCGGACGCTCACCGTGGGCATCCAGCTCTTGCAGGGCCAGTGGCAGCACTGGGACTACGGCGTGCTGTTCTCGTCGGTCATGCTGTCGTTCCTGCCGGTGATCGTGCTCTTCCTGTTGCTCCAGCGGACCTTCATGCGGGGCCTGACGGCGGGGGCGATCAAGGGATAGGCGATGCACAAGTGGGTTTCCCTGGGCCTGGTGGGCCTGGCACTGTTGGGCTTCGCAGCCGAGCGGCGCCTCAATGTCTACACGCCGCGGCAGGGCGGCGTCACCAAGGTCCGACTTCTGGTCTCCTCGTGGCAGTTCTCGGAGTTCCAGGACCCGGACCACGACCTGGAGCGCGTCGTCAGCGACTTCGAGAGGCGCCATCCGGACATCGACATCGACCTGCGCATTATGCCCGAGTCCAACGAGATCACGCTCATGCTCCCTTGGCGGGTGGGCATGACCCCGTTCGATCTGCTGCTCACGACCCACAACATGAGCATCACCCAGTACGTGGAGGGCGGCTTCCTCACCCCGCTCGAGCAGGAGCTCGCGCCGGAGTTGGCCGACGGCCTCCTCGACGAGTTCCTGCCCGGCTATCTCCAGTACTGCCAGCTCACCGACCCGCGCACCGGCGAGCGGCACCTGTACGGCCTCCCCTACCTCGGCGAGATCCAGGCCCTCAACTACCGGAAGGACATCCTCGCCCAGCGCGGCATCGCGGAGAGGGAACTGCCGGAAACGTGGCAGGATTTCGAGCGCCTCTCGGCTCGCCTGCGCGACCCGGCGCAGAAGCAGTACGGCATGACGTTCGACCTGTCGACGAGCTTCTTCGCCCAGAATGTCTACGTGCCAATCCTTCGCTCGTTCGCCGGGGACGTCGAGGACGAACAGGGCCGGCTCGATGTGAGCAGCCCGCAGGCGGCCCAGACGTTTCGCCTGGTCAAGCGGTGGTATAAGGAGGGGCTGATGCCTGCTGGCGCGCTGACCCCCTACCAGGCCGCCGATGACTTCCGCGCTGGCATTGCCGTGCTGTTCCCGAACTGGCAGTCGCGCGGCTTCTGGGCCATCAAGGGCATGCAGGACGGGGCGCAGCGCATCGGCATAGGGCCCTGCCCGGGCAGCAGGGAGGTGGGCTCCCTTGTGGCGCATTATATAGGCGTCATCCCGAAGGCCTCCCCGGTGCCCAGGGAGGCCGCCCGCGTGCTTCTGGAGGCGATCTGCTTCGATCTTCAGCCGGGCATCGCCAAGGCCGGAAAGATGTCCACGATCAAGTGGATCTATGACCGCCAGGATCCGCACCGCGCATCGCGGCCGGCGGCCGCTCGCATCCAGGCGCTGCGCGATCTCGTCGACCCGAGGTACCGTGTGCCGGAATGGATGATGACGCTGCGACCGACCGTCGACCTGGGCTACTGCGTGCCCGACCCGATCCGGTGGACCCGGGTGTCGGACATCCTGGGCATCGAGTTCCAGAAGTACCTAAGCGAGAACATCTCAGCCGAGGAAGCGCTCGCCCGGGCGAAGCGACAGATCGACAAGCTCTACCAATAGGGGCGGGCGCTCCACATGGAGGAACGATGAGCCAATCGCGAAAAGTCGCCTTTGCAATCGCCGCGCATCCCGACGACATCGAGTTCATGATGGCCGGCACGCTGCTTTTGTTGGGGCGGGCCGGCTACCGCCTTCACTACATGAACATCGCCAACGGCTCGTGCGGAACGGCAACGCAGCCAAAAGCGGAGATCATCGAGACAAGGCGTCGCGAGGCCGAGTCCGCGGCTAGGTTGCTCGGCGCGACGTTCCATCCGCCGTTCGTGGACGACATCGACATCTTCTACGAGAAGGCGCTGCTCGCCCGCGTGGCGGCCGTCGTGCGGGAGGTCAACCCCACGCTGATGCTGGTGCCCTCCCCGCAGGACTACATGGAGGATCACGTGAACGCCGGACGGCTCGCGGTGACGGCCGCGTTCTGCCGCGGCATGCCCAACTTCCCGACGGATCCGCCAACAAGGCCCGTCGCGGGCCGGGTCACCGTCTACCACGCCATGCCCGCCGGCCTCGACGATCCGCTGCGGCGCCGCATCGTGCCGGAGTACTATGTGAACACCGAATCTGTCCTCGCGCAGAAGCGGGAGGCGCTCGCCCAGCACCGCAGCCAGAAAGAGTGGCTCGACGTCAGCCAGGGGATGGATGCCTACCTTACGACGATGGAGGCCCTCTCGGCCGAGGTCGGCCGGATGTCAGGGCGCTTCAGGCATGCGGAGGGCTGGCGGCGCCACAGCCACCTGGGCTTCTGCGGCGAGGAGGATGACCCGCTGGTCGATGCCCTGGGTGATCTCGTCGCCATCAACCAGGACTACAGACGCTCGCTCGGCCAGGCGGCCGGGTGACAGATACGAGGGAGGATAGAATGAGCAGGCCCAAGAGCATCGTTGCGCCGGAGTGGTGGGACTACACGACGCTCGACCGCGAGCTTCTGGAGGACGCCGCCAACCTCACCGAGCAGGACCTTGCCGGGCTCGGTCGTCCCGGGTTCGAGATTCGCTTCTACGACACGCTTGAGAGCTTCTACCTGGCCGAGGCCCTGGAGTACATCGAGGCGTGGTCGCAAGCCACGGCAGACCGGCCGGCTGGCATCTGCGGGCCGATCGGGCCGACCGAGCAGCTTCCGCTGGTCGCCCAGCTCGTGAACGCGTTGAGGCCCGACCTCCGCCATGCTCACTTCTGGGCCATGGACGAGTGGGTCATCGACGGGAAGGAGGTCCCGCTCGATCATCCCCTGTCTTTCGAGCGGGCCGACCGCGAACTGTGCTTCAACCGCATCGACCCCGAGCTGCGGATGCCAGAGGAGAACTTGCACTTTCCAAAGGCCGGCAACCTGCGCGAGTACTCGGCCAGCTACGACCGGGTGCGCTGTGTGGTGATGCAGGGCGGGCAGGGCGAGGTCAAGCACTGGGCCTTCAACGACCCGCCCAGGCGCGAGGCGCCCCATGTGGACGAGCCGCCGGCGCCGGAGGAGTACCTGAAGCTTCCCGCCCGCATCGTGGACCTGCACCCGATGACGATCATCCAGAACGCTCGCACCTCGGGCGGTGGGCGTGTGTCCGACGTCCCGACCCAGGCCCTCACAGTCGGGCCCGTCGAGACCTTCAAGGCGGAACGCGTCTCCATCTGGCATGCCGGGAGGCACGACAACCCCTTCGGGCTGCGCCTCACCACTCTGATGATCTCGAAGAAGATCGCCGACTCGTCGGTGCCGATGTCGCTGCTCGCCCTGCATCCGAACGTCCGCTTCAGCTTCTACCGGCCCGGGATCGGGACGTGCGCGGCGGAGATGCACTGACGAGCTTCGCGCGCCGCTGAAGGAGTTGCCTCCCGGCCCCGGGAACCTAGTCGCGGGCGGGAAGCCGCGTGACGCACGCGGCCTGGCTATGGTCGGTCGGCCTCCGAAGACCGCGGCATCGTGAAGCGCTATCACACGAACATCAAGCTCAGCCTGCCGACGCTGCTGGCCGCGCTGACCACGCTCATCGCGGGCGGGACGCCCGCGCGCGGAGCCGACGAACCGCCGCAGCTCCAGGCCGTCGCCGTGGCCCAGGCGCCGACGATTGACGGCGTCCTCGACGATCCCTGCTGGCAACAGGCGACCCGCGTGGAGGGATTCTGGCGCGAGGACGTCGACGCCCCGGAGCCAGAGCGCACGGAGGCGTGGATCTGCCAGGACGAACGCGGGATCTACGTCGCCTTTCGGTGTCATGATTCGACGCCCGAGAACATTCGCGCGGCGCAGCGCAAACGCCAGGGATCGATGTGGCGGGACGACCACGTGGGGTTGTGGCTCGATGTCGAGAACGCCGGCCGGAGCTTCTACGGGTTCACCGTCAACCCCCTGGGGACCCAGAGCGACCGCGTTCCTGGCGGAAGCTCGGAGAAGATCGAGTGGCGCGGCGACTGGCGCGCAGCCGCCCGCGTTGACGCGGAGGGCTGGACGGCCGAGATCGCGGTCCCGTTCTCAATCCTGCGCTACCCGCAGGGGCAGACGGCCTTTCGCTTCTACCTCGCCCGCCACCTCGCGTGGGAAAACGACACCGTCTTGTGGCCTCCGCTGTACGCACGCATCCGGGACAGCGAGAACTGCGCGCGCTGGGTAGGCGTCGTCGCTCCGCCAGTCCCGGTGCGCTACGCCCTCATGCCCTATCTGCTCTCCGTCGCTTCCGAAAACCCAGAGGAGCGGGAGCCGCTCAAGGGCGGGCTGGATGCGAAGGCCACGCTTCCCAGCGGCGTCGTCGGTCTGCTCACCTACAACCCGGACTTCAGCAACATCGAGGACGTCGTCGAGACGATCGACTTCACCTTCGTCGAGCGCTACCTGCCCGAGTACCGCCCGTTCTTCCAGACCGGCGGCGAGTATCTTCCGACGGCGGCCGATGAGTGGGAGCGCGGCCCTGTCGAGCTGCTCTACACCCGGCGCATCAGCTTGCTCGACTGGGGGGCCAAGAGCTTCGGGACAGTGGGGCCTCACCGGTTCGGGGTCCTCGACGCCTATCACGGCGGCGGGGAGAACCACGCGGCCTGGCGATATGAGTACCTCTTCGGCACCCGGGGTCGTCTGGGCTTCGCGGGCGCGGACCGCCGCGTACCTGGGGAGCCGGACAACTTGGCGATGAGCTTTGGCGGCGCCTGGGGCTGGCCCTTCAGCGGCGGGAGCCGCTCCGTATCCGCAAACTGGTACCGCAGCCGCACCGACGTGTCCGACGGCGAGGATTCGGCCGTCAACCTGAGCGCCAGCGTCTGGCGGTCCCAGGGCTGGAGCGGCTGGCTCGGGTACAGCGCGGTCGGCGTGGGATTCCGCGCTGACGACGGGTACGTGCCCGAGGTCGGGGTGCGGACGTTCTCCGCGGGCTGGTCCCACAACCGCACCTATGATACCTCTGCCCTCCAGCAGGCCCAGTGGTGGGGGTCATTCGAGGTCGGCGACTCCCAGGCCGGGGAGCGGCACAGTGTGTGGGTGAGCCACGATCGCGACTGGCGAAACGGATGGAGCGCGGAGGCCAACGTGAGTCGGGGCGTCCGCGACGGTTTCGACGTCATCAGCAACGGCCTCGAGATCGGATGGAACCGCCAGGACATCTACCGCCGCGGGAAGATGGCGGTCCACTGGGGAGAGCGGTACGACGAGCCCTACCGCTACCACAGGATTGAGCAGTCTTTCTGCCCTGCCTACCGGTGGTCGGTCGGGATCGCGGGCGAACGCGTATACGCGGCCGAGCTTGATGAAGAGACCGGCGCGATCGAGCCGCCGGCGTGGATCCGCCAGATTGTGCTCACCACCTCCTACGACCTGACCGACGAGAAGACTGTCAGTGCCCGGCTCGTTCGCCGAGCCGCTGCAACCAACGTCTACGCGGCCTATCGCCAGCGGGTCCGCCGCGGGATGGACCTGCTGGTGGTCGTCGGCGACCCCAATGCCGAAGAGTGGGTCTCCCGCCTCGCCGTCAAAGCCATCTGGTGCTTCTGAAGGAGCGCGCCGCGGAACTCCGCCGCCGACAGTGGGGTCTAACCGTGCAGGGAAGCGGAATCCGAACAAGGAGGTGAGGACCCATGCGCGGCGCCGGACTCGCTTTGCTGCTTGCGGCATGCGGATTGGTCGCGCTTCCGGGCGCGGCCCGCGGAGACCGCGGGCACATCATCATTCAGTCGCTGCGCCCGGATGTGAATGTGAGCAACGCGGCCCAACAGGCGATCATCGGCTGGAATGGCGACGAGGAGGTGCTGATCCTGTCGACCGACCTCTCCGCGGGCGATGCGGCGAAGGTCCTGGAGTTCATCCCCTTGCCGTCCGAGCCCACCAAGGTGGAGAAGGCTCCTCCCCGGGCATTCTACGAGGTGGGCCGGCTGATTGCGCAGCATGCCCCGCGCGTGCCCACCCATCGCGGCACAATGCGCGGCGGAGGGGCAAGCGGAGAGCAGGGGGTCGCGATCGTCTTTCACCAGCAGATCGAGACGCACGACATCACGATCGCGAAGACCGAGGACCTGGACGCGTTCGTCAAGTGGGCGACCGACTTCGTCGCCGCGCGCGGCGGCGCGCTGCCGGGAAGCGGCGGCTTCCGCCCCGTGGTCGCCGACTACCTCGAGCGGGGCTACCACTACTTCGTCTTCGACATCATCGACCTGGGCGAGCAACCGCGGACGGTGCCGCCGATCCTCTACCGCTTCGCCACCGACCACCTCTTCTTCCCGCTGCGCGCCTCGACGCTCGACCGGGGCATGACGAGGATCCAGCTCTTCCTGTTCACTCCCCACTGGCTCGACATCCCAGCAACCCGCACCGGGTTGGCGCTCGCCATGTACCGGTCGCTGGGCCGCGTGTCGCCGCGCGCCGCCGGACAGGGCCAGCCGATCAAGTTCACGGTGACCCGCAGCGATCTGGAGGCGGTCGCGGAGTCCCTTGCCGAGCTGTTCGAGGAGTGGACCGAGGTGAAGTTCTGCGCTGCCAGGTTCGCCGGTCCGCTCGCTTCGCTGCAGCGAGACCTCATCATACGGGCCAGCGAGCAGGAGCTATCGACAGGGAAACGCCAGGTCCCCAGCCTCGCCCCAACCCGCGACCGCCCCGCGGCACCGCTCGTGCCCGGTCACACAGTCCAGCCGTAGTCGCGCGCGGCCTACCTGACGGAGTAGATCGCGAACGGCCCGTCGCGGAAGGCCAGCTCGAAGCGCGGGTCGCGCTGCAGGTAGGCCTGTAGCGCGGGCGTCCGCCTGCTGTCAATCACGATGTGGGAGGCGTGGAGGTCGCGGGACACGAAGGCGTACGTGTCCTCTGGCTGCCCCACTCCCATCTTCATCGTCCCCCAGGTGTGCCCCCCCGTGTCGTTGGTCGCGATGTGGTGCGCCTTCCAGCACATTTTTTCGTCATAGGCGTACAGAAAGATCGGGTCGAGCCCGCTCACGTAGTAGCTGTGCCGGTTCCACAGGAACAGCTCGGGAAAGGTGTCCCAGTGCACGTTGTAGACAATCTCGCCGGCGCGCCCGTGCTGCCCCAGCCACTCCGCCGTGGCCTTCATCCGATAGGGGCTTTCCGCCGCGCGCTGCGTGAGCGGAGAGCTGAGGCCATCCCAAACCATCAAGGCGGCAAGGCCGGCTGTCGCGAACGCGGCCACGATCCGCACCTCCTCGCTGAACGCCGCTTTGCCCTTCTGCGCCGGGTGCAGGAGCGAAGTGAAGGCTTTGGCCGCAAACAACACGACGCAACTCACCCACAGGGGGGTCGCGCGCTTGGTCGCAAGCATGGTGACGCCGAAGAAGATGATCGACAGAAACAGGGTGCTCCACAGCAGCGTGCGGGCCTCCGGCGTTGCCGCGCTGCGGCGCCGGACAGCCGCGACGAGGAAGGCGACCGACACGATTCCCCACAGCACCAGGAAGTATGCGAACGCGGCGAGCGCGGCGGCCGTGACCGGCTCCCATTCTCGCCCGAACGAAAGGGGAAGGTGCGCGCGTCGGGCCGCCTCGTGCACGACGATCTGAAGGCGCTCGATCTTCAGGACCCCCAGTGGATTAGGGCGCAGCAGCCATCCGGCGGCGACCCCGGCCGACGCGGCCACCCACTTTGGCCACTCCCAGCGCCGCGCGACCACCAGCTTCGTGAGCCCGACGACGACCACGACGAGGAACACGATGGGAAAGACGTTCAGGTGTACGAATCCGATGGCAAGGCTAGCGAGAAACACCCCCCACGCGCTGCCGACGACCAGGAAGGAGATCAGCACGGCAAGCAGCCCCATGGTCAGGGTCTGCGGCCTCGTCATCAGGAACGTGTACACCAGCGGCGGCGCGGCGAAGATAAGCAGGAAAGGCCAGGCGAAGCTGTACGCGACGCGATGCCGACGCATGACGAGGCCCACGGTGATAAGCACCGCGGCCGTCTCGAAGACGGCGGCGAGCTTGATGCCGAGGATAGGGTCCCGCGCGAGGGTGAACGGGATCAGCAGGAAGTGGAATCCGTAGCCGACGTCTCCGGAGAACTGGTTGATCGCCGAGTAGAAGATCCACGGGAAGGCCTTCGTGCCAGGCCCGCGCTCGGCATAGAGCATCGCATGGCCGAGGTGGTAGAAGCTGTCCGGGTCGGGCACTCCCGGGTAGCGCAGTCGCAGGTAGAACGCGACCGCGAAGGCCCCCGCCGCGAACGCGAGCAAGCGACCAGCCCTGCCGGCAAACGGCAGCCGATCCTCGCGCTGCGAAGCTTCCTGCTCTTCCGCTCTCCGCTGGTCCTGTGCGCCACGGCCAGTCGCGGTGCTGTCGACCTGCGTCATTCCATGCTCGTCCTTCGTCGCGCCAGCGCGCCACGACGATGGCGCCTCGCGGTCCCCGCGTGCGGCCGCCTACTTCTGTTCTTCGGTGCGCGGCGCGGCGCGTCCTGCGCGGGAGGGAGGGGCGAGGACCACCAGGGCGCCGCCGATGCAGGACCGGCCGGGCGCCTCGGGAAGTATGAATAGGCAGGTGCTGGGATACGCGTGAACGACACCGCAACACCGGACCCGATCCCGCCAGCGGCGCCCTGCCGCCCCAGTGGCGGCCGTTCCGTCCCGCCGCGCCGGGGCCTCCCTGTCCCCGCGCGAGGGAGGCGGGCTAGCGCCAGAACCTCCCGATGAAGCCTTGGCTGCGAAGCTTGAGCGTGTCCGTCTTCTGTGCCGCTGCCCTCGGCGCAGCCGCAGGAGCAGTGGTCGCTGCACGCGAGATTGCGCCCGAACGCTATCTCGCGGCCGGGCTGTGGCGAACTGCGCTGTGGACGCTGTCCCGGGGTTCGCTGCTGGGCGCCGGCCTGGGCGCCGCCGGGGCGGCGATCGCTACCTTTGTGCTCGCGGGGTGGCCCGCGGTGGTGCGGCGAGCGTCGAGGCCGACGCCGCAGTTCGCATCCGGCTTCGTGCTCCTCGTCGCCGGATGCGCGGCGGTGGTCTCGGCGACGGCGCCGGTGGTAGGGCCAGATCGCCTCGGCTTGGGATATCCGTCGATTGCCGCGGCCTGCGTTGCCGCGTTCGTTGTCATCGCAAGCGCGGCCGCTGCGGCACCGGGGGAGGAATCGCCGAGCCTCGCGGCGGCCGTGTGGCCCCTCGTCGTCGGCGCGGCCTCTCTGGTAGGAGTCTTGCACTTGCTGGCCCGCGTCGAGAGCGCGCAGCGCGCGGCGGTTTTCGTCGGCGCCGTCCTGCTCGCCGGCCTCGTCGCCTACTGGGCGCTTCAGCGGTACGCCGAAAGGCTCGTCCACCGGTTGGCCAGGCCGCTTGGCCGCCTGGGGATGCGGCGCGCGGGCTGGGCCCTGGCGGTGCTGGGGGGCTGTGCCGTTGCGCTGTGGGCCGCGAGCGGAGTCATAGGGATCCGGGCCAGGGCGGCTGCGCATCGCACGGGCCTCAACATCGTCGTCATCGCGGTGGACACACTGCGTTGGGACGCGGTCAGCCTGCTGTCCGCCGACGAGCATCCGCGCGACCTGACGCCCAACCTGCGGCGGCTGCTCGGGACCCGCGCCGCTGTCTTTCGGAACGCCTACTCCCAGGCACCGTGGACCCTGCCCTCCTTCGCCTCTATCTTGACCGGCCTGTATCCGGAGCAGCATGGGGCCGAACATTTCATCAGTAAGCTCTCACCGGAGCAGGTCACCATCGCCGAGCTTCTCCGCGAGGCCGGCTACGCGACGGCGTCCGTCGTGTCCGGGCACTTTGTGAGCGCGGAGGTGGGGATGGCCCAGGGGTTTGAGGTCTACGACGGTTCCCAGATCCCCGACGCCGCTCGGTTGCCCACCTCGGCGGAGGTCACCGACCGGGCGTGCCGGTTTGTGGCAAGGCACGCGCGCGAGCGCTTTTTCCTGTTCGCGCACTACTTCGATCCCCATCACCTCTACCTCGATCACCCCGAGTACGACTTCGTGCGGCCGTCCCTCGGCCCCGCGCTCTCGGGACCTGCCAACGCCAAGCTCGTGCTACAAAGCTACGCCGGCCGTCCGCTCACCGAAGAGGAGCGGGAGAATGTGCGCGGCCTCTATGATGAGGAGGTCGCTTACACCGACTCGCAGATCGCGCGCCTGCTGGCCTTTCTCGACGACGCCGGGCTGCGCGATTCCACTTGCATCATCCTGGTCGCGGACCACGGCGAGGAGTTCCTCGATCACGGATCGACCGGCCACGACAAGACGCTGTTTCAGGAACTCGTTCACGTCCCCCTCGCGGTCGCCGACCCCAGACGGCCATCTCCAGAGGTCATCGACCGCCCCGTGGAGACCCGGTTCCTCTTCGGCACCATGCTCGATGCCGCCCACGTCAGCCTGCCGCGCCGCTCGCGGCCGCCCACGCTCTTCGACCCGACCGACTCGGGCGAGCCGCGCGTGCGCTCCGCGACCCACCCGATGCCGGGTGAGAGGGAAGGACCTACGGCAGGGGTGTGGCTGACATGCCTGGCGACCGCGCGCCACAAGCTCATCGCGGACCACGTCAGCGGCAGCGTGACGCTGTTCGACCTCGCTGCCGACCCCGCGGAGACGCACAACCTCAACCGCGACATGCCCGAGCTTGCCAGCCACCTGACACAGGCCCTCGAGACCTGGAACGCGGAGGTGCGCGCGGGGTCCCCCGCCCCTTCGCAGCCTCGCCTGAGCGAACGAGAACTGCGCCGCATCAAGGACCTCGGGTACCTCTAGCGGCCGCGCCGCCTTCCCATGGCAGTTGTGCGGCTGTCGCCCCTACTGCGCGGTCCACCCGCCGTCCACGAACAGCGCGCTGCCGGTGACGAATGAGCTGGCCTCGGAGGCGAGGAAGAGCGCCGCACCCTTGAGTTCCGCCGGGTCGCCCATGCGCCCCAGCGGGACCTTCCGCAGAAACTCCTTCAGGTACTCAGGATCCCGAAGGACCGGCCGGTTGATCTCGGTCTTGAACGGGCCCGGGCACAGCGCGTTCACCGTCACCCCGTACGGCGCGAGGTCGAGCGCCATCGCTCGCGTGAGGCCCAGGATGCCGTGCTTCGACGCGGCGTACGGCGCGCGCTGCGCGATGCCGATCACGCTGAGGATCGACCCCAGGTTGATAATGCGCCCCCAGCCACGCTCCTTCATCTGCCCCACGACGGCCCGCGCACAGCGCATGGCCCCGGTCAGGTTGGTCGCCAGCGTCGTCTCCCACGTCTCGTCGCTCACCGAGAAGATGTCCTCGCGGATGTTCACGCCCGCGTTGTTGACCAGGATATCGATCGCGCCCCACTCCTGCAGCACATGCGCGACTACCGACTCCACCCCGGCCTGGTCGCGAACATCTAGCTCCAGGCCCAGGCAGCGGCTTCCCGTCTGCGCGGCGATCTGCTGTGCAGCCTGCTGCGCGCGGGTACGGTCGCGGCTGGTGAGCGCAACGGAGGCGCCGGCCTCTGCGAAGGCCTCGGCGATTGCGCGCCCGATGCCCCGGTTGCCGCCGGTCACCAGCGCGGCGCGCCCGTCGATTCGGAACAGGTCCAGCACGGACATCGCGGGTTCGCTCCTGGGACTAGATGTGGGGCCGCCTGGTCCGCACGTGCTCGATGGTGGGCCGCCGGTACCGGGCGCAGAACTCGCAGTCCCGGCTGTCGCACAGCAGCAGCGTCGGCTCCTCATAGATGCCCTTCACCACGACGTCGACCATCTCCTGCGAGGGCACCCACAGCGTCTCCGCGGCGCCGACAGTTCCCGTATGCACCAGCCCGCTCTTTCTTAGCAGCATCTCCACCTTCGAGCCGCGCCGATAGAAGTCGCGGTGGCCGCTGGGCGACTTGGTGACCGGCACCACCGCGGGGCGCCCATCCGGGCCCTTCACGACGGCCTGCTCAGTCTGGAGGTACGGCAGGTCGAGCCAGTCCTCGATCGCGTGCAGCGTGGTGTTGCAGCGCAGATCCACGCCCAAGAACATGATCTTCGCACCGCGGTCCACATACCGGCCATATGGCCCGTCCCGGCCAAAGGTGGACGTCTTGTCATGGCCCGCCACCAGCTCCTCCGCCCCCCGGCCGATGGCCGCGATCGAGTGAGTCGGATGGGCGCTTCGGAACGCGCCGGGCCGGCGCCAGAGCGTGTCCGTGATCCTGCCGACGCGCGAGGGCGTCTCCGCAGGATGGAATGCATACCGCGCCAGGTCGCCCCGCGCGAAGGTGAAGGTGAGGGTCGGGACGATGACCAGGCCGTCTGGCCCGACGACGTCCAGGAACGCATCGATGACCGCGTCGGCGCCTCCGTCCACCCACCCGAGGCTTCTCAGCGAGCTGTGGAAGAAGACCGCGTCGCCGCGGGCCAGGCCGAGCGCGGCCAGGTCCTCGGCTAGGCGTTCTCTCGTGATGGAAGCTGATCTGATCGTCTCGCTCATACCTCAACCCCGATGCTCGCTCGCGCTAACTTCGCTCACCGGTCGTCGTCTCCTCGCGCAGCATCATCCGGCAAGAATCGCGCGCGGACAGCGTCTGGACGTCGGTCGGTGCGGCGGAAGGATTGCGCGGCGCGGCGGCGCAAGAGTGCACACCCAGACCCAGTGGAAAGGAGCACCGATGCGCAGCGACAAGAAGCCAGCCATTCGTGGATACCTGCTGCACCTGACGCACTACGACCCGGTGTGGTGGGCGCGCAAGTCGCGTGAGCGACCCTTCGACCTGGACCTCGCGATGGAGCTGGTCGACGCCCTGGCGTCCGAGGGGTTCAACCTGCTCGCGATCGACTGCGCCGACGCGGTGCGATACAGGTCGCACCCGGAGCTTGCCCGACGATACACGGTGCCGATGGCCCGGCTTGAGGAGCTGGCCGCGGCGGCGAGGGATCGCGGGCTGGACGTCGTGCCGAAGCTGAACTTCTCGCGCAGCCACCTACATCACCACAACGACTGGATGCTCGGGAAGGGAGAGCGGTGGCACGACCACTTCGATGACGATGTGTACTGGAAGAAGGCGTTCGAGCTCATCGATGAGCTGATCGAGGTCTGCCAGCCGAAGCGGTTCTTCCACATCGGGATGGACGAGGATCACGATCGTTCCCACGCGCAGTACATCGACGCGATCAAGACGCTGCGGGCGGGGCTGCGCGAGCGCAAGCTCCGCACGCTCCTATGGAACGATACGGGCATCGAGTACGCGAGCGGCCTGGTGCACGCGGAGAGGTCGCGGGTGGCGGAGACCGCGATCCCGAAGGATATCGTCCAGGTGCTGTGGCGGTACGACGCGGTGCCCGAGGCATCCATCAAGCGCATTGCGAAGCTGGGCTTCGAGCTCTGGGGCGCGCCCGGCGCGAGGGATCCCAACCAGGCGCGGCAGTTCCGGGACTCCGTGCTGCGCGTCGGCGGCAAGGGGCTGCTCATGACCATGTGGATCCCGTGCCGCCGGCCGAACCGCCGCAGGATGCTGGACGCGATCCGGCGCATGGGCCCGATCTACAGGGGAGAGGCCTAGTCAGCGGGTCAGTAGACGCCGTATTCGTCGAGCAACTCCATGAGGTAGCAGTAGTTGCTCCACGAGACAGTGGGCGGCACGGAATGGTCGCTGTGGTAGATGTAGCCGCCGTCCTTGGCCGCCACTTCGAGCTTCGACAGGAGTTCCTGTCGAAGCTCGTCGCGCGTGCCGGACATCTTGCGCACGTCTATGTTCCCAAAGAAGGTGATCTGTTTCCCGTAGATGCGTTTCAGCTCCCGGACGTCCTGCCCGGCCTTGGCCTCCAGCGGCTGGATGGCGGCGAACCCGGCCTCGATGAACCGCGGGATCAGCTCCTGGATGCGGCCGCAGGAGTGCAGGATCACCGGCTTGCCGCGGGAGTTGAAAAACTCGCACATGCGTTTGTGCTCGGGAAACAGAAGCCTGTCATACAGCCGGGGTGAGAAGAGCTGCGAGTTGCGGTACCCGAGGTCGCCGTAGAACCACGCTCCGTCGAAATCGATGCCCATCTCAAGCATGCGCTCGGCGCTCTTCAGGATCAGATCGGTGTACGTCCTGAACACCTCGGCCACCAGGTCGGGGTCATCCATCATCTGTGTGAAAATCCCCACCTGGCCCCACACCGGCCACGCCGCCTCGTAGGCCTCCACCCCAGAGAAATGCGTGAAAAGGCCGCGCTCCCGGCAGTGCTCGTACACCTGCCGCACATCGGGAGGGAGCCGGTCGTCCGACCAGCCCAGCCGCTCGCGGAGCGCCTCCCAGTCCGCCCGCGTCTTCATCCTGTGGTCAAGCCACTGGGGCGTGTGGCCGCTCTCCCGCTTCATGTCCTTGCGCAGGACGCCGTTGGCGTCGCGCTGCACCGTATACTCGTCACAGTCCTCGATGATCTCCACGGGGAGCCGGAGGCTGAGGTCGACCCACGGGAGGCTGCCGAAGTCGAATCCGAATCTCGCGCCGACGTCCTCGTTCTCTCCGAGCCCCTCCTCCCGCCAGCGGGACAGGGTCTCGCTCCAGGGGCTGTCCTGCCGCCCGATGCGGTCGGGGATGCCCCCGCGAAGTGTGGTCAGGATGCGCTCGCGCGATGTCATGGCTGGACCTCTCCGCTGTGCTGATGATGGCTTCGTCGCAGCCCGCCGCGCCTCCTGGGAGCCCCCCGATCCGAGGTGGCGCGCTACTTCGCCGAGACCTCGAGCCCCTCGATGTCCAAAACCACGTTGACGCTGGCGCGCATATGGGCGGGGTCGCGCACGAACTCCAGGTATCGGCTTACGGGAGGGCCACCGTTGACGCTGTTGTGGGCGAGTACGATGGCGCCGTCCGGCATGTGAGGGTGGGCGGCCTCGAGGATGTCGAGGTAAATGCCTTTGCCACGGCCGCGGTCGCCGTCGGCGTCCAGGTAGAGCAGGTCGATCGGCTCGGCGAAATCGGCCGCGACGTCCACCGCGTCTGCGGCCACCACGCGGGCCGTGCCCGTGGGGTCGATGCGCCGCACGTTCCGCTCCGCGCGCGCCGCCTCCGAGGCGTCGATCTCCACGCCGATCAGGTTCTGCGCCTCATAGCAGGCCCCCGGGCCAACGGCCGCTCCGGCGTTCGAGATGAAGGTGTTTCCGCAGAACACGCCCGCGGCGATCATGTTCCGCGGCCGCGCGATCGCGTTGATCGCGTACAGCAGCCGCTGCATGCGGGGCGTGATCGCAGTCCACGGGATCTCGAACAGATCGCGCACAGCCTGGCGGTGTGCGAGCATCTTGTCGTGGTCATACTCGGTGTGCGGCAGGATCCCCGCGTCGCACAGCACCTGGAGCGCAGCGTCCACCACGGCGACCTCCCGCTCGAGCGGCTCGAGCTCCCGATGTGGATCAGCGTACTCCATCCGGTACGTCTGCCACCCTTCGGCCTCGTATGTCAGGGCCATGTGTTCACTCCCCGGCGGTCTGTGGACAGCACTGGCCGTGCTCGCCGGATCCCCGGCGCGGTCTTCGTTCGGTCGGCCGTGGCCCCGGCGTCACGCGCCGTACATCTCGTCCGGCCCCAGGAGATCGGGAAAGCGGGGCCGCAGGAACTCGCGGACGCGGTAGCACAGATGGCAGGCGTCGGCATAGCCTTGCTCCAGTTCGAAACCGAGGGTCATCGCATAGCGAGCGAGTGCAAAGGGGCCACCCGCGAGCAGGGGAGCGATGATTGGGTGGTTCTGGGGATCGTAGGACGCGATGGCCGCCGACGGCGAACCCACCCCCATGACGACCCCTTGGCAGAGATGCAGTTTGCCGTAGCAGTCAAGGTGGACGCGCGAGGGGCTGCCGAGCTGCTCGTGGGGGCAGGACGTCATGTCTTCCGGCTCGCGAGGGGGGACGCGGGAGGCGAGGCGCTCCGCTGCGCGCCCGCGGAACATGACCCCTCCAATCTGTGTTTCCATTCTCGACGCAGAGAGGCCCTGGTCCGCACACGCGGCCAACACCGTGTCCACTTTCTCGACAGGGATGTACCGCTGGTGCCACTCGTCCGTGCTGACGCCAAGGCTCGTGAGGCCGGCCGCTTTCAGCTGTACAATCCGCGCGGTCGCGGCCTCCCGAGACGTGACCCAGAAGGCGTTAGTGAGGGCGGAGGCGGATAGGCCTAGCTCGGTCGCCCGGCGGATCATATGGAGGGCGAGGTCGTAGTCGCCGAACGCCTCGCCGCCTTCTGCGCAGACGGCGGTGATGGTCGGGACGGCCCTCAGTTCTTGGAGGAACGTGTCAACCTGCTTCCGGGTCATGCCCCGGCGGCCCGGGGCTCCCCAGATGAAGCAGTGATCGCATTCCGAGGGGCAGGCGTAGCTGATCAGGAAATGGATGGCAGTCAGCGAGGTCAGCACCGGTCGAGGAAACGCCGCATTTTGTTCATAGGTCTGTCAGCGGCCTTCGATAGACTGCATGTATATCCCTGCCGCGCCGCGGGGGAGTGCTTCTCCGGGCGCGATAGCCAGTCACAGGAGGAAGCGGTGAGCCGAATCGCGTTGTGGGTCGCGGTGGCTGCTCTCGGGGTCGGGGTGATCGCCTGGGCCGCCGGCTGCGGGGGCGCGCCTGCGACGACGATCAATGTGCTGGTCCCCTGCGGGCAGGTAGGGCCCTTCAGCGAGGCCGTGAAGCTGTTCCAGGCCGAGAACCCCGGCGTGAAAGTCGACTGGGTTCCGGAGAACATGGTCACCATGACGCGGAAGGTTCTGGACGGCAAGGCCCAGCCCGACCTTTTCCTTTCCATGGGCGACCTGGAGATGGACCAGTTGGAGAAGGCGGGGTTGCTCGTCCGGGGGACGCGGACAAAGTACGCCGAGAACTCGCTGGCGATGATGGTGCCGACGGGCAACCCGGCGGGCATCAAGACGATCGCGGACCTCGCCAAGCCCGAGGTCAAGCTCATCGCGATTCCTGACCCGGAAGAGAACTCCGCCGGCAAGCACAGCCTGGAGGCGCTGAAGAAGGCTGGTATCTATGACAAGGTCCAGAGCCGCATTCTGAAGGCGCGCTTCGCGGCCGACGGCAAGGACGTCGTGGCCCGGGGCGACGTGCAGGTGAGCCTGGGTTACTACCCGTGCGCAGTGGAGGTGCACGTGCCGGGGCAGGAGCCGGCCAAGCCGAAGTTCGATCTGGTGGGCCAGATTCCAGCCAACCTGTACGAACCATTCTGGTGCGAGGCTGCCGTTATCAAGGGGGCGAAGAACCCCGAAGGCGGCCGCAAGCTCCTGGAGTTTCTGAAGACGAAGCCCGCTCAGGATGTGTTTGTGAAGTGGCAGTTCGTGCGAGAGGCGCCCTCCGCGGGCTCCCCGGCCTGAGTGGCCGCTTTGCGCCGCAAGCGGTGTGAGGCGGGCAGGATGGCGCGCCCGCAACGGGGTACAAGAAAGTGGCGGCCGCTCCGGCATGCGGCGCGCCGGAATGGAGATTGGGCCGATGAGAGAGAAAGTGGAGGAGGCGCTCGCCAAGGTGAGGCCGTTCCTTCAGCGGGATGGTGGGGACGTCGAGCTGGTGGAGGTTACCGACGACAACGTGGTCAAGGTTCGCCTCACGGGCGCTTGCCACGGATGCCCGATGGCCCAGATGACGCTTCAGATGGGAATCGAGCAGGTGCTGAAGGAGGCCGTGCCCGACGTCAAGTCGGTGCAGGCCGTGCCCTGAGACGCTCTTTGCATTGTGAGTGTAAGCGGCGGGCCCAGCGGGCTCGCCGCTTACGCGTGCGCCCGGGTGGCTATCGGCGTGCCGGCTCGGTCTGCTCGGAGTGGGCCAGAGCGCACTTGACGAACTCGCGGAAAAGCGGGTGGGCTCGGTTGGGCCGCGACTTGAACTCCGGATGGAACTGGCTGCCGATGAAGAAGGGATGGTCGGGAAGCTCGATCATCTCCACCAGGCGGCCGTCCGGGCTCATGCCCGCCGTCACCAGGCCGCGGTCCTCCAGCTCGCTGCGGAACTTGTTGTTGACCTCGAACCGGTGGCGATGGCGCTCGCTGGCCCGCGCGCACCCATACACATGTCTGGCCCTGGTGCCAGGCATGATCCGCATGGGATATGCCCCGAGGCGCTGAGTGGCCCCCTTGTCGGTGACCCCCTCCTGCTCGGGCATGAGGTCAAGGACCGGATGGGTCGTGTCGGCGCTGAACTCGGCGCTGTTCGCGTCGGTCCAGCCGCAGACGTTGCGCGCAAACTCGATCACCGCACACTGCATCCCCAGGCAGAGTCCCAGGAACGGCAGGCGGTTCTCGCGACAGTGCTGGATCGCCAGGATTTTCCCTTCGACCCCACGGTCGCCATACCCGCCGGGCACTACCACGCCGTGCACTCCCTCCAGCAGCTTCGCGGCTCCCTGTTTCTCGATTTCCTCTGAGTCCACCCGACGGATCTCCACCTGGGCCTCGTTTGCGATCCCACCGTGCTTGATTGCCTCCGTCACGCTGATGTAAGCGTCCTGAAGCGCCATGTACTTGCCCACCATCGCCACCGTCACCCTTGTCCGCGGGTTCCGCACCCGGGCCACGACCGACTCCCACTCGCTGTGGTTCGGGGTGCCGTCGATGGTCAGGCGCTCGGCCACGAGGCGGCCGAATCCCTGTGCCTCGAAGATGAGCGGCAGCTCGTAGATCGACTCGGTGTCGAGCCCCTCTATGACAGCCTCGGGAGCCACGTCGCAGAACAGGCTGAGCTTGTCCCGCATCTCTTTCGAGAGCGGCCGCCGGGACCGGCACAGCAGGATATCGGGCTGGATGCCGATGTTGCGCAACTCGCGCACGCTGTGCTGCGTCGGCTTCGTCTTGCTCTCCCCCGAGGGGCCCACATAGGGGATCAGCGTCACGTGGATATATAGGGTGTTCTGCACCCCCAGCTCCCGGCGCATCTGCCGGATCGCCTCGAGGAACGGCTGCCCCTCGATGTCCCCCACCGTCCCGCCTATCTCCGTGATCGCCACCTCCGCCGACGCAGCCGCCGCCGCTCCATAGATGCGCGACTTGATCTCGTCGGTCACGTGCGGGATCACCTGCACGGTCTGGCCCAGGTACTCGCCGGCGCGCTCCTTGCGGATCACCGAGCCGTAGACCTGGCCGGTGGTCACGTTGCTGGCCTTCGTCAGGCTGATGTCCACGAACCGCTCATAGTGACCCAGGTCCAGGTCGGTCTCCGCGCCATCGTCCGTCACGAACACCTCGCCGTGCTGGAACGGGTTCATCGTGCCCGCGTCGACGTTCAGGTACGGGTCGATCTTCTGGATAGTCACCTTCAGGCCGCGGTCCTTGAGCAGCCGCCCCAGGCACGCCGTTGTGATGCCCTTGCCGACCGATGAGACGACCCCGCCGGTCACGAAGATGAACTTCGTCATGGGTGCATCGCCTTCTCCCTCATGAGTTCCGTCTCGCCCGGCAAGAATAGCTCTCTGTGGCCTCGGCTCTCACGGTCCCGCCGCCCCCGCGGTGTACGCCTCCGGCCGAAGCACTCGCGCCCCCCGCCCGAGCCGGACCGACTCGTGAAGCAGATCGTGCACGAAGGCGCGAGCCAGGCGCACCGCATTCGGAACGCTCTGCCCGCGAGCTAGGTGGGCGGTGATGGCAGCCGAAAGCGCGCACCCGGTGCCGTGGAAGGGACCGCCGGGGACCCGGGGTGACGAGAAGGCCTGCTCGCCATCTGGGCCGAGGAGCAGGTCGGTGACCTCTGGCTCGCGCAGATGCCCGCCCTTGAGCAGCACCCAATTGCACCCCAGAGCGGCGAGCTTCGACGCGGCCGATCCCAGGTCCTCCCGCCCCTCGATTCGGACCCCGGCAAGGGCCTCCGCCTCGGGAACGTTGGGAGTCAGCACAAGCGCCAGTGGCAGCAGCTCCTCGCGGACCGCGCCGATGCCCTCCTCTGACAGCAAACGCGTCCCATCCTTCGCCACAACGACCGGATCGACGACCAGCGGCGTCACGCCGAGCGCCTTCACGGCCGCGGCGACCGCATGCACCACCGCCTCCGACGACAGCATGCCCGTCTTTGCCGCCCCCACTGGAATATCGCCGACGACGGCCTCGATCTGGGCAGCCACGAACTCGGGCGGCGCCTCCCAGACGCCGCGGACCCCGACTGTGTTCTGCGCCGTCAGTGCCGTGATCGCACAGGTGCCGAAGACCCCCAGCGCGGAGAACACCTTCAGGTCCATCTCTATCCCCGCGCCTCCCCCGGAGTCCGATCCCGCGATCGTCAGCGCGACCGGGGCCCGCGCGCTCACCCTGGGCCTCCGGCCGGCCTCCTCAGCCGCATCAGAAGCTCAGGCAGGTCGGCGATGCTGGGGAGGATCCAGTGAGGCCTGCTTTCCGGCGGCAGCGCCTCTGCCTGCTCCCTGGTGCTGATGCCGGTCAGCACCAAGCAGGTCCACAGGCCGGCGCGGCGTCCCATCTCGATGTCTGTCTCAAGGCGATCCCCGACGATGAGCGCCTGTTCGGGCCGCACGCCCGCATGGCGGGTCACCAGTTCGCCGGCCCGGGGAGACGGCTTGCCAATCAACAGCGGCTCGCGCTCCGCCGCGGTGGCCACCGCCGCAACGATGCTGCCGCCGCCCGGTATGACATTGCCCTCGACCGGGTAAGTCGCGTCCCGGTTGGTTGCGATGAACTGCGCTCCCGCGCGGATCGCCTGTTGGGCTTCGTGGAGCTTGCGGTAGGTGAACCTGCGGTCCATGCCCACAACCACATGGGTCACCGGGCGCGTGCCGCGCCGCCGCACGACCCGGACGCCCGCCGCTCGCAACTCCGCTGCCAGCCCGCCCTCCCCCACGACGAGAGCCGTAGCCGGCAACTGACCGTCCTCGGCAAAATAGCGCGCCGTCAGCGAAGCCGAGGTGATGACGTGGCCTTCATCTGTCTGAATCCCGTATCCCCGCAGCAGCTCGACGTAGCTCGCCCGCGTCTTGGTCGAGTTGTTGGTGAAGTAGTACGTGTCGTACCCGCTGGAGGCCAGCCAGCGCGTCGTCTCCGCGGCCCCCTCGATGGCAGTGTGCCCTCGGTAAATCACGCCGTCGAGGTCCAGAATGACCGCCTTTATGTCAGCGCCTTCGGCCTGCATCTTCCATGGGCCGCGCCCGGCCGCCGGAGGCGCCTTGCCGGAGCCTCCGCGGGGGCACCGAGTGGGGAAAAGTGAACGCCCGCCGACACTGCCGGCGGGCCGCCCTGACTGGCCCACTTACCATATCATGGCGCGCGGGGGATGTCAAGGAATCCGCGGTGCGGTCGAGCTATCTGCCGGTCAGCCGCGTCAGCCGCACCATCCGCCTGCCCACAGCCCGGATGGCCCGGTTGACCGCGGCCCCCAGGCGCGGGTGGCGCGCAAAGAAGGCCGCCAGCCCCGGGTAGACCACAGCGAGGGCCGGCCACAGCCTGAGGTGCCCGGTGTCCTTCTTGCTGCGGGCCGCCTCCGCGGCCACGATGAGCGGCTGTGGGAAGATTTGCAGCAGGCGCCGCATGCGATAGGCTCGCCACAGTAGCTCACGGGGGACGAAGGGCATGCTGGCGAGGTAGATCAGGCTGTGCCAGAAGGCCGCTCGCTTGTCCCTGGCCTCCAGCCGGTATTTCCACAGGAACGACTCGAACCGCTCGGCCAGATCGCGATCGGCTCCGGCAACCTGCTCCGGCCGAATCAACCCCTCCGCCAGGGCGCGCGAGGTCACCGCGGTGCGGGGAAGGAAGCTGAGGCTGTGGAGCCCGACGCTGAAGGGTCGCGGAAGCTGCATGATGAGCTCGAAGGTGCCGCGGCAGTTCTCCTCCTCCATCCACGGGATGTCCAGTATGAAGTCATAGCCCGCCGCGATCCCGTGGTCGTGGAGGGCTCTGGCCGCGTCCAGGACGGCGGAGTTGCGCTCCGCCCGGTTGAGCACCTCCCGCCGCACGCGCTCGGAGCCGCTCTCCACGCCCATCACGACGCTCTTCAGCCCGGCCGCGCGCAGCTTCGCGACAAACCGATCATTGGTCAGGCTCGGATGCAGCCACACCCCAAACGGCAGGCCGACCTCCTGCGGGAACCGCTCGCAGAACTCGTCGAGCCAGCCCTCGGGCGCGCGCACGCCGAAGACCTCGTCCCAGAACTGCACCAGCTCGATCCCCGGGTGCCGCTCCCGCGCTCGCTTGATGTCGGCCAGGATGTTCCCGACGCTGCGGTACCGCCGCACCGGACCCTTGCCCGCGTACAGCTCTCGCCGGAACCACACGCCGGCGCAGAAGGCGCACGCGAACGGGCACGGCATCCGGGCGGCATAGGTGTGGTACATGGGGATGCGAGTCGCAGGGTCGAACTCATGGAGCGCGTCGTACTCGATCACGCACGAGTCCGGATCGCCGTAGGAGGCGAAGGGAAGCGAGTCGAGGTCCTCATCCAGGGGGCGCACGTCGTTGCGCTTGACCGTTCCGTCGGACCGCGTCCACAGGTTCTGAATGCTGTCGGTAGCGCCGCCGCGCGCCAACGCCTCGGCCAGGTCAACCACCGCCCCCTCGCCCTCTCCCCGGCAGATGAAGTCGGCATGCTCCAGCGATTCCTCGGGACAGGTCGACGGGTGCGCGCCGCCGAGCACAACCGGCACGCCCAGCCGCTTCCTGATGACATCCGAGAGAGCATAGGCGACGTCGGCCACCAGCGAGGAAGTCAGGCTGATGCCAACGAGGTCGGGGCGCCGCTCGCGCAGCACGGAGAGCAAGATCTCCTGCTCGCGCGCCGTGACCGGCCGGAACTCGCCCCACCGGAACTCCTTGAAGAAAATCAGGCAGCACTCGTGGCCGCGCGACTTGAGCATCGAACAGACCTGCCGCGCTCCCAATGACTCGCTCAGGTACAGCGTCAACACGCAGGCGCGGATGCGCCCCGCCGTGCTGGACTGATGGTCGCGATCGATGCTCTGGCTGGGCATTGGCTCCCCGAACGCATCCCCTCTTGTTCTACCCCCGGCCGGCGTGCGGCAACCTCCGCCCCCGTCCTGCCCGCGGAATCCGCCGCGCGTGTCCCCAGCAGTCTTCGACCCGGCCGCCGCCCAACCTGCCCGCGGGGGCCGCTCGCGGATGAGGTTGCGGGCCGCCGACGCTCCCACCGGGGGGACCAGGGTCGAGGATGTGGGCTCTGCTGCCGCGCCTATGCCTGCGGCAGCCCGAACGCCCGCGTGACGTACACGGCCATCTGGTCGCGCGTCACCACCTCCGAAGGCCGGTAGGTACCATCGGGGTAGCCGGTGACGATCAGGCTATGGAAGCACCGCTCGATCGCGTCCAAAGCCCAGAAGTCGAGCGGTGTATCGGGGAACTCAGGGACGCCCCGATAGGCGGTCAGACCGTTGGATGCGCTGAACATGCAGCCGTTCCGGAATGCCCGCGACGAGCCAGCGACAGCTTCGCGCCCTGTTGGCAGTGCGCCGAGCAGGTCGCACAGGCCGATCATGCTGCCGCTGGTGTATACGAAGCTTCCGTAGGCGGTCAGAGCACCTCGTGCGTCGGAGAGCGCCGCGCAGGTCCGGGCCGGCCGGCCGTCGTAGTTCCGCGCTGTGGGCATATCTACGGACGAGTGGGGCCGGCTGATCTTGGAGGGAGCGGCCGAGCTTGGGCTCGCCGTCTCGCAGGCCGAGCTGGCCGCCTATCGCGAGCATTGCGCCCTGCTGCTGGAGTGTAACGAGCGGGCCGGCCTCACTGCCATCACCGATCCAGCGAGCGCGGCCATCAAGCACTTCGTAGACTCCCTGACGTGCCTGCTCGTGCGCGATATCACCCCGGGCGAGCGCGTTGCCGATGTCGGCTCTGGCGCCGGCTTTCCCGGGCTGGTGCTGGCCGTCGCGCGACCGGCGGCCTCATACCTGCTCATCGAATCGGTGCGCAGGCGCGCCGAGTTCCTCGCGGTGGTGAAGGAGAGGCTGGGGCTTGGCAACGTCACCGTCCTGACCGTCCGGGCCGAGGACGTGGGCCGAGACGCGGCACACCGCGAGCGCTGCGACGTCGCCGTTGGCCGCGCGGTTGGCTCGCTGCCGGTGATGCTTGAGTACTGCCTGCCGCTGGTGCGCGTCGGCGGCGCCGTCATCGTCCAGAAGGGGCGGGAGGTGCAGAAGGAGCTGGAACGAGCGAGCCGTGCGCTGGAAGTACTCGGCGGACGGGTGTCTGAGACGCGGCGCCTGTGCCTGCCAAACAGGATGGGCCAGCGTGTGCTGATCCTGATCGAGAAGGTCGCGCACACCCCGCCGCGCTATCCGCGCCGGGCCGGCCTTCCCGCCAAGCGGCCCCTGTAGGCGCTGGCAGGCTCTCAGCCCGCCGGCGCAGGTCCGTAGTGCGGCAGGGGCTCGCCCAGCTCATAGGCGCCGAGATCGGGCGCGCGCCCGCGGTAGCCGTCGTTCACGTTCGGAAGCACCGCGCCTGCGTCGACGGCCGCGGCGGCGGGCGACAGCCTGAGGTCGTTGACGTCGACGGGGAACTGGACCTTGAGATCGCGCGGAACCGCGGTTGCGGACGCGAAGGGCGACCCGCTTCCGAGCAGCACGGCATGCCGCTCGATGGGACCTTCACGCTGAAGCTCGTCGAGGGAGGCATAGCGGCGGCCGTTCCACTTGGCGAACTGGGCGAACGGGCCACCGGCGAAGCCGTCGTAGTCGAAGTCGCAGTCGACCATCGACGGCGAGAACTCCATCGCGTACGCCGCCTCCCCGCCCACAAACAAGTTGTTGCGTGAGACGCAGTTCTGCACCGTCTCCGACGTGTACAGCGGCCACGGTATGCCGGTCTTCACTACCGTGTTGTGTAGGTACAGGGCGCCGTGCGAATTGTTGTGCATCTTGAACGGCGTGTACTCGAGGTTGTACATCGCGTTCCGAATGACGTAGCACGGGCCGCCGTAGAGGGGCTGTGTACTCACCCCCTCGAAGCAGTTCGTGATCCGATTGCGGAAGCAGCGCACGTTCGTCTGACCGTAGTCCATCTCCACGGCGTCGTCCGTGCACTCGGAGATGTCGTTCTCGTAGAAGTCAATCGCCCGGTTCGGCGTATCGTGCATGATGTCGATGCCGTCGCCGAAGCCGCGTATGCGATTCCGACACACCACATGGCCCTCGCCGCAGACCTGGATGGCGCGCGCGCTCTCGATCCCCTTCGTGCGCGGCCAGGTGGAAGGCCCCTCGAACAGGTTGTCGGCGATATAGAGTCGCCGGATAACCGGCCTGTTGTTAGTGGCGGTGAAACCGTAGTCGTTGCCATAGAAGTGGCACCGGCGCACCACGATGTCCGATGACCGGTGGGCCACCATGCCGAAGTGTGCGTTCCTCACGGCCAGGTTCTCGAAGAAGACGTCGTGGATGTCGGTGGCACTGATGCCTCGCTCGGCGCCGCCGGCGTCGATGACCGCTTCACCGTCACCCGCCCCGCGCCACACGATCGGCCGCCCAGCTTCGCCGCTGGTATCCGTCGTGAACGCGCCGCGGTAGACGCCCGCGTGCACGAGCACGAGGTCGCCCGGCCTCACCACCGCGGCGGCCGCCGCGAGCCCGCGGATGGGGTCGGCCGGCGTGCCCTTTCCGCCACCGTCGCCGGGGACGACGTGCAGCACGCGCTCCGCCGGCGGCGACGCGGGTTCCGCCCTCGTGCTCGCCTCAAGCGTTTCCGTGGCGCCGCCGCCGTCCGGGTCGCTCAGCTCAAGCCTCAGCTCGTATGCGGTGCCTGGCTCGAGGTCGAACACGCTTCCGGCGAACAGGTTACCAACCTCAAACGGCCACTCCCGGGCGCCGCCCTCGGCCTGGAGACGATCCTCACCCTGGTGCCCCTGGGGGGACCTTCCCACGCGGAACAGCGGGAGGGCCGGCCGCCACCCGGGATCGCCGCGCCGGCGGTAGCTGACGCGCACCGACGCATCGCCGTCGGCATCGCCCTCCACGTACCAACGCACCGCAAGACAGACGAGCGTGGGCTCCTCAAGTACGAGTTCCAGGGGCCGAACCGCGTCCTCCCCGGCCGCCCACGCGGGCGTCGCGCCCAGCGCAACCAGGCCAGCCAGGATACACAGTATCCTCACCTAACTCTCTCTTGCACACCGTGTCGGCTGCGAGGGGAGGCTACGTCAGGGCGCGCCCGCGGCTTCCCGGGCTTGCTCCAGCGCGGCTTTCACGGCGTCCCGCAGCATGAACAGCGACCTGTGCATGATGGTGTCGCCCGTGGAGGGATCCATATCCATGGTTGCCAGACACGGATACCCGTGGTGGAGCCTCCCGGCCTGTTCGGGCAGCGAGTCGTCGGCCGGCATTCCGACCAGCTTCTCGGCCACGAAGTCGGTCAGCCCGCACGGCGACCCGGCCGCCACTTCGACGCCGGCGATCCTGCCGCGTTCGATGTCGAATCTGAACCGCGGCGGCCCAATCGCGAATTCCTCGCAGAACTCCGAGACAGCCGGGGTGTTCGCCTGCAGGGCGCAAAACGGCTTCGGGAAGGCGGACTCCATCTCGACCCGTGCGCACGCCTGCGTCACCTGACGCTGGAGGCCGGGCTTGATCCAGTTGGGGCTCTCGATAGGCGCGACGAGCGCCCGTACGCTGCCGCCGCCCACCATGGCCGGGATTTCCAGGAGCACCTCCGGGTGGATGTTGATCGCGACGATCACATCACCCGCGCCCAGCTCCGTCGGCAGGTACTCCGCGGCGTCGTCCAGCACCGGCGGCAGCGACTGCGGGAGCTGGTAGGCGTCCACCGCGCCGGGTGACGCCTTTGACAAGCATGCGAACACCCGCTCGAAATACCGCCCCCCCACGTGCACGATCTCTACGCGCACCCCTGAGTTCCTCCTTGCTCGCTGCGTGCTCCGCGACGGCGGCCGTCCTGCAACCGCTACGACCGATAGGCCTTGAGGAAGTCGTCCGCGTAAACCGCTCGGTTCATCAACACCTCGGCCGCGATCATCGCATCCATCATCTCACGGTCCTCCACGTCGAGGATCGCCGCGTCGAGGCCCGCGGCCAGGGCCATCACAAGGTAGGTGCGATTCAACAGTCGCCGCTGGGTCGTGCCCTGCGAGACGTTGCTCAGGCCCAGCACCGTCTTGGGCGGGGGCTCACAAAGCAGCTTCACGTTGCGGATGGCCTCCAGGACGTGCCCCGGCGTGGCCTGCGTCACGTTCACCGGCAGAATCACGGCGTCGATCATCAGCCGGTCCGTCGGCAGCCCCTTCTCCATCGCGGCGGCCACCACCCGCAGCGCGATCTCACCCCGCCCGGACGCGTCGCGCGGGATGCCGTTCTCGTCAATCGTCAGGGCAATCAGCGAGGCGTCATGCTCGATGGCCATGGGGATGAAGATGTCGAGCTGCGCCTGGTCGCCCTTGGTCGAGTTGATGATCGATCCCGGGCCGGCCAGCTCCAGCCCGCGCCGCATCACGTCGGGCTTCGTTGTGTCGATCGCGAGCGGGGCGTCGGTCACCTCGCGGATCGTCTTCACGAGCCACTCCATTGCGCCCAGGGGATCGGCCGAGGCCGGACCGACGTTCACGTCCAGCGCCTGGGCGCCAGCCGCGATCTGGGCCTTGGCCAGCCGCTGGATCGGCTCCGGGTTGCGGTCCCGGATAGCGGCCCCGACATCCTTGAACATCCCATTGATCCGCTCGCCAATCGCATACATGTCTCAGGCCTCCTTGGGCATAAGAGCGTCAATCGTATCGCGGACCGCCGCGACCGCCCGCGGGTGCCACATGACCGCGATGTGCGTGCCCGCATTCAGGAAGCACGTGGCCGTCGTCGCCTCCCAGGCCACCCCGCGCTCGGCCTCCGGCCCCCACTCCGGGGCGGCCTCCTGCGGCGTGCGCGCCTCCTTAACCTTCCAGCACTCCGATCCGATCAGCGCCAGCATTGGCATCGACAGCATGCGGTCGCCCGAGAGCGCCGCCAGCCGCGTCCGCTCCATGATCGAGTACGCGTACTCCATCCCATACCCCAGGCCGCCCGTAACCTGATACATGACCACGCGGGCCAGGTCCATGCCCATCTCCGACACCAGGATGTTCACCTGCTTCTGGATGTTGATGTCCATCGGCGCCTCGGTGATGAGCTTGTGCCCGTCGGCCATGCACGCCGCCGTGATCGTCCTGTAGTTGTCCTGCGTCGCGGTCCCCAGCAGGCAGTTCTCGCCGGCCGCGACCTCGCTGCAGCGGGGGATGATCTCGTTGTCCTTATCGGCCTGGCCGCAGCCCCAGATGATCAGCGGCACCCCCACTGCCCCCAGGACCGACTTCACGGTCTGCGCGCACTCCTGCGCCGACCGGTTGCCCTGGTCGGGATGCGCTCCCACCAGGCGAAGGCAGATCATCTCTGCCCCAAACTCCTCCACGCACTTCTTGGCCCACGCAGCCGGATCGCCGCTGACGTCGCCGACCGCTTCCTCCATCGGCCCGGGCCACTCCTTCGGCGGCGTGTCCAGCACCTCCATGGCAATCACCGGCCGGTTGGGGGTCTTCCCCTCGAAGCTCAGGAAGGGCAGGCTGCTGTCGCCGCCGACCGTCACGACCGAGCTGCGGGTGCCTCCCTGCGCCGCGGTCGCTCCGATGGTGACCGTGTTGACCGCGCTCGTCCATCTCTCCACAGGAAGCTCGAATGCCATATTCACGTCCCTTTCTCGTGTGGATCGGCGCCCGCCGCGTCCAGCCCGACGGCCGCACACAGCCGGGCAAAATCGACGTGTTCTCCAAACAACGCCCGCGCGCGCTCGATCTTCGCGCCCTCTCGCACCCGCAGCCGCCCCGCCAACTGTTCCAGGCGCTCCACCGTCGACAGCGTGTCATGCGGGGCGAGCAGCAGCGGCACGCCAAGCTGCCGCGCTCTCTTCACAATCACCTCGCTCGGATAGATGTTGCCGGTGAGCACGATTGCCTTGGTCGCGGTCTGCAGCGCGGCGAGCTGAATGTCGGCCCGATCGCCCCCCGTGATCACCGCCTTGTCGGAGAGCTGGCGGAAGTACTTGGCCGCGCTTGCGACGCCCATCGCGCCGATCACGAAGTGAACGACGAGTTGGTCGAGCGCCGCCTCGCAGCACAGCAGCTTCGCCGGCAGGTGCTCCACCATCTCACGGACCGTGATCGCGCCCAGCAGCTCATCCCGCGGGATCGCGCCTAGCACCGGAATGCCCCGGCCCGCCAGGTGCGCGCCGAGCCGCCCGCGAAGCTCCTCCCGCTCGTCCGGGCTCACGAAGTTGAAGATGGCGCCGACGAGGCGCTCGCCCAGCAGCCGCCTGGCCAG